>Ga0123353_10004657_pt1 | contig 17719 bp, 8 predicted proteins | sample TergutLab28metaG_3_FD_92763 | JGI IMG/M metagenome (GOLD analysis project Ga0123353, IMG submission 92763) | Labiotermes labralis P3 segment gut microbial communities from Petit-Saut dam, French Guiana - Lab288 P3 | ecosystem: Host-associated > Arthropoda: Insects > Digestive system > Gut ... | reverse complement strand
GCATTTCACGGAACCCGAAGGTTCATTACCGCACTCACAAGCGTCCGCCACCTGTCCCTATCCTGGGCCAGCCCAATCCAGTCCACATACCCACATCCCACCTCCTGGAGATCCATCCTAATAATATCCACCCATCTACGCCTAGGTCTCCCCAGTGGTCTCCTTCCCTCCGGTTTCCCTAGCAAGACCCTATACACCTCCCTCTCCTCACCAATACGCGCCACATGCCCAACCCATCTCATTCTTCTCGAATTTATCACCCGATGTTTTGTAGCGCATGCAATAAAAAATTGCAAGAATGCGCCTGATAGCCTATGTGACCGCTTCGGGCCCGCTGAACTGATTTTTATGAAATTTCTTACTGAGCGTTTTACCGAAAATCAAAACGTACAGCAACTCCTTTTCTGGGGGTGGAGTGGGCTGGGGGAAGGAGCTTGTGATACGCTGGAAGACTAGTTGCGGCATTTTTCCCCCAATCTTGGTTGCGAGACATTCGCAGCTGTGTATATAAGACGTCATTGTAGTCTTGGACTTGATTATTCCCCACACCAGCCAGCTATAAGGAAGATTTGGACTACAAACGATGTTACTGATACTACTAATGCTGAAAAAGTCAACGAGTGATTGCATGAGTGTCATTAAGTAGCTGTACTGAATTTTGGAGACTGTTAATAAAACTATATTAAAACAAGTCTGTTTAGACACAACATTATTAATAATTTATCATCAGCGACATATTTCGGCTTTGTAAGCCATCTTCATGCTGAACACAATTTTGGTATGAACTGTATAGTACAATGCCGTTAAGTGGTTTCGACGAGCCCTCGCCTTGCATCATAATGAAATAATATAAAAAGTAATATACATTCAGTAGGGTTTTAAGCAATTTGTGAAATATTTAAATTAAAACATTGAAATTTAAGTAATATCAAATAATGCTAGTCAGCTGAAGTTTTTACATAGTTTTATTAATAGTATATTCAAACACAACGGGGTTGTTCTGCTTAACTATTTGCAACAGAGTTGGTTCATTCAAAATATATAACGAAAAAACGATGGAAAAACCGCATATAGTAATGGTTTGATGTCATAGGAGGTAGTGACAAAAAAAGTCAAGGCTTTGCCAACATTCCCAACTGCAGCGCCGGCGCATCTATCTGCACAGGGGAACAGTCGTCTTGAAGTGCAGGCTGTGAAAACGAAACGATAGGAAATCACGTCACACTGAGGCGCGTGTTTGGTTGTAGCGATTGTGCGTACCTATTTTGAAAAGTAGTCTCGGCCAAACAGTCATGCTGCACGACTGGTTTAGACTCTTAACTATGTTTTTTGGGGGGTTATTAAATACAGAGCTCGCGTGGCATGCTGAAGTATTCTTTTGTCGAATGTTGCTGTTGGAGCGATAATTGGCTATTGGATGCACAGAATGAATGGAGTAGGTTCCCGGAAAGTCGACCATTTTCCCCAATGTTGCGTCCAGGATGTGACATTGAACCAAACTCTCATACAGTGGTTACCGAGAGGCACCGGTGCGTGGAGCTGTGTTAAACACGTAGACGGTTCCCCTTTTTTATTCCTTTTAACGTATCAATACGGTCTTCAACCTCTTGCTCGCCGTATTTACCCACACGTATTGGGACGTCTATAACCCAACTCTGTGGAAGCTGGTTTAATTTCCTGCTGTATCGTTGTGTTCATGAAATGTGTGCCCGTTTATGCGAGTTATAATGAATCAAGTCGTGTGCATGAAGCCGTGAATTGTTAAAATAACCGTGGCAAACGCTTAAAGGTGAATAATATGGCACAATATAAATTGTGAAGTACATCGTTTCTAGATATTAAATTGTGAGATTCCATTTTACACTCCTGAGCAGTCTGCAGTTTGAAGAGTTGCATAAAAGGCTTGATTCCATATATTGTGGCCTGTAGGAATTCAGTACGTCCGGCTGGGCTGCCAATTAAATGTTCAGGGATTTTTATTAAATCATAAAGTAAATATTTTATGGCGTTTGTTGTAACGCTATGCAGATGGACGGGATCTTCGTATTCCAATTCAGGGGCACTGCATGTAAGACAGGAACTCGACACATTCTTTGGTTCCAACAGAACTAAAACTCGCCTTGATGTGATGAATTTGATATTGTAACATTTGCTTTCTACGAAGTAAATACTTTTTTTTTGTATGATTATTCGTAGTGCAGTTTTGAATATAAATGCTCCCTCATTTGGCGAAACTTTCAAGATTGGTGCAGACACGTGTCAACAGTGAGCGATTGTGTATATCCAATAGGTTGAGTCAAATTAACGAAGTAACGCGGTTTGCAGCGTTCCTCGCCGGTATGTTAGTCGTAAGCGGCAACAGCTGTTCGTCAGCCCCGTTCTACATCCCACGGATGCACAAAGCTTTTGATCAGTGTTGGCTACACTGTGCACCTAGGACTATGGGACGTGGGGTATTCCAAATTTAGGATTCCAGCATCGCTTCCCTGCTTAAAAGGTTAGCATTTGTTTAGAGGCAGATGATTTCGGCCCCAAACCCCTCACTACTTCGAAGAAAAAGTTCCAGTAAACAATAAGAAATGTGTCTCCTCCCATTTTTTCCCCATTGTGTATTTTTTTTTCGCTGTTTAAACCACAACTGACGCAGCGTTACGATCAGCCATATTTTGGATTGGGTGATTGTTGGGCCAGAAGCGTTATGTTCGCAAATATTGGGTTTTTCAAGGGTCTTTTTGTTTGCGGGCCTCAGTTTTCGCTACACCATGTGGCGCGTTGTAGGTGGTGGTCGTTACTTTAGGACAGGTGTGAACAAAAGCCGATCCACACAACAACACAGTTGCACCAAAACGTGATAATTGTGGACTAAAGTTTTCTTGGTGGATGTTAATGCTGTAACCACTGGTAAATTGTTGCCGACGTTTGGTGCGATCGTGAAGCCTTCAGGGTGAAGGAGTTCGTGTTGCCCTTGAAGGTGGAGTCGCTACATTCCTTCGAACCTTCGTAACATTTCGGAAGACGTAAATTGTCAAGACCGCCATTAGATCTTTAAGTCTCCCACAACGTGTTATTAAAAAACACGCACAGAATATTGACAACTTTCGAGCAAACTTATTAAGCTGGCTTCATTGGCAACACTTCGTACTCCAAATGTCAGCCGAGATGTTGGCTATCCTGACGGGCTTTTTGGTCGTTGCGTTTAGTCTGTCGGCGTTGTCGGTTGACACCTCCCCAACTGACGCAGTAGGTACATTCGGAATTTTCAGCGTAATTCGAAACTCGGAATACGTATGGCCAGATGTATACAAAGGCGGCGGCTGATGTCGCAACTCCACCACAATGGAACCTGATCTGCCGCAGCATGACCTCATCGCCACCTGTGTTCAACGCCCGCCAGTATTCTTTCGCCACCTTCCCTTCCCACGGGGAAAAATTCGCCGCGCGTTTCAAAAGCGTCTGTAATTTTTTTACCTCAAAAATTACTTGAAGTCGAATTTCTGCTAATGTCTGCCGGTCAAAGTAATGGTCTACATCTCTTTTCGTATTTTCAGATCAAAACGATGTTCCAACCACTTTTCTCTCTTTCGTGTAATGTACACCATTTATTGCCATTAATTCTTTAAGACAGGTTTGAATCTACCGATTTCGTTCAGACAAACCCTACAATCGTGGGGTTACGTCTTACTACATCCTACAGCCGCTTCGTGTGAGGTACTGGCAGACATCCAGATACGGAAATTCGATGTTGTGCAGTGGACGTAAAGTCGATAAATGTTGCCTCTTCTGTAAAGCAATTGCAAGTATTCGTGCGTCATAATCTGTTGCATCAAAGTGGATGGAGGAACTGATGGTCATGAAATGTTCACATATAATACTTCCTGTTAACCCAGCACGTGACGCAGCGAAACGACTCTTCCACCCGGAATCGTGGCAGTGCGATGTCCCCCCAAGCCCCATACGAATTCTGATAACTGGAAACTAGGTCTATTCGATATCTTTCTGAAACGCGCCTTCTGGTTGGCGTCAGCATCCGAAAATTCTAATAGGATCGTTTCCGTTCGGTTCGGTGTAATGCTCGGCGGCCTTAACGCGCCTGTCGACAGGTTCGTATGTAAAGAATGATCAGAGCCGTCGTCATTGCGGCGCTGTTCAGCAACTGCGAAATATAATGGGGAGCCGGGTGGGCAGTTGGGATGACTGATTGGATTCCTGGCAGGGGGATTGGTAGTTGCTGTCGTCCGAAGTGTCTGTATCGGCTCTTGAGCCTACCTAGCCTGCTGTTCGTAGGGTACCGAAGTATATGGGCCGAGGCGTGATTATTACCCTCACTGCCCCGAGTATGCCTTGAAGGTGTGTACAGACACAACTTAACTGCTTGTGCGTTACATTAACGTTTTGTGGGTGTCTTTGTGATTTGTGGCTACTTACTGACCTGCGTCTTATCGTGTACGCTGCTTCTTTCCACTTTCGAATTTTACGGTCGCTTTTCCTTACTCGACACTGAAGTACTATCGGTTGTGAAGTGATGATAAGCCAAGAAATAGCATTCGTTATGTCGTGAAGAGGGAAGTAATCGTAGTGGTATTACGCCATGGCTCAAGCGGTTAGTCACCGGCTTCACGCTGTTTTTAGGTCGGGGTTCAATATGGGATGTGGTGGAAAGATTGACATTGGGGTAGGTTTTTTTCAGAGTACTTCGGTTTTGCTCCTGTCATTATCATTCCACCAAGCTCCATTCTGCCTCTTTTATTGCTGACTCATAGTGGTAACGATTGAGAGCGCTGTTAAGTAACGCGTGAAAACAACCGTGATTCATCCGATGGCGTTCAGTTTTACCCTTTAAGGAAGATGTGTAATCTGGTTTATTTATAGGTCCAGTTCGTACCGCGCTGTAAACACTCCACATCTCAGTTATGAAAACCAGTCGGTTAATGTTATATAGGGCAAAAATCGCTGCCCTGAGATTAATACCAAGCACATAAATTCACGCTGGGCTAGAGTGTAGAATTTGTGAATATTAAATATGGCGGTACATAAATTTACGACTACGTTTTGTAGCTTAACGTTGCAGTGGCGATATTTTCTACGCCATGGGTGGGTCTCAGCATAGCTCGTCTTTTTTAAATGTCGGTTGGATGTCCGTGTATTTCGATTGTCTGTATGGTTGAATTTTCTTTACAGGCCAAATCCTGCTTTTGTTATGGTGATCCTGAATACATTACCATTTTAGTCCGTGGTACTGCAGTGACGTTTTCGATAAGTATGAATGTGTCGCACACTGGATTGTGAAGGTGCTTTATGACGATACTTGGAAATTGTGCAATGTTTCGTAGGGTTAAGTATTACTTTCCATGGGCTGTGCGTCAGCGTCTTTTAGCGTGAAACAAGTTTTCATACAGGAAGATGCGTAACAGGTTGTAGATTATGTCCACCACAATTACTGAGTTCGGTTGAAGGTTTAAAATCTGTCACGCGGGTATGTGTCATGATTGTTGACTTATTTGTTAGGAACATGTCCAGTGTTCTGGCTAGTTTCCCATGTTAGAGCGTGAGGAATAAATAAATTTTCATCAATAGCATGTACAGTAAACGTTTTAGGTTTGGGTGTTCGACGTAGATTGTGATTCGTGTTATACGAGTTCTCTGATACGTCACAGGAATGGATGTGTTAGTTGAATTAGTGTTTTTCATTTAAAGCATGCTTGCTTTTATTGTATCGACTTTCCACTGGATACCGTAACTGTTTTCTTGGACCAATATTATTTACGACACAGGTGGAGCAGCTTGTGAGTCTTGCGAAACTCGTTCACAGTTCGTCGAACGGAAGAAGTTGGGTGTTTGTTTCCGAAATTCTTTTATCGACTTTTTGTACATTACATGACTTTCTGTTTAGTTGTCCCTAAAGCACTGTACATACCTTACCGTGTTTGACCATGTAAATCTTCAGGTTCTAACGAGGGAGCGGGCATAATATGGTAAAACCATTTTTAGTCAATATTCTGTTGCCAGGAGTGCTGTTACAGTCAGCATTGTCTGAGGCAGTGGCTCCCAAAGTGTGTTTTGCCGGAGGATCCATGAATACATTTCTGTAATGGCTACTTTGAAGTCTGCTTATTTTTTAATTAATAATAATATATTTAACTGCAAATGGGCTCTCACCCGGTGGCAGTGGTTATTACGCATGTACATAAATATGAAATAAGGATCTCATAATCTCCAAACTTTATAAATTGGCCATGTGTTTATTTCGTATGACCGTTAGAATATCTAATTAAGAAACTTCCTTAACCCACGAAGCGATTGACAGTTCAATAAAGGTTAACTCACGCAATGCATTGTTACTTACGCTACTTTAGTGTCTATCTAAAATCGGTTCTGAGATACAAATTTTTAATTTTGGATACCTATCTGGATACTATTTACGTGGGCATGAATGTGAGGATCCTTGGTTATTATTCGGAGCCAAAAGAGATTTGCGAGCAAAAACGTTTGGGGAACCACGAGCCTAAGGGGAAAATATAGAAAAAAGGTATTTATAAATGGTGCTCTGATTTCACATCACCCACTACTAATTATTCGTACGACAGTGTGAATTTACGTATTGGTGATACTAAGAAGTTCTGTGAACATTTGGCCACCATCGCTTTGTTAGCGACCAGCGGCAACAGAAGAATTGCCACTCTTAACTATAGGTTGTGCCACTGGCGATTGTGTGTGCTCTGTGTATGATGAAGCTGCGCGTTTGGAGCGTAACGTTAAGCATTTTTGGGATTTCCACTGCTAAGCTCGATGATAGAACGAAAGGGCAGGTTTTATGGCCTCCCGGATTACCTGATCTCCATTTAGCTGTAGAGCCATCTGAAGAACGTACTTTACTCGAAAAAGTGTAAAGACGCTGTAGACATACGACTCGTGCCTGCAGATTCTAGGCGTAACAGGAATTATTTGCATCGCGGTGTTCAGTTACCCATTGAGAGTAACAAAGAACCTTTCAGCATTTATTCGTAACCAACAACATGTACAGTGTTCATCCTCTGTTGTTTGTATTATATTATATACCACTGAGCATTCCTACTTGTTTCAGTCCACAAGGGATCATCATTGGGAAACAAGTATAACAAAATATATTACGTATGAGTTAATTTTCTGTTTCTTTACACATAATGAACATGCGTGATGTATCGGTACAGTATGAACCAACTGGATGCGCTATTTACTTTCAATTTATTTCGGTAATTAACCTCTACTTGTTTCAAGCAGGCTTACTGCTCATCATCAGGAGGTACTACTCTATGTACAGCAGTTGGTATGTCATGCGTTAATGTTGACTGGCTTTTGGCTGTATCGAGGTTGAACTCGTCCTGCCAACAGGACCTCGCCGTAGAAATCACACACAATGCTACATGGAAGTCAGAGTCCGAGTGTATTTCACTGAGTTACCCACTTGCATCTTTCAGTAGCCTCAAAGAAGGATAATTCGGTTTGTGTGTCGCGCGACCGTTACAGCATATTTCAGTGGAATCAGAGAACAGATGGGCCGTGCCCTGCATGGCAAACGAATTACGCCACAAAATTCGAATGTTTAAATATAAAAATTTTACAAACTCAAGTGACGTAAAACTATTGCATGTAAATGGTAGAAAATGTGTTACAAATTCATTAGTCCAGAAAATATGCTTGTAATATTTAGAGAAGACATCCTGTTCTGTAAAGTCAGTAGTCACAACAAATTTAGTCAACACAGCCATTTTATTATAAAATAAATATTTGCCTTTATAAAGTGCTACGTGTTTCGAGCATTGGGTCATAATCAGTCGCAAATATTAAGGAAGGCAGTGAACTACCTTGAATTGTCATTACTGTAATGGGATTATCTGTTTTACAACTGTATCACCCACAATTATAAAGGAAAGTAGTTCGTTGTTTTTGTATAACAAGGTAGAAGAGTTGACTAAAGCTGTGTTTTTTATTTAGATGTGCTTTAGTTTAAACGCTGTCAGAGTTGTGTATTTTTTGCGCCGTTACGCGTGGGACTTAAACGTATCGTCCCCTGAAATGATTTGTAGAAAATTTTAGATTTTTATTTTCCAGGTGTCTTGAATTTTTGGACGAGGTACGAATCCCGTTTCGCTGCTATGAATTGTAATATGATTGTCGTGGCATAGAATTTCGTGTTGGGAGAGCAGAATTTCTGAAGGCTGTATCAGTCAGGTAGTTAGATACAACAGCGTTTTTTAGTATGAGTTGTGTATTATTTCGTTTGGCATTTTATAAAAAAAAAAGAGCACCAAATATGTGGTTAATTAGATGCAGAAAATGCCCTTAGCAACAACTGCATGAAGTTCACGTAGTCTGCAGTGAAATATTAACGTATTTATGACGATGCACACCAGCGACTAGGCCGGGATGTAGGTTGGTGAGTCTGCGTCCGATATACGACGGGGGCAGAGGTGTTTTCTGCAGAGCATCCAGACCGCCTTTGGCCTTCCCAGCCTCCTGTGTAATGGATGCTGGACGCTCCCCGCTGTGTGAAGGTACTGTCCCGGTGCCTTCATGACGTTCTTAATTAAGCACGGTGATGTCTCGTGGTGCCCTGCTTCTCATGCGGATGTATTTAATACGGACCTCAAGAAACTCCGATGGGATTATCTTCATTTGTAGGTGAATATCGGGACAATAAAATGAAATACGTTACGGTTGCCTCGTTTCCGATTTTCTCCGTAACCTAGTTAGACCAAATAAGTTCTGCCTTCTGTACAGCCTATATAAGCATCCAGAACCAGCTGCCCTGGTGGTACACCTTACGTCTCGTTTTTTGGGAGGTCTGAGTTACGTATGGACTGCGTTCCATGGGTTTCTCCAGTCCCAGTAGATGGTGTGGGATACTACACGGAACGTACAGAACTCAGATCTGCGTAATAATTTGGGCTGAATAACTCCTTAGTGCAACCCCTGTTAAGATGTGGTTGATTACCATACCTTGACGGCGTTCATTGAAGCCCAGGGTTAAAACTATCTCCGGTTCAGTGGGCAGCCGAAACGTGAAGCTGGTAGCCCATTTTTATGAGTGGGGTTAACACATGACTCTGTACCTGCGTACCCCATGCGCGTTACGTGATACGTGGACACACATAATTTCCGTTGCTCATGCATTTATTGTGTCAACATTTTTCCTCTGTATTCGGGCTGTTTCTTCCAGAAACAGTGGATGTCTGCGTCAGGAATTGCCCTGAGTCCCGCGGAATGTACTCTTGATGTTGCATCAGAGCTGGGCACAGAAATGTAGGGCTGAATTTGGGACGTTGATTGAGCCTTACTTTACTACGTCCACGGTGGCTTTAGGAGCCCACCCATCGTCCCATTCCAGAAGTCGTATTGGTCCTTATAAAAACGCCCTTTTTATGTATTTAAATCGAAGGCTTGTAGTTTTAGGCGCTAAAAACTCCTGTCTCGTCTATCGGCGCGGCTCCCATTGGACGAATTTCCATGAAATTTGACACTGAGGAGATTCCTGAAAATCTGTGGAGAGACTCCCAAGTTTGGTTAAATTCGGACACTTGAACACCTAAGGACGTTTTACTGGTATTGTTATAAACGGCTACATGAGTTCGTCGTAAGGGCATTTTCGTGTAACATTTTGTTATTGTTGACAGTGACGTGGCTCGACAGTATACACAGAACGTATTGTTTATTTTCCATCGCAACAGTGGTTACGCAATCGTGCCACTGTGTCCTAACCGCACTGCATATCTTGCTATTATATCTGGCGTAAAAACAAGCGGCGGGATCTGGCATGCCCACGTGATAAGTTTGAACGGTAGTCCCCCGCATCTCCCACATTCAGTTCACAGGACGCACCTCAGAAAAGATATAGAGTGTTCGTGGAAATGTTGCGATGCTGATTTCGTCTTGTCCCAGGCACAACAATCACCCCCGCAGTGTATATGTGTGTATAGTGCGGTGTACGGAGCGCGTGTCTAGTACTTCGTACGGAACGAAAATGTACTCCTTTGACGTTTTATCGACTATCGTTATGTAGTGTCTTACTGAAGAGATCGTAATGTGTGATTTATTAGTTACCTGATTTAAGGTAAAAGGTAAATCGGTCCCATTACAGGCCCGAGGTGCCCAGAGGCTTCCAGGAAGTTAAGGTTCCCAGGTTGCGTGACAATGGCCCAGGATGGTGGTAGGGTTGTCAGCCTTACGCACCGGCCGCATTTGCCCCCATGAAATACTTCTGGTACTCATTTCTGTTAGAGGCTGATTCGACCCCAGGGCCATAGTGCGATCGGAAGGATTATGCCAATGAAGAATTCCAATGACACCATCTGGAATCGAAGCATTGATCTTCCCATTTGTAGCACAGCACCTTAACCACTGTGCTGCCGCGGTCCCCACGTGGTTTAAGTTACTTTACCAATATTTGCCTGTATGAGTTTGAGACGAAACCGTTAAGATCTCTTTAATATCCAGCCTACAAGACTAACCACCAACGAGGCTGCAACGCATGTTCCTGCTGCTTTGTGTGCAGTTCTTACTGAAGCATAACCAAGGCAAAGGTCTGATTGTCAAAGTAATCCTGAAACCGTTCCTGAATATTAAGTAACGTGAAATTGAGGCCGCTATTTTCCTGACCAGACCACATGTTGGGTGACGGGTTCGATTCACACCAGGGGCAGATATTTTTCTCCTACGCCACGCCCGGCTTGTTACTTTTCACCAGCCTCTCATTCGGTCATTGACGGGGGCTGCCATCGACGTCAGGTAACCGACAGCTGATATCTGTCTAGTGTCCAGATGCAGAATGCCTTGGAGCCATACCTTCATTTAGTCTGCATTGTCATCATATGAACAGGGCCAATTTGCCTTTGTGTGTCAATACTTACGTCGATACTGTGACAGCATGTGTCAAGTTTTTTGGGCGCGTTCGTATAGTTGCGTGAAGCGCCTCATGGCTACGTCAACCGCATGTATCAGCGCTGCTCCCACTGGACGCTTCTTCGTGGAATTTGATAGTGGAAACAGTAAAAATCTCCCGAGAGAAAATCCAGGTGTAAAAATCGGGTAACTTTTTTTTTTTAACATTCATTCATTTTGGAACAATCGGGTAACTGTTGAGCATGAAGATTTAAATGTGTTGATATTGTTTACGGAAGTACGATATATTTTGTAGGTCGATAACTAGGCGAATGGAACACATTGTTGCGTTCCCCTGGCAGCACTGACATTTTTATACCCTTGGCAGCGATATGTAGATGGCAATACAAAGGGATGTCATTGTTGCGTTACCATGGCAACTGGTTCCGCGAACGCGTCACATTGTAACTGTACACGTACGTTGCGTGTGTTGTTTAATGTTTAACGAACGCCGCTCTCTGGCTGAAGCTGTATAATGTCACATGGTAGGATGATACTGAACGATGAGCTGGTAAGGATGTGGTAGGAAGCAGGAGTCCGCGCCGAAATACGAACTCTGAACATGCTACGAAACAGCCTTGTCCGGTTGCTTTTAGTCTGTCGGTCTGTTAGCGGTTTATGACATCATCATGTGGTCATGCCAGCGGGGTCTTGGTCAAACTTTGTCAGCAGCGGAGCAGTGCGTCGTAAATGCGAAGTATCCATTACGCTGAGCCAGGAGCTAAGGGAAACGCCGTGGTGTAAAGCTGTTTAAGCCATGCACAGGAAAGCTTAGTTCAGCTTATGGCGTGTACGAGACGGGAAATGAGTGAAACTAGGAATGCGTCGTTCTGTGCAGCATCTGTACCGAAGACCAGAAACGTACAAGTTCACACGGCTGATGCGTGTAACCGCGTATTTTTTTTGAGACCAAACCATCACAACAGCAGCATGAAAAAAAACATCGGCTCAACTTGATTGCAACGTTTGATGCCACAAGCTCTACCCTGTGTCCCAAGGAATGTCACTTGTAATATAGCAACTATGAGGGCTAGTGACGAATAGGCGTGCTTTGCCTGAACACCACCTTCAGACAAAGCAGGTCTCTTCCGCAGGCCTCTACTGCAGGCAGTGGAGACCTGCGGCTTTTGCGTCATTCTAGGGATGCTGCAAGAAAGGACGAGCAGTTCTGCAGGATGTTTCGGAGCCAGTCGAATTTAGAGGCTGAATGGCGGCATGGATTTTTTTAGGGAAATCATTTGCGAGATCTGGCGTTTACTTAGGGTTGGCGTAGAGTCTTTCGAGTCGTTAAACTGGGTAGTGGGGGTTTTCCCCCCCTGCTGTTCAACACAGCAAACCAGAAATCCAGTCTCTTTCAAGTGTAGGGAATCCAATCGCAATTCCTCTGTCGTCGTAATGTATTCCGAACACCTAGCAAGTACATGTTTTACCCACTCTGTTGGATGTTACCAAAGAAACGTTAAAAGGTTTGGCTTTTCTGTAATGTTGCGCTGTGTTGACATAGTTAACCGACGTTTTTAAGGCTATACGAGTCTTCGGAATGTCGGCAGTTCGGCCGATACGACGTAACATGGCACAAGAACTGCAACAAGTGTCCCATTGCTGTAGTGTATTTCCTGTGATGTAAGCGGTCGAAGATAATGACAGTTCGCGAAATATTTCCGAGGACGTCTGTTACGTAACCAAGTCTCGTGATGTTGCATACCAACACTGGAGTTCTGTGCCCGTGCGCCACCAGTTAATTGCGTTTGCGAGAGTTCACGTCATCACCTACGCGTCCGTTGAACCTGTCATACGCAATGTTTATCAACACGCGCGGTGTGTTATATATGAGTGTCCTTGGGTATAGTCTCTGCCTTACAATGTGGAGTAATTTGCGGTGTCTGATACAGGGACGAGTGGGCGGAGGAACTACAGGTGCGGCCGCCCCGAGAAGAGCAGTCGAAGGGGCGGCAAAGTGGGTGTAAAATGAATATTTTAAATACAAATTTTGATTCTTTGCGTTCAGCAAATTTCAAATTGTTTGCCCGAATGAAAGGAAATTCAGTAAATGGCGATTTTTTTTAAAGTACATTATTTCTCTTAGAGATGGCCATTTTGATTATTCACCCCGGGTGTCATAAATCCTAGCTACATCAGTGCTGGGAGCCACTTCCCACATTTCATGTGATGTATGCGTTTATTGGCGGGGAGGGGTGGCAGAACTGTGAACTCTGATGAATTGCCAGTGAACCCCATTTATGAAGGAATGTGAGAACATGCACGTGTACGCACTGGGCTTCTTGAAAACACTGTCTCATCAGCGAAAGTTTTTAGGCGTCTAGATATCGTGTTTCTTGTACTTTGTCGAAGCGGTGAGGTAAACCTTTTTTTTTTTGTACGTATATCCAAAAGGGCGACATGTCTTATTTTCTTTACGTGTCTCGTAGAATGCGAGATATTTAGATCGTCAGATCTTTCTTTAGCCTCAGTTTGTACGTGACAAACAACAGTGTCTCCGTTATGAGGACTGATCACACGGACGCACGTACACTTAGCAAAGTTTTCATGCAGTATGTTATTTCGTCTTCTTTTAACCAAAAGCGGGACTTAGCGAATTTTTTTAATTTGCTGTGAAATTTTACGAAAATCGCCCGCGTTGCGTTTTCGTGCGGACAGACGGATGGACGTGTCCATTCCCTATGCGAATGCACCTAATGAAACTTAAAAAAAAAAAAAGTACTGGACTCGCTGACTTTTGTGAACACAGCAGACAGTACAGGTCCTATAAATGACAGGAAATATGCAGGATTAGCTGAGTGACTATCATCTTTTCGTAGCACCTCTGCTGCATGGAGTTTTCACGCTATGTGGCCCAGCAGTTTTTTTTTTGGGGGGGGGGGACTCGGCCCTTTTAAGCGCAATGATTACTGTTTTCATCCTGCTTTAATATTAATAGCTGCACCTTACCGCATTGTGTGTGTGATTGTGCGTGAGTGTACTGTGTGGTTCTCGGAAGTGACTGCACAAAATTCATTAAGCGGTTGCTGTGTCTAACGGAGGAGCATTGTGTTTTATGTGGTGTAGGATCTTTACATTCTAATATTAATTCATGTGTAAATTAATGTGAACAGATGGTTTATCTGGGTTTGTAGTTCGGTATATGACCCATGACACTTTTGTCTTCTTTGTCGCCCCCCCCCCCCTTTCCCTCCGGTTCCACATCTCTGCTTTTGTCCGGGTCGTTGAATGTAATAGTTAGGCACTCTGAAAAATGATTAATGTTTCTGTGAGGCTACTTTCTCCTTATAAAGAATGTGGAAGCTAGGAAAGGAAGTAAGCTTGTTACATTACATCGACTTTTTTACTTACACCGAGGGACGTTGTGTAATAGGGTGAAGTCGATCTATCAGTCAAAAAAACTCGGATTGGTTCAACTTCTCCAGACAAGGAAGGACGTGGGCAAGAACACGAAGGAGGCTCTAAAGGTGGTGTTTAATGAGTCGCAGGAAAATCGAGTCCGTAGTAGGAAGCAGTCCAATAGAGACTTCTAGAGGCTGGTCGGAAAGCACAGAAGCCACCTAAGAAACTATTTTTTTTGATCAGGAAGTACAAAAATTGGACCGTCGCAGAGTAGATGAAAATATATTTCCTGGTTGTGTTTCTTACAACAAGGGTTTCAGTCATGAGGCCGTCAACCCCCGCAGCACAATAGCAGATAACGTCCGAAAACGGAGATGTACTGGGGCTTTCATTAAATTATCGTGTTGCGGGTGGCAAGAGATTTTTTTTGAGACCGTAACCCTGTTCGAAGCCTGTGCACTGTTTGCAAGGATGGGTTAACCCTTATCCTGCTAACGTGGAGAATAGGGTGAGCTAATAATGCCAGCAAATGGCAGATGGGATTTAACTCGGTGTTTAAAAGGATAAGGAAAGTGTACATTACAACAAAAAATGAGCATTGTTTTGTGCTCAAAAAATTAAACTTGTAAAGGACTTTTGGGCTCGGTAACCTATAAAAGCCAGGGAGGTTATATGAAGTACTAAATAAGACAAATCCAAGGCAATAAATTTATGTTTAGGGGAGGCCATCATGGCGCCAAAAAAGGCTAGCTGCGGTTCACTTTATGTGAAAAGGGATATGGGTCGAAATAGTAAGGGCTGGAAGCAAAAGACAGTCGTCTCGCTTAAGTTTGTAGTTCAGTGCTTGTCATTGGGTATCACGGGAATGAGAGTGCCCCATTTTTTTTAATTCGTAACGAGTTTTTGACACTAGTTAACCAAAATTATATTGGCTTTAAGACATATGAAACGTTAAATCTAAGCGTGTGCCAAGTTTATCTATCCGCAGCACTCCCCGTGCCCTGCATTACTACAACAATCGCCTCGTTACCGTCGCAGCAAAAGGAACCTGGAAACGGCGACATAAATTCGCCAGTGTTTTAGATGGAACTTTGGACGAGTATTCATATGGTGTGTTTGAAGCCGGTTTGGCCTAAATGCGACCACGCATATTCAAAACGTGTAATCAGTGGCCTGGCAGCAGGTCCGACCCGTTCATTCACCCTAAAGAGAGTACAACGCTGCGAATGCGGCTTAAGCGCTTTTGTCATCCTGGGCAATAGGCAGATGAACAATTATCCAAACTGATGGAAGTCACTGTTCTGTTGCTTGTTATGTCCAGAAACCTTTAAAGCCTAGTGGTTAGTGTGTGTACCCCCAGGTTTAACATACAAAAATTCTTCGTACTGATTACACTGTGTGTTTATGTGTTTTGTGTGGTTGTCATGAAAAAATGGTGCTTATTTCTCTGTACAGCATTAACTGGCTGGGTTTTACAATCGAGATGTCGTGCTTGCTGCGCTGCTGGAACAATCCATAAATACGGTTGAGGTTAGTCTTAGGGGGACAACCCTGCAAGGTTGTATTATCCGGCCCGATGACAGGTTTACCACATTCTGGGGCACGCGGTGGAGCAGTTTGTTGAGGCACTGTGGTACAAGCCGGAAGGTTGCGGTTTCGATTCCCGATGGTGTCAGTGGAATTTTTCCTTTGACATAATCCTTCCTTGCCGCGCTGTGGCCCTGGGGTTGACTCAGCCTGTAACAGAAACGAGTTAAGGCGACCGGTGCGTAGGGCTGACCTTACCACCTTCATTTGCCGCCTGTTTTGAAATCTGGGAACCTCAACCTCCTGGAACCCTCAAGGCCTACACCAGGCGTGCAATGGGATTGCTTTACCTCTTTTATACCACATTCTGTGGTTTTTACTCCTGTGGCCCGCGAACCAGCCAACAACGAGGGTTGTGGCCCGTTTCCAGAAACGCTGGACATCCATGGTTGTAGTGTTCGTCTTCAAAAGTGTTAACTAAAATAGCACGTTGGCCGCACCGTACGGTTGTGCCGCGGCGGAAGCGGTTCATGTCCTGTAGTAGGACACAGCCGCTCTTTGGCGACGTACATTCTGAGCGCGGACGTTGCGCTAGAATGAATAAAATGTCGATATTCTTGATTGTAGTTGTACATATTTGTGGTTCTTCGTGTGGGAGTTGTCTGATGTAACCTTTTCGCACAGTTGCTCTGTGTAATTGCTGACTGCATGCTCAGCGTAGTTGTATTTATCAAGATGCCAAATTTTTCGTGCCTAGTTTCATTGGTTCTTTGAGTGTCGCCTTAAACCCAGCCGTACATGGAACTCTTGGTAGAACTTGTATTAACCGTCGTTTTACGAACCTTGCTCCCACCAAATAAGTTCACATATTTTCATGTTAATTGTTGTATGGAATTGAGACGTGCAACATTGTGGTGGCATCCTTTGGCAGGAAAGTTAATACGAAATTCCTTGGTTAAGCAAACGGTTGAAAAAGTACTCTTACACGAGCGTCTTCCTCGCAGCCAATTTTTTCTTTTCGTAATTTGTATTCAAAGTATTTACTTAACGATACATGCAACAGCAGAGTTTATTTCCCAATCACAGGTAAGCATTTACCACACATCGTGAATAAAAGTTAACGTAAGGTAATAATTCTATAAGGATATAGCAGTCGTAACACAACTATATTATCAGGTGTACATATAATTTATCAACATCAGCTACATGTTTCGGCCATTGCTGTTGTGGCCATCGTCAGGTTGGATACAATTTTTATCAGAGAAGCTATATAGATTCTCTGATAAAAATTTTATCCAACTTGACGATGGCCACAGCAACAATGGCCGAAACATATAGTTGATAAATTATATATACACCTGATAATATAGTTGTGTTACGACTGCTATATCCTTATGGAATTATTATCTTAGGTTCTAACAAACACAACGGGGATAACGCGCCTCTAAGAAGTTAACGTATCACAAAAATACATCGCGCAGCTTCGTCTTGACCAGTCGCTGCATGCGACCCAGGCAATCTGATGTACTGTTTCAGTGATTCAGCCTGACGCTGCACGGCTGACTGCAATGGCGGAATCATAGTTACCTTGACTGGGCCAAACCGAACGATTAGTCGCTTGTAAATCATCACAAAACAACTGCAAGATTGCCCATGCGCCGTCTGTTGTAGTGTCTATTGACGACTTAACGGAAATTGTATGGCATTTCATATCGAAGAAAACCAAATAATTGACACTGAATATATTATATATCGTAATTATCTCGTTACAGTATCAAATTTCTGGAATAAAATAACGTAATTAAGTTTGATGGCGTATGTCATATAACATTTACATGAACAGCCTCAAAACGTATGGGGGGGGGGGGGGGGGCTCCAAGTGAAAGTTGAAAATTGGGGGTTTTATTTTCCGGTAAAAAAAAGAAAGGCTTAAAAT
>Ga0123353_10004655_pt1 | contig 17722 bp, 9 predicted proteins | sample TergutLab28metaG_3_FD_92763 | JGI IMG/M metagenome (GOLD analysis project Ga0123353, IMG submission 92763) | Labiotermes labralis P3 segment gut microbial communities from Petit-Saut dam, French Guiana - Lab288 P3 | ecosystem: Host-associated > Arthropoda: Insects > Digestive system > Gut ... | reverse complement strand
CTGAACAACATGCACAGTGTAATAACGAAAATCGCTTTCGAAGTGTTTTGTCGCGAATCATCTGGGGACTGAAAAGCAAATTTGAACTTCAGTCAGGGTACCCCCTGCAAGGTATCGAATTTCTACTTTCAAAATGCACGTAAGACCCTCTGTTGTTCGATCTCTTTTCAATCGACAAGATACCAAGAGTGAGTCTGAAGCAGATACGTGGGCCAATGAATATCTCATTACCATATTCGGCCCCTTAAACCCTCACCACAAACTAGAAAACTCCCTAGTTTTTTTATATTTATTTAGACATCCAATAAATTCCTGAATGACTCCCACGGTTGAAAGGGGTAATATCCTTGTTTCGAACTCGCTAAGGCTGACGTTCAAAATTCGGCCAAAAACGAACTGTGCTGACTGATATTTTCGTCTTTTTCGTCAGTCACTCTACTACAGCCACAGGAGATTAGCGTAAATTCGACCCCACACACTTCCATTCACAGCCATCCTTATCGAACAAAATAACACATAGGTGTCCTATTATTCGACGGTACGTAGTCTACGGTAGCGGAAGTATTATTAAATAAACTACTATTAAATAAAAAAATTTACAGAGTTCGATCTCGAATGTTCCTCATAACCACAGAAAATGTCCGACATTGATCCATAACTTTGAGTCAGTTGAATTCAAATTATTTGTCTTCAATCAGGCCTATATTAATCTTACACATTTATCTTGGTTTGGCAAGTGACAAATTTTAATCTCCTCCGACACAATACTTCATGAAGTAGTTCCACAAACGGGTAGGTAATTAACACATCCACATGTTGCCATTGTTGAACGGCCATGGTCGGAAACAAATCATTTTCAAAAATGTATGTGTATGCAGGATATTTTTGCAATGTTATAGATTTGCTGTCGATCTTGTGGTCCTGTCAAAGGCACTTTTTATGTTTATATATAACTAATATATGTGGTACATATATAATAGAGCACTATATACGTATTTAAACCCACATAGGTATATGCACCCGTAATGGAAGTCGCTTTACCCACTACGAGTATGCTCATGGTCTGGCTACGGGCCATGAATCCGGAGACGTTGAAATGAGCGTAAGAATTCAAAAGGCAAATATTCTGAGGACAGCTGCAGTCACTAATATTAAAATATTAATTATAATCACTCATTAACAGTTGTTTATTATTTGTTAGACCTCCTAATGTTGAACAGATAGTGATGATGATGATGATGATGATAATGACAGTAACAAAAGGTCCTTAAGCCACTTAGCCAATCTAATCAGTCATACTGTGAATGTGCGCAACAATTTTGAATACTTCAATGGCGCAGATCGCTCCCAAGTGACGTCAGACAGTAAAGGCAGCTAAATTCCATGGCAAACAATTATGCAACGCATGCATTCCTGTGCATTCACTAATATCCTGAAAACATCATCATGAGCCTTTTAACCAGCCACAGGAACAATAGATGATGAGAAGTGGGGAATTGGTTTAGCTTGGAAGGCTTTTAAAATAGTCAGTGGTAATTCCAGGTAAAGAGTACCACTTATTGCGCTGTTCGCATCCAATGGGCTCATTATTCATCCACACAATACACCTCCCATATCAGTAACCCATGCGTCGAGATAATCTTTTGGATATTTCATAACGTTATGCGAAGCTGCGGACGTATGGATAAGTTACAGGCTATTGTCACTACATATCCTATTGCTTTCAGTGCCGTCAACATAAGCCCTAATATGTATTACGGGAGTGTTCTGGTGAGGTTAGAAGGCAAGAAATACTTCCAAATCCATGCCGCGCCCGTTCAGACTGGCACTTGGGCCCATCAGGCTTCCAACACAATGGATAACGGGTCTTTCCAGGTGGTAAAGCGGCCCGGGCGTGGCGTTTACCACCGACCGCATCTAGCGCCGAGGTTAAAGAAAGAGTAGAGTTATACGTCTACTCCCCCTCTGGACCTTCGTGACTGTTCTAAGGTGAAATTTACCTTTTTGCCTTACGTAATTTATCGCTAGTTACGTAAAAACTGTCGCCACAAACAGTTACACTTCTATGTCCGAGCAACTAACCAAACTAAAATAAGCTCACGGGTCTTACAATGCGCATTTAAGTGTAGTTATAATGTAACAGGCGCGTTTTGCAGGAGTAGGGCAAAATGACATTACTTGCAGTGGTAAAAATCTAAAACACAACCAATCGTTTCAACAAAAAAAATTTTTGTAGACGGTGGATATTCTATCTAGCTAATTCATATCACAAAAAAAATGCATTCCGAGAATCTAAGAGTCGCTTAGCTAGTACAGAATTTCTCCTCGTTATATGGATTTCAAAGGCTTATCATCTTGCGCACCAGACACATGTTGCAGTGTTCCATTTAATTGGAGGGCCTCAGCTTATATATAGAGGCCAAAGTGTTACAGTATTAGTCTATAACAATAATTTTTGTCTATTGTTTAAAACTGACAGACTGAAAAATTCACGACAATAAAAAGAAGTCTAAAACCATGCAGAGTCACTAGCAGCAGCGCAAGAAAGAACAATCACCCTCCTTTTCTGTTACGTTATATATATTGTATTGTATTGTATTATATTGTATTGTATTGTATTGTATTGTATTGCATTCTATTCTATTGTATTATATTATATTGTAATAGGCTAAAAGTGTTTTTAAATGTTCCTAATACCATCCTTCCGTTGATTTCACGCTCATCAAACATGTTATAACCCATCCTTCACTTTATCAGCTTCCAGTAGCTACAGCAGCTGATGCAATTTCGTATATCCGTGGGCTGGTAAACCGTCGACCCCATGGTGTTCTTAGCACCTCCATGCAAAAGCTGAGACTGCACTTTATAAAATGGCACGGTAGCTACCACGGGCCCTACTAATAACACAAATCCGCTGATTTCATCATGATTCCCATAATCCTTTTAGACCCCGAATGCACACTTCTGCTGAGCAGAACATTATTTCACACCACATCCAACAACCACGTGTTTTAATCCCGTATTGCATACTTCTACCTCAGTTACGTTTTAATTTATAGTGTTAAGTTCTTCTATGGCACCAAATTTCGAGCAAAGAAGAGAGACGATAATGTGGCGGTTGAAATATTATCAAAAATTTCGTTATTTATTTATTTTTTATTTACTATTGGTGACAAGGCGGTGTGTTTGTAACTCGTGGTTTACCACAGTAAGGGAAGAAAACAGATTGACTATTTTTGACAGAAGTGTGAAGTGGAAAATGTTTCGAAGGAACTTGGGAGCAACTAACAGGATACTGAAGGAAAGTGCCTAATGAAAACCTGCATTTTTTTTTTACAATGCGACAGAAATTATCGTACCTATCATATCAAAGGAGATGTGATGGTCATGACACATATAAGCACAGAAGAGACGAAGAATTTTTGTCGGAAAACCTGAATTGTCGATACCTAGAAATAGATGATAGAATACTAAAATGTATCTTCGAGCTGCGGGTTAAGAATGGTGGGGAATGAAATCATTAGGCTCAGAATAGGGTTCAGTGTCGTTGTCTTATGAATACGAAAATTAAACTTCGGGTTCCATATGAGGCGGGAAATTACTTGACTAGCTGAATGACTTTTCGGATTTTCAGGAAGTTCCATCCACATGAAGTCAGTTAATTAGTCGTTTAATTTTGTGTGTTTGCTAATTATAGTAAAAACAATAAGAATGAGGAAGGTGAGGAAGAAGAAAAAGAACAGGAAGGACAAGGAGGAGGATAAGGAAAACCACGGAGACCTATTAAGCATGGCATATATTCAAGTAGCATTTAAAATTTAGTTCTCCCAGCACAGAAAACACACTGCATATCAGTTACAAAGACCAAATGAGAAATGTTTCTTACCAAAATAATGCCTGTTTATTCTTAGAATCCATGAAACACGTAAATGCAACCTTCTAAAAAAAACAGAAGCTTCAAGCTACATCAGACAGTATTTATTTACCACTGTGCTTGAGAGACGGAGTTCATTACATCGAAATTTGTAACAGAATGTACATTGTGCAAAATATCACACACACACACACACGGGCTACTACCCCCCCCCCCCCTAGGTACAGGACCCATTTTCCTGGGATTAAGACAGCAAGTGCGTGAATGTGACCTCTCACTTTCCTCTAGTGCCAAGGTTACGAATGTGTGCAGCTATACAGCTTCACCTCCATCTTCCATTGGCCTTTATGTCTAGTGCTACATCAAGCAGAAGGAAATCTTTACTTGTGCGTACCAGTACAATGAAATATCACCTAACGTTGTGTAGGACCCTTAATATCACGTACATTAAATATACCTCACACAACAGACATTAGGAATAATGAAGTTGTAGGCAGTTAGACCCCAGATATTTGATCGATTTTAATTTGTTACTTTGCGAAGATACAAAGATATGTTACGCGTTCATAGGTCATACCGCTGATACTTCAAACCTGCCAGACTTCAAGCCTTTCTCTTTTATATGTTGATATGGCTTTAACAGAAGAACCTAGGAAAGAATAATTTCCTTACTACGTCAATTCCCATGTGCTAGAACGAAGAGACCTCAGACAAGCCAGAGGAAGTTTCTTATTCCATTTACCTTCCCAAAAGGCGACATTACTGTGCACATGGGTCACTAAAGGAACACACGTGTGTAAATCCTTGCTTATGCAAACGAATAGGAAGCATACAAAGTTATTTATGGTTATAGCCACGTTGTGGTTCCAATCACAAACCAGTAGTATTCAAACAGGAGAAACTAGGGCTCCTTCTTTCAGTTCATATCAAAGAGGGAGAATGATAATAGAAAGACATGCAATACGATGAGAAATTTCAGAAACGCGTATCACGGTTCACTCAACAAATTTCAAGTAGGTGAACTTGGATGAATTATAATCAGAAAACAGTATGAGATTAAAATGGACCCCAATAAAACCTGAATGAGGATGTGGATTGGTCGTCGGGTTTAGGACAAGAACCAGCCAGTGTTTATTGTAAACTAACCAAATTTTGGACTCTATATAAGACGAGGAATTTTTCGCCTTACTGTCAGTTCTCAAAAGGAAATCAGGTCCAAGCAGCGACTAGGGCATTAGACTGTATTAATACAAGGAAGGTGATCTAAATAATAAATTGCAGTCCCTTCTTATTTTGCTTCTACGGATGACGTGAGCAATTGTGGAATGATGGATGAGGACGTAAAATGCAGAAAAGTGACGTGCAAACAGAAAAAAAACTCTTAAAACAGAAATAGTATGCGGAAGCTAACACTTCCGCTACAACAGAATAAGATTTTTTCGTGCATGCCAAATATTACACAATAGTATAAATTATGCTGCGAGTAAAATTAAGTATGCATACGTCATAAGTGTGGGCCTTGCAAGTTTCGATAATTCGTGGGACTGCCTGTAGGCCTACATAAGGAACAAAGTAAAGCTACTGTTTCAGAGTTAATCATGTTGAAAGCCTCGATAGCTCAGTCAGCATAGTGACTAGGCCACTGACAGGAAGACCGGTAATTCGGATTAAACTCCCGGCACAGATTTTTCTCTTCTTCACAGCGTCTATACAGGCTCTGGATGTCACAGAGCCTCATGTGCAGCAAGGTACAGAGCCCTCTCTACAGTGGTCAAGTGGCCGTGTCGTGCAACTGACAACTTACTGCCATCTAGCGCCGAGGTTAAGAGTATGTGGAGCTATAACTCCATTCCCACATACCCTCAAGGTGTGACGCCTAATTAAGCACACAGTCTATATCATTTACACAGATACTACACTGTAGAAGAAACTAAAATTATTTGCACCCATTCAGTATACTAAGAGAATATCGCACATACAAGTTAAAATAACCCTTCTATATACAAAAATTATGCAGTTCGATTCAAGCTTCATTTAACAGGAAGCTGAATAAAGTTGCTGTTAAACGTACAGTTTAAAATTGACCAATACTAAACAAAAGAAATTTTGCTCTCCAGTATTTACTCCAGTCCAATAATGAGCAAACCGCAGCCCGCCTGACTTACATACGTGGCTCGCAACGGCATTCGAACACATTGAATTTATGTCACAGGTATCAGATTAAAGAACACATTTCCGAATGATAGTCATTCGAACGTTCCACGATTAGTTAAATTTAGTAAACAACATTTAAGTTGTAATGAGTTTCTTGCATATTGCATGGGTATCAACAGCGTGTTGAAGACTTCACATTGGGAGAATTGAGAAAAATATGGAATGGTAAGCACCACTATCCCCCTCTTTCTCACAGGTTCAAGTATCATCCAATAGCAATAGTACAAATGTATTTCCGTTATAATTTTCTGGAATAAAAGTCCTTATATTTCATTAAACAGTGTAGTCACAAAGTAATGTCGAGTTTCTTCACGATGTTTCAAATCATAAAAATGTTAATTTTATTGCAATATTATTAATAATTAAAGAATGGACATTATAGCCCGTTAACCCTTAACCCGCTAACGTGGAAAATATGGTGAGCTCCTAATAATGCCAGCAAATGGTAGATGGGATTTAACTCGGCGTTTAAAGGGTTAATCGCTTAAGATACGAAGGTGAATCAAAAAGCAAAGTAAATTTGCCTGTAGAGGCGATGCAGTCGACACGCTGTTAAATACAGCGTTTGTCTTAATGACTGCATAACAGGCACTACCGCAACGAGTCAGTTTCAGGTTTAGTTAGTTTCTTTTTTTTTTTAACAAATCTGCTTGAAAATTGTGGAACAGCTTTCAAATTGCACCGATGTAGAACAGCGAGCTGTGATCCCTATTTTCTGTGCTCAGATGGCGTTAAACCGTCTGAAATTTATTGCAGGATATTAGCGCTACATCGTGCACACACACACACACACACACACACACACACACTACATGGCACACGAACATGTGTACGAATGGGTGGACAGGTTGAAACATGGGAGGACAAATCTTGATGACGAAGAACCATTAGGCCTGCCTTCGGCATTAAGCGCCCTATACACTCTCAGTTAAACTGAGCGAGTTCACTGTGTGACGTCAGACCTGACAGAAAAACTGAGTAAACTGTGCAGTTTCGACAGGCAATAGCGCAGGCCTCAGAACGGTCATTTCTAGTCGTCTTTCACACAGAGAACTGCGCAGTTCACTCAGAGAATCCCACATTTTCCTCAGTTTACCTGCCGACACCACGATGGCATCATCTCAAGACTCATCTGTTTCTAGCAATTCATTCGGCAGATGAGCATTGCATGATATATTCCTTTTCAAATACCACTTCTCACTCCACATTTTACGCTTTATTTTCTTCTTTTCGAATAACATTATGGCCGATGTGGCTAGCAAACAGCAAACGACAGCCTTGTTTTTATCCACCAGAGTCACACGCACAAAAAGACACACAGAACTGACAAACTTGATGGGAAACTTGTTCTGTGTCAGAGAACATTCAGTTCAGTTTTTCTTTCTGTTGTTTTACACAGTTAGACTGCACAGTTTAACTTGGAGTGTATGGGCCTCTAGGAAGAGATGGTCACCGTGTTCCAACGGACTACCACAGGTTTCAGCCATTAAACGGAGGCTTGCGTAGACGAGGATTTGCCAGTGATGATGAAATTAAGGACTCCATGCATATGTGGCTGCGATAACAACCGTAAACGTTCTTCGCAAAAGGGATCGGAAGGCTGGCGAACCGCTGAACAATATGCGTTGAAAAATAACTGGAGGATTATGTTGAGAAATAACACACTTAGCATGTAGAAGGAGTAATTAATAAATTCACCGTACTTTTTGCCTCTGTCTCGTGCAATACATTTGCTGGAAACTTGCAAGATGTTTACTCTTAAAAACTGGTTTGCAGCCCGCGTAGGAATGTGAGATTTTCAAATGCTGCACACGGATACACTACACTATACTGGACCTTCCGCTAACAAATTTCGTTAACTAAGAAGATTCTATTTTTCTGCGACTTTATGCCGTGTTGACTGGTAGGTAGACACCAACGTAACGAGAGCACAACACTCCAAGACTGTTTGCCAATCAACGCGGCTCAACATCACCAAAAAATTCAATATTTATCAGCACAACTATTTAAACAAACAGATCTCCTACTCAATAAATCTTTTGACTAGTTTAGATAAGGGAAGACACAGATTTGGAGGCGAATGAGTTTGTCCTCCCGATTTTGCATGTTTTGCGAAGAGCCCTCCTAGTTTATAGAACCTACACTAAATTCTTTTAAGTTGTAACGGGTTTACATCAAAGTTTTTATCAGTGGTCTGCACTAAACAAGCCGATTGTCAGGTGAACTTACGAATATAATTCTCACTTTAAGTGAAACAAATTGACTTTCACTGATTGTATTAAAAAGAGCTCGTTGTACAAAATGTCTGACCATATGTCACAATGTATGTAGGCCTATGTACATATATGGATACATACACACACACACACGCATTCACACCTACACACATACACACATTACATTACAATACATTACATTACATTACATCACAGTACATTACAATACACACACACACATACATACATTACATACATACATACATTACATATATATATACATACATACATTACATACATACATACATACATACATTACATATATACATACATTACATACATACATTACATACACACATACATACACATACCTGTGTTCCTTGAGAACATAAAAGAAAAACTAAGGAGAAATATTTATGTCTAGAGGACATTCGTAACGATTCGCTGAGTGATCGTTCCTTTCATATCTCTGTCCTTTACGTTTCTTCGTTCAACCATTTTACAAATCTTCTTTACGTTAATAACAAGGAATTTATTTATATCATCATTTTTCAGGTAGCGCCGTTTAATTATACAGAGCTCTTTACCGTGTATGAAAGCGACGAATATAACAAAATATACTCAGATAGAACGCACACACAATCAAGTTTAGGGCTATGTGCTTCTTAGACTTTCTCAAAAGTTTGGCTATTTATTATTAGCTAAAGAAATAAAAAATAGTAAAGTAAAAGCAGGTTTCGAGGAGAAATTCCATCCTGTCTTCAGGTCAGAATCGTAACACCTGTTCAGTTAGACCCGACAGGCAAAAATATTCTCAACGTCTGGAGAACTGAGTATCGAGTCTGTCCTTTAAAAGTGCTGTTTCGTTCACTATTTATAATTTCTTATTTGTTAACGCTTTAATTTTTCTCCGACGCCAGGCGATGGACAAAATCTAACAAGCAAACAAATTTCACATACTAGGAATTTTATATAAATTTAGATTACAAATATTTCTGCTTGCACTAAAGAAACACAGAAGAAAATCTTCATGTTTTTACTGTGTATCAATGACGATTAAAACATTTTATTATGCCTCTCTATACCGTGCAGTACACACATGCACCACGGGCAAATATGCTACCATAACACCGACTACGTCCATGTCAAGGACACGATAGAACCATTACTGTAATTTTAGCCAAGCACTGTATAAATCTCCCTGATGATGGACCCCTTGTGATCCGAAACATGTTGGAGCAATTTCAAATATTTTTAAATATTTTATAATGATTCTAATTGTATCTACGAATTATATATTTGTGCATCTGTCGGATAATAATGTGTTTTAATTGTTTTAAACACAGAAGACTTCAAACCTCCAAAAAATGCTTTTGAAAATTATATGTATTTCAGCAAGAATAACTATGAATTTCCACAGTCAGTGTTTTCAGGCTCCATCACTGGATATAAACTTCTGGCTACAGAACGTGGGGCAGTTGCAGCAAAGAACAGGCGAGGAGACAACAAGAGACTAGCTATCTGATTCTGGTTCAGTACGACAAGATGAGTAGGCGGTGTGGCTAAAATTATCGAAACCAGATCTTGGAATCCCTCCCGTCAGTAATAAGATCACTTACACCAATCCGCAAGCTAAAGTAAATGTACACCGACCACCTTCCCTCATACAGATGAAAAAAGAGAAGGTTAGAGAAAAAGCTTATTTGCCACAGTTCGATATTTCTTGTGTTGCTTTAATACGTTTTTGGATGTTGTTGTTTTTATTGTTTAGTTGAAAAATAAAAAGGTAAATCAGTCCCTTTACAGGCCCGAGGTGCCCAGAGGGTTCCAGGAAGTTAAGTTTCCCATATTACGTGACAATGGCCCAGAATGGTGGTAAGGTTGTCAGCCTTAAGCGCCGGCCGTTTTTACCCCCAGGAAATACTCCTAGTACTCATTTCTGTTAGAGGATAAGTCTATCTTAGGGCCATAGTGCGATCGGAAGGATTATGTCAATGAAAAATTCCAAAGACACCATCTGGAATCGAGCCAGCGACCTTCCGATTTGTAGCGCAGCACCTTAGCCTCTGTGCTAATGCGGTCCCCATTGTTTAGTTGTTGTTATATAATTTCAGAGTACTATAGAACTCTGGGCGTTCATCACGTACTAAATAATGAATTTCAGTTCTCTTTAAGTTGGAGTCTGTTGTGTGTTGCAGTGCACATATAAAACAGATGCTCACTGAGGCTCTAATATCTGTTGACAAAACTGCTGTTCCTCCAGTTAACGTGTGTATCTCGTCTAAAATCTAAACATACGTAGTCACTTTCCCCATTTCAATACAATTTATAATACATGTTTATCCTACGGAATCCTAGTACCTACACTACTTGTTTTCATCGTTTTTTAACACTGAAGATACCAGGTTTATTAATGGATACATTGGCTACGGATTGGATGGACGAGGATAAGGGATGTGATTTTGGGCACTAGCAACAATATCCAGAAGATTTTAAACTCATGGTTCCGTGCATCGTAATTCAATGTTAATAAAAATCCAACCAGATGCAACATTATGCAGATATTTATTTACTGCAAAGTCACTCTACATGTTTCGGGTGTCACAGCACCCATCATCCCTCCAACGTGGCCTCATCAGGCCACGTTGGAGGGAAGTAGCTGTACCAGTATTATGACCTGTACCGGAGGTTGCGGTTACAGTTTTAGTGCTCCTGATGATGGGTGTTGTGACACCCGAAACATGTAGAGTGACTTTGCAGTAAATAAATATCTGCATACTGTTGCATCTGGTTGGATTTTTATTAATATTGAACATCCAGAAGGACTGAGGGGCTCACCGATACTTCTACCCAAAAAGTGCCGGGGGCTCTCCCCCCAGGCATAAAGCTTCTTAAGTGTGCAAATGAACACTCAGCTCCATAGAGTACCCAAGTTAAGAGTGAGTTGTGTTTAAACTCCACTCTCCCGCGCATTTCCTTGCTGCGATGCTCAGTAAAGCTCAGATATAAACTTACATTTAACTTTACTCTCACGTTTTGTGGCAGGAATAGGACATATGGCGGAAAAGTAAGCTTAGATTTATACGAACAGTATTATCACAGAATTCTTCCACAGTAATGAGGAAATACGGGAATGTTGAATGTGTTGATTAGTGATGCTCATTGGACTGAAAAGTGAATTCTCTCCAGAAACCTTCCAACAATGGTCACGGAATTATTTCCTCAAGATATGTATACAAAGCTGAAGTTTCCCCATTCCTTGTATGGTGAACCGTTATCTGGTTGGCAAAATTTCTGCATGTTTTTCAATAAGGCAAACGAGTTCATTGATATCAACAGACGCAGCAAATTAGGTCTTCCTTTTTTCTAAGGCTGAAATAGCGTCAGCTTCAAAACCTTGCATTCGTAGCAGAAAATTTAAATAGCGGATCATATCTCACGCATTTAAAATTAATTGTATGTGGTAGACAAAAGTCTCTGGGATGTTGCCACGTGTCGACAGGTAAACATTTACCGACTTTTCGAAGAAACCTACTACCGTCATCTTCAGGGTCAAGCAGCGTCAGAACAGTAAATTCTTCGACAGGTTGTTCCTCTCTTATATTTTTAGAATCTTCGAAAAGTTAAAAGTTCTTACCTTGTTTATCAGATACGTTTCCTATTTTAAGAGGAAGGTAATAAATTATAATAAAATATTTGGAATTATCATAATATTATTTCCGATATCTCTAACGAAATATCAGTTTTGTGCAATGAAATGACTGCTTTAAAGATAAATTGTGATATAAGCCAGAAACATAGGTCTGTGTTGCTGTCTGTATGCAAACACTTTATTTCGAACATTGTGAAAAATATTTGTACTATCAAATTTGTTTAAATTCTTCTTGGAATCCTTGGCCCCGAATAGGAAGACGCTATAATCATTCGAAATGTCGTATCTAGGTATTAAACAGTAGACAGCGCCTAAATCTCAGAAAACTTTAAATCTTCACCAACAGCCCAGTGAGAACCTCAGATATTCTACTGTTATACCATACGACATGCAGCTCCGTTGTCTACAGTCCAAACTTGCGGATCCAACTCTCGGTCGAAAATTATGTAACAGGGGTCGTAACTAAACATTGCAGACGAACAGTTATCAATTTAGGCGGTTTTTTTTCCGTTCTCAGTCAGGATACTTGCTATTTTAACCAGTTGTTCGTGGTGTTCTCATTTACTCCATGCAATTCCGAGACAGAACTCCAAACTAAGCCACGACCACTTCCTGTCTCATTCTTTCTAGTTTATGAAGCAACATATCATCCGTCACCACACAGACTGAGCTTCTGCATAAGCACTCACTGCCTCTCACATGAGAATGTCTCTATTTTTCGCGTCTGCACAGCGCAGACTGACCCTGTCTGCTCACAACGTCTGTGCTTACGTGAGACAGGAACACGTGCCTTGACTTCGTGACAAAGTCTGAGGCAATAGAGTGGCAAAATTGTTTCTTTTCTTCATTACTCACCCTTACTTTCTGTTATTGCCTGCCTATCTCACCATTGCTCTGCTATTGTCTAACACATATCACATTTCTTTCAGAGACCTAGAGACTTGTTAGTGAGTTTCGGTAAACAATACGCTGCAGAGATATGATCGGAGACTTTTCACGGTGGTGCAAAGTTAGATTGTAGTCTTCCGTGTTTCAACGTTGTACAGCACGGTTAGTGTTTGGTTATCTGAGAATATGCGTGTTGTCGGAACGCGAAGATGAAAACAGTGTACTTAAAAGCTCATCGGCTACTTGTTTTCATTCACGGGAAGTAGTCCTATGGTCTCACCATGTTTTCTGTACATGCCTCTGTGCGCGTACCCCATTTTAAGTATTGAACAATTCCCAGAATTTCCCGAAATTATGTCATCATTAGCAGCCCCAGACTTGGACTTCCTCATTTCTTGTAATTAGTAACAGCATCGTGGTGAACGTAGGAATTTGTGAAAAACAATAGAAGAATTGTACAATGACAGATTTTGAGGAAACAAGTACACTTCGCTTTAGTTGATTTTTGGAATTGAAAAGAAAACCCATATGGTGGCTGCATAAAATCCATCTGTTTGTTGGCAGCAAAAAAAGAATCACTCAGATAAAAGTTTGGTACGTGAAAAATCACGGATATAAACAAATTCTGCATGAAGTAGTGGCAATAGAAGACAATTACAAATAGGACGGACAGAAATGTTTAAAGTAAAAACCCGTAGTTAAATACAAGATTATCCAAAATCCTCTTCTTGAATTATAAATTTCAGTGCCTGAATAAGACACTAACATATGAAATCTAAAAACCGGAAGTCTGCAGCAAAACAGTAGGCCTGTAGTAGCCTTATTTTATTGCGAGTTGAGTTTATTGACAAAAGTAGAACTGCTGCTAAAGTTCTTTGCCGCAGATTTTGTTGGTAGTTGCAAACTGAAATGACAGAAGTAAAAACTGCCTCTTACCTTTATTACACAGATAAGAAGTTCAATATGCAGCCTTATATAGTGTATTTACTTACGTTTCTGATGCTTTCCACACAATTTATAGGATTTTGCCTTACTTACAGGGAATTTACGTCATTTTTTTTTTATTTGGCGCAATATCCCCCAGTGGGCCAGGTCCTCCTAATTCACGAGGTTTCTAGATCATATTCAACGACGCACTACAGTCGGTAGGATTCCTCCAGACGAGTGATTAGCTCGTCGCAGAAACTTCTACCTGACAATATACAACACTGACAACATACAAACATCCATGCCCTCGGTGGAATTCTAAGCCCACAATCTCAGCAGACGAGCGGCCACAAACATAAGCCTTAGAGAGCGCGGCCACTGGGACCGGCTACCTCGTCATTACTCTTTTAAAATTACATAGACTTCCATCATATATATATATGTGTGTATATATACATATATATATATGCTGGGAAGTTTGGCGAAGCGATAAGGTTCTAGACTTGTATTAGGGACGTTCTTTTTTCGAATCTGGGCCGAAAATTTAAATAGCCTAAACTTGTGGTTTTTCTCACTCCATCATGAAAATTTCGCGGTAGTACGCGATTTGGCCTAAATCGCCTTCTTACAGATTTTTTAAATTCATCTTTAATCATTTTCCCTGTTATTTGACGCCGTATCTTCTCTGCATCCGATCCCAGTGGCCGCGCGGTCTAAGGCGTAGGTCTGCGGCCGCTCGCTTGCTGGGATTGTGGGTTCAAATCCCGCCGGGGGGGGGGGGGCAGGGGTGTTTGTCTCTTTTAAGGGTTGTGTGTTCCAAGGTGGGGTTTCCTGTCACGGGCCGATCACTCGTCCAGAGGAGTCCTACCGAATGTGGTGTGTCTGAGTGGGTGTGATCGTTAAGCCTCGATAATGAGGAGGCCATACGGGCTCTTGCGCCATAAAAATTAGTATTGTCTGACAGTGAAAGCGCCGTTAAACATAACACAAAAACATATTACTTATTGATTTATCTTGATAAAGTAACAATTAATAATCTACAGCACTTTTGCGACGGTCTCAAAAAAAAAAAAGAAAATAAGCTGAGGAAATCAGTTCCAGGGCGTCTTTACCCAGAGACTTTCGATGAAGAGACTCTTCCCTTGGCATAACACCAATTACACAACTCCCTCCGTTCAGAGTGAGTCCAGATTCAAGTAGACATTACAGTTCGTTTACTTTCAGTGTTAATCCCACGAAGTTTAAACCGTGTGATTATTATTTCTATAAAAGATACAGAAGAATCAGTTGAAAAATGAGGAGCATTATGGTCTGAACATTCGAAACCGAATATATCTGAATATCATAATACGTAAGCTATGAGAAGAGAAAACCGTTTGAACATGTTTTATGTCCCAGGGTACAAGGGGTTAAATAAGATAAGGAGGCTGGATATAAGATTACAAAAATACAGAACTCTATGTAATACATAAAAAACCCTATTTAAAAAAAATGCAGTTTTAATATTTTTACGGCCATTTAGTTTTTTTCATAAATTGTAAAAAATGTATGCATCTATATTAGCAAAGCATATCATTATATATTATTTTATAGGAAGTAAATCTTTCTCTCTCACATCAAGAGAAGATCATACAGGTGTTCGAGAATAGGGTGGCAGAATATTTGGACCTAAGTGGGAGGAACTAACAGTTAAACGTTGCCCCACGACATACCTATGCCAGCACACAGGGGAAGCGGAAATGTAGCTCTAGCCTACCAGCAACCCGGCCCTAGAAGGAGTTGGGTGATCAGCATCAAACTTCGGCCTGAATACCTCCGGCAACGACCCTGTACCCGTTGTATAGGGGGCTGGGTGATCCTCGAGGTCGGTCTGGAAAACACGGAAAATCTCACCCACAACAGGATTCGTTCCCCAGACCGTCGATTCCGTATGGAGTCTATATAGCGACTACGCCACCGCAGCCGCCCGGATATTAAGAGGAGACCGGAGAAAACTGAATCCATACGTAATTGGATCTCCAGATCGAATAATCTTGGGGTGACCACGTCAAGTTGTAGAAAATGGATGGGGCATGTTACACAAACAGGAGAGGATTTTGGCTGGAAGTACTAAAGGAAATGACCGTTTGAAAGACCGTGACGTAGATATACAGTTAGTATTGATACTTATGTTTAGTAGAAAAGACGGGAGGTTGTGAACTGGATTCATCTGGCCAAGGATAAAGGTCAGTGACGGGCTGTCATGAACATGGCAAGAGTGTATCGTTTAACCGGTACAAGAAGTTCAGTAATTTATTTATTACATGAGTAACGACTAGCTTCTCAACAAGGACTCTGTTACATGGAGTTAGTCACATTAAATCAACCGTAAATAAAACTAACAATAAGGAAGATCACTGCGATGTAGATCCTCTAATTCCTGTCTGGAGGACACATACCATCCATAAGTCGTTAAGATTCTGCACACTCCATTCACCTTGAATGCTATTTTTAATTAAACGTGCACGAGGTCAGACAATAAGAGAATCTGGACTGCGTCTGTAAGAAGTGAAACAGTTGAAATGAAAAATTATTTTACTATCCTTCAAATTATTTTACCTTGACTGTGATACACTTTCTACATCGCTTTAGTCGTAGCAAAAAATGATAGCCAAAGGCGTCAAAAATAGCCACATTTAATTGGGAGGTTGCATCCTCTTTGATGTCCTTTCCTGAGATATTCCTTTCAGGGGGAATTTTTACTTAGGGAATAGACAGTAGTCGGTTAGCCCGAGGTCTGATGAACAAGATGGGTGGCTGATATCCACCACGCCGCGATTCGCCACAAAGTGCTTCTCTGTTACGACAGAATGAACAGGGGCATTGTGGCGCAAAAGAACTTACTGCCTTTCTCTCGATTTGAAACCTTATTCTCAAAGTCCGCTTCAGTGATCTGTCCAACACAGTACGTACATTCGTAAGGCACTATTATTTTGTGACTGTGTTCATGATAAAGGAAAAGGAATTCTTCTGATCCTCGGCTAACCCTATTAATGTGCATTGATCCGATCACCCTCATAACTCTTGAGTGTCGCGTGCACAAATAGGACTATACTGGTAGACTAGAATAGGATTATAGCAATTTTTTTTATGCATGGTGGAGGGGAACACGAACATATACACACAATTTTTACAGTAAAACCAACCAGATGGGACATCTCGTACCCGCTAGCAAGAAGTAGCAGTATCTGTTTGACAAATGCCTGTTGCTGTATGTACAGTCGTGAACTCATGATGATGGACGGAAAGACCTCAGAAACATGTAGAGTTATTCCAAAATAAAATAATTTTAAGACATTGGTGTATCTGGTTGATTTTACTATAGAAACATATCAAGATGCACGGCCCTGTAAACGTCAAATATACACACAAATGAAAGAGACTGTCAGAAAATAAGTTAACATCCCATATAATTTTGGTTCCTTAATTTTGTTTTTAAGAACATAGTTTAGACCTAATTGTAGTGCAACTCATTACGTTTCCACACAGTCCCCACCGCAGTTCATGAACATTTAGTATGGGCTTCCATCCATTTCTTGTTGACTGATAATCTGTGTTATCAGACATCGAACCATAACTCTTTCTGTAGAGCAGTGTTTCTCAACCGCCTGACCGAGAGGTTCTCCTGGAATTTTTCATTTTAGTTTTCTAAGCAATTTTCATGAATAAATATTTTATAGTGGAAATATTCTGAGGAGAATAATATTCGTGAATGTGTCGAAAAACTCAGACCCAGATGTTGGTCTGAGGAAACTGCAATATGCAACAAGATTTCATTAGTCCAGTGACTGATAACTAATTTAAATGTAATTTTATATTTGTCAACATGCCACACCTTATACATAAGTGTACTAATACTCTTTATGATTATGCCATAATTAATTATTAATACTTATGTTAGTTTAATGTATG
>Ga0123353_10004653_pt1 | contig 17723 bp, 13 predicted proteins | sample TergutLab28metaG_3_FD_92763 | JGI IMG/M metagenome (GOLD analysis project Ga0123353, IMG submission 92763) | Labiotermes labralis P3 segment gut microbial communities from Petit-Saut dam, French Guiana - Lab288 P3 | ecosystem: Host-associated > Arthropoda: Insects > Digestive system > Gut ... | reverse complement strand
TTCGCGTGTTACAACCTGACCCGGATGGCGACGATCTTTGGCTGGCGATTGAATGCGGCATAGGGCGAAATCCGCCCGCTGGCTGCCGAAAGGCAGCAAAAATCCCGGTAAGGGGCCAAAAAAACCACCTGAAACGGGTTCCCAGGTTTCTCCAGGGGTTTGTCGAATCCAATCCGTCGCCGTCAGAGACCAGTTACCGAAGGTGCCGGGGAATTTTTGAGCATCCTGCTAAAGGCTTTACAAGAAAAAACGGGGCAAACCGGGACAAAATGGGATGAAACGGTATAAAACGTCGCCAAGCTGCACGGTCAATGTCGACGCATAGGTTCCGCAATGAAAACCTGGCTCTGGCGTTACGCATGGCATCCATTTGATAATGACATCGCGTTCTCACGTGTGCTGGATGGTGCGCTTCGCATATGAGCCAGGTTGACGCAAAATGAAAGGCTATCAAGCGTTTTTCAGGGCATTGCGCAAGCGTATGAAAACAAGATGACAAAAAAAGACTATTCCGAAGACCTGCTGATTCAGGCACCGACCACCGAGTTTCTGGAACAGAAGCTTGGTTGGCGCAACGTGTTCGCGCAGGACGAAGAAGACTTTGGATCCGATAGCCTCCTGGGCCGAAAGGACGACACCGAAGCAGCGCGGGTGCGAGAGGTGCTGGCTGCGTTGAAACGCCTGAATCCTGGCCTGCCGAAGGATGCCTGCCAACAGGCTCTGGCGCAAGTGACGCAGGACGACATCACCAAAAGCCTGATCGCCAAGAACAAGGACAACTACAAGTTGCTGCGCGACGGCGTACCGGCGAAGTATCGCGACGACGTGCGGAGCCGCATGGTGGACAAGCGCCTGCGCCTGATCGACTTCAACAAGCCTGAGAAAAACAGTTACCTCGCCGTGCGCGAACTGTGGGTACGCGGGCGGCTATGGCTGCGGCGGCCCGATGTGGTTGGCTTCGTCAACGGCCTGCCGCTGGTGTTCATCGAACTCAAGCGTTTCGAGGTGCACATTGACAGCGCCTACAAGAAAAACTTCCAGGATTATCTGGCCACTATCCCGCACCTGTTCCACTGGAATGCGCTGGTCGTTATTTCCAACGGTCACGATGCACAGTACGGCTCGATCACCTCGACGAAAGAGCATTTCTACCGCTGGAAACGGCTGGACGAGGACGACCCGGAGTCCAACAAGGACAAACCACTGCTGCCTATCCTGCTCGAAGGCATGCTGGATAAGCAGCGCCTGTTGAACATCGTGGAAAACTTCATCCTCTACGATTGCAGCGAAGACCCAGTCAACAAAATCGTGCCCCGCAACCACCAATACCTGGGCGTAAACCGAGTCATCGCACGGCTAACTTCGGACGACCCGAAGGTGAAGGCCGAGGTAGACGTCGGGCAACTGGGCGTGTTCTGGCACACGCAGGGTTCGGGCAAGTCGTACTCGATGGTGTTCCTGACTGAAAAAATTCACCGCAAGTACTCGGCGAAGTGGTCGTTCGTGCTCATCACCGACCGCACGGAACTGGATGAGCAGATCGCCTCCACCTACACCAACTGCGGGCGCGCCAACAGCAAGACCGATCAGGCCAAAAATAGCGCTGCCCTGCGCGCCATGCTGCGCGAGCAGAACCGCCGCTATGTGTTCGGCTTGATCCAGAAATACCGCGAACAGGTAAAGGAAGCCTATTCCGAACGCGAGGACATCATTGTCATCAGCGACGAGGCGCACCGTAGTCAGTACGGACGGCTGGCGTTGAACATGCGCAGGGGGCTGCCGCATGCCAAATTTCTGGGCTTTACCGGAACGCCCTTGATTGAGGCGGCGGAAAAGCAACTCACGCGCCAAGTGTTCGGCGACTATGTGTCCATCTACGACTTCCAGCGCGCTGTGGCCGATGGCGCGACGCTACCGCTGTTTTATGAAAACGCGGGCGAAAAGCTGAGAATCACCGACCCCAAGGTGAGCGAGCGCATCAACCAATACATCGAGGCCGCGCGGCAGGCCGCGACCCTGAACGACCCGCGGACGGACGAGAAGGAAGACAAGCTCTACCGCGACTTGGCGCGCGATTATCCCATCTTGACCGCGCCCACCCGGCTGGAGTTGGTGGCACAGGATTTCGTTCTGCATTTCCACCAGCGCTGGCATGTGGCGGAACCTGGTGGCGGCAAGGCGTTGTTGGTGTGCCTCGACAAGATTACCTGCGTGAAGATGTACGACTTAATCGTAGCCAAGTGGCAGGAGAAAACCGCGCAGCTTGAACAGGACGTGCAGACGGAAGGAGCGGTGTTTGATCACATCTACAGGTCGGGCCTGAACGATGGGGTGCGGGTGTATCACTGATGGTCGTCATGACGCCCACGCAGGCGCACATCCAATTAGGGGAAATAGAAATCGCCGTGACCTTCAAGGCGATCAAGAACATTCGTCTCGCGGTTCATCCCCCGGATGGGCACGTCACTCTGGCCGCCCCCTTTAATGCCCGCCTCGAAGCGGTTCGCGCCTTTGCCATTTCCAAACTCGGCTGGATTCGCCGCCACCAGGAGCGGTTCGCGGAGCAGGCACGGGAAACCCCCCAGTTCATCACCAGGGAGAGCCACCACGTCTGGGGCAAACGCTACTTGCTCAATGTTGTCGAACGCGACCGGCCTGCTTCGGTCATGATCGACCACCGGCAGGTCACTCTCTGCGTGCGTCCTGGCACCGACATGGTAAAACGCGATGCCATCTTCCAGGCCTGGCAACGCTCGCTCTTGCGCGAAGTCGTCCCGCCGATGATCGCCTGCTGGGAGGTTCGCCTGGGTGTCCAGGTGAAAGGCTATTTTTTACAACGGATGAAGACCAAATGGGGGAGTTGCAATGTTCGGCACGGTCGCATCCGGCTCAACACAGAACTGGTGAAAAAACCCAAAGATTTGCTCGAATACGTCATCGTCCATGAAATGGTTCACCTGCTGGAACCCTCACACAATGCGCGTTTCAAGAGCCTCCTGGATCAACATTACCCCCATTGGCGGCAAGCAAGGGCAGAACTCAATGCGCTGCCCTTGGCAAGCTGATGACATATCGGTCAGGGTAAAAACTGGATCTGCTCCTGGAACCGCAGAGCGAGTGCATCCCGTTATCATAGTTGGCAGCAAGCGTAGCCCGGAGTGAATCGTAGGGCGGATAAGGCCGAAGGCCGCCATCCGCCGGGTGTAACCCTCTGACGCGAAGCGTCACAATTTCTCATTTCATATTGCGATGCTCTTGCATCGGACGGTACGACCGTCGGAGGGCGCCGCTGCGCGGCTTGTCCGACCCGCGCCACTATTTGATATGCATACCAACGGTCGGAGTGGTTGCACAAACCACAATATGCGTAAATCATAGGATGGGGTGAGCAGAGCGAACCCAAGCGTTAGGAGGCAAAAGGCGGAGCGTTGCCTGTTGGGCTTCGCTTCGCGCGCCAAAACCTATATGGGATATGATAAACTGGCGCAATCGCCCTGGTTCATGCTCGGATAGGTTTCGATAATCCCAACCTTTATGAAGCAAGAGAGGGCGGATTCTGTGCGCTTTGCGGACAGAACCGCGCCCCGTAGAAAACAGTTCTGTTCACACGGGACTCGTGTTCAGTTTTCTTCGTGGCTTCGTCCGCTATGCAGTCCAAGTTGCCGGAGCTTGCGGTAAAGATGGGTGCGTTCAAGGCCGGTTTTTTGTGCCAGCCTGGTGATGTTGCCCCGCTCCAGCCGCAGGTGGTGTTCAAAATACATGCGCTCAAATGTTTCACGCGCTTCGCGTAAGGGCAACTCGAACGAAACCGGGTAGGTCGCCGAAGCATCCGGGACGTGCAGGCCATTTTCAGGCAGGTTGATTTCTTCTTCTGTCGATGCCTGTGCCAGATTGCGGATTGTGGCGTACAACTCGCCGTAGCCGCCAGGCCAGTCGCGCCGGCGCAATTGGGATAGAGCTGTGGGGGAAAAACGGCGTAGCGGCACTTCCTTGATATCGACGAGGTGGCGCAGGATACGGCAAGCCAGTTCAGGCAAATCGCCGCGAATGTCGGCAAGTGTGGGCACGCCCAACATCACATGGGAGAAAAGGCGTTCAACCAGGGCTGTGTCCCATCCGGCGGCCAACAGTTCTTCACGGTTCGAGCCGCAGGCAACGAGCAGCCGGAGATCATATCGCTCAAGGCGTTCGACAATGGAGAGCAGGTTCTTTTGCTGGGAACGCGACAATCGTTCCAGAGCAGAGAGATAAAGCTGCCCTCCCTGGAAGGTGTTCAATCGCGTAGGATCGTATGCATTGTCGAGCGTGCCGAGGTCAAGCCAGGGCATGCCGGGTGTCTGCAGGCTGCGGGCGGCGAGTTCGGCCAGGTGGCCCGGCCCGGTTTGGAGCAGAATCAGGCGCGATTGCCCGGCGGCTTGCCGCAGGCAGCGATACAATTCGCGCAAAGGCATGGAATCCGGGAAGGCCGCCAGGGTAAGCGCCGTGGGTATAGGTATGGTTGGTTGGCGTTGCAGGCCACGCTTGACTGCGGAAAGGAGCTTTTGTAGGGCAATGGGTTTTTCAAGATAGTCGATTGCGCCGATGCGGGTTGCTTCTACAGCGGTGTCGATCGTGCCATGACCGGACATCATTACGACCGGCATGGTCAATTGCCCGGCTGCCGCCCATTCCTTGAGCAAAGTGATGCCATCTGTGTCCGGCATCCAGATGTCAAGCAGAACCATGTCCGGACAGGATGCATTGCGTATTGCCCGTGCTCTGGCAGCATCTTCAGCCAAAATGACATCATGCCCTTCATCGCGAAGTATCTCGGAGAGTAATTCACGAATTCCAATTTCGTCATCAACGATAAGTATTTTTGCCATTTTCAGTACTAACCATTCATCATAACGGTACGCAAACGAATGCGTAACCCTGCACCACTACCATCACGATTGGCGATTTTTATATCACCACCGTGTTCAGTGACAATTTTCTTTATCATGGCCAAACCCAATCCCGTTCCTTTGGCCTTGGTCGTAAAGTAAGGTTCAAATGCACGCGCCAGCACTTCAGGCGGAAAACCCGGCCCGTTGTCCTGGCATGACAACAGTACCCGATCACCTTCTCCGCGTGCTGCCAGCACGATTTCGGCATCGTCTTGATCCGTTAAAGCATCCAGCGCATTCTGTAACATATTGTGAACGATCTGGCGAATCTGTGAAGCATCCCCCATTACTTTCGGTAAATCAATAGGTATTTGCAATGCGATTTTCGCAGGTGTGCTTTCGTAAAGAACAAGGACTTCGCGTATGAGTTCACCAAGATCGAGTGGAGCAAGTATTGGCATGGGCAAACGCGCGTAATCGCGGAAAGCGTTGATCAGGTTTTTGACGGCTTCCACCTGGTTGACGATGGTCTGGGTTGAGCGTTCAAGCATCTGCTGATTTGCGTCATTGAGGCTGGGAGAAAGCTTGAGGGCCAACCGTTCGGCAGAAAGCTGGATCGGGGTCAGCGGGTTCTTGATTTCATGTGCGAGCCGCCGGGCAACTTCGGCCCAGGCTGCCGTGCGTTGTGCCTCGATCAGCCGGGTAATGTCATCGAACACAACCACCAGCCCTCCCCCGGTGGTTTCAGGCAGGCGCGAACCGTGTATCAGCAAGGTCATCGAAGGGCTGTCGGGGCGTGGAATTTCCAGTTCGGTTTGCCAGTCGCTTTCGTGGGTGGAAAAACCTTCCAGCAGCGCATCGCGCATCACCGTATGCCGTGGCCAGTCGGCAAGCGAGATGTTCTCGAAACTGCCGAGTTCGTCGTCAAGAATGTCGTACGCGCCCTGGTTTGCGGCGCGGAGCCCGCCTTCTGGGCTGAAAACCAGGACTCCGGCCGATAGGTGTGTCAGTACGCTTTCGAGATAGGCGCGGGCAGATTCGACTTCGATCCGGCTGTTCTCGGCTTGCGCGCGCGCTTCTTCAAGCTGGCGGGTCATCTGATTGAAGGAGTGGGTCAGTATCCCCAACTCGTCCCGGGCAGGCAAGGCCCGACGCGGGCTGAAGTCGCCCTGGGCAACGGCTTCGGTACCTTCGGCAAGGATACGTAGCGGTGCGGCAAGCCGTCGGGCAAGAATAAAAGCGACTGCAATAGCGGCGAACAGCGCCACCAGCAAGGTCAGGGTCAGGGTCAATGTATAGATGCGCTTCAAATTGGTGCGCGCCAGGGTCAGTTGCTGGTAATCGCGGTAGGCTTCCTGCACGGCCCCGGCGTGTTGGCTGAAGGGTTCCGGGACGGGTTGGGTCAATTGCAGCAGGCGGGATGCCTTGGCCAGCCCACGCCCTTCGAGTGGGATCAGGACGCGGATGACCATCCGCTCGCCGGGGACGCCCTCGATCAGGCTCAGTCCGCGTTCCTGGAAAGCACGGCGCAATTCATCAAGCTGAGGGGTATCCGGAAGCAGGCGGGCGGGATCACCGTCAGCCGCGCTTAACAGTATCTGGCCATTCGCGCCAAAAATGGTGACGCTGCCGACCCCGGGCCATTCGCGCAGGCGACTGATTTGGGCCACCGAAATACTAGGCTGATTTTCAATCTCCAGAGCGATGGCGGCTGCTTTGTCCTTGAGTTGCTCGACGAGATAGTCGAGCGCGTTCTGACCGAGAGCAAGTCCGCCTTCAAGGGCAGAATCAACCCGCACGTCAAACCAGGATTCGATACTGCGCACGACAAACTGAAGCGACACCGCATATACCACCAGGCCAGGCAGGAGCGCCATAAAAGCGAACATCATAACCATCCGGTACTTGAGCCGCGAACCGAAGCGATGGGCACGGTATTCGCGCCACAGGCGGATAAGCTGATAGAGGACGGTTGCTGCCAGCGTTACCGTGACTATTCCGTTGAATGCAAGCAGGAAAGGGTATGAACCGCTGAACAGACCGGTGTTAGCGCTGGCCGAGGCCAGGAGATAAATCGAAATAGCCGTCAGGATTGCGATAATACCGACTGCGACGTTTTTCATTCTTCTGTAACCACCTCTTCCTGGATCGTTTCTTCTTCCCCCTCTTCTTCTGGTGGCGTTGCTTCTTCAGGTTCCGCCATCTCGGACGTGAATGACCATTTTTTCCTGCCCGTACCGAAGTCCCATTTGCCATTGGTCAGGGCAGAGAGTTGAAAAGGCTTGGGAAGCAGGGCGGTATTATGGAAGAAACGTAAAGTCACTTCATATTTGTCGTTTGGGTTAAACGTACCGGGAGGGGCTATATGTAAATTGCGGATCCGCTCCATGGTATGCACGGCATCGTCCAGTGAGTCGAAATTTCTGTGCAGGCTTCCGATATTGAGCCGATAGCTGCGGGTTATCGCGTGGTAGGCAAGGCGGTATTCGAGTCGGCGATGGACGATCAGTTTGTCGAACCAGTACCAGCGCGGGCGTTCAATTCGCAGTTCGGTAACGAAGTGCAATGCCACGCCGTGTGCCAGGGCATCGATCAATATCTGGCTGAGATCGAAACTGAAATTTGCATTGAGCGCATATCCTTCTTCGGATAAGTCGATCTTGGCATGAGTGATACTGGCATCATCAGCCCTCGCAAGAACCGACGCGAGCGCCAGGAACGCGACAAATAACAGCAGATGGCGCAAAGACTTAAGCATGCCTGTTTTTTTTGCGCAGGCAGGCGTAGTAAAAGCCGTCATGGTCTGTCGTCGGCAGCAAAGGATGTATTCGGCAAGTTTGCGGCATGAAAAGCTCAGCATCCGGGTGGCGTACAAGAAAATGTTCGATCTGACGGTGGTTTTCGTCGTCAAAAATCGAACATGTAACGTAGAGTATTGTGCCACCATAGGCCAGAGTCTGCCAAAGCGTATTGATGATGTTGGCCTGTTGTGCAACAAACTTGCCAATGTCGCTATCACGTCGTAACCATTTGATGTCGGGATGTCGCCGCACGACTCCGGAAGCCGAACACGGCACATCGGCAAGGATACGGTCAAATGGCCGCCCGTCCCACCAAGTATCCAACGCACGGCAGTCGGCAACTATTATATTGGCGGGCAATCCAAGGCGGGCAAAATTTTCGTGCATCCGTTCAGCCCGCATGGGGTCGAGTTCCAATGCAGTGAGTTCAATATCGGCGAGTTCCAGCAGGTGTGCGCCTTTGCCACCGGGAGCAGCACAAGCATCAAGCACCCGATCACCATTACATGGGCATAACCAGGGGGCGGCCCATTGCGCGCCGGCATCCTGCACTGAAACTCTGCCCTCGGTAAAACCCGGCAACTTCGATATAGGCAATGGATACTCCAGGAGCAAGGCATCGTTTTCGAGTCTCTTCGCATCAATACCTGCATCAGCCAGTTCAGACAGATAGCTCTCGACGGAGGTACGGCGGCGATTGACCCGTAAGCTCATCGGCGGATGTAAATTGCCTGACGCGAGAATCGATTCCCAATCGTTCCCGTATTCGCGCTGGATACGCGCGATCCACCATGCGGGGTAAGCGTGAAGGGCCGTAATGTCCTCATCACGCCATACCGCAAAGTTGGTTTGTTGGCGCAAGACATTACGCAATACACCGTTGACGACCCCCTTGAGTCCTGCTACCAGATGGGCAGCGGCATCTACTGCCTGATTCACTAAGGTATGTGCCTGCTCCGGACGTTGTTCGAGGCGATAAACTGCAACCAACAATAAGGCGTGAACGGATACGGGAAGCGGTTTACCAAGGAAGTGGCGGAGCGTGGCATCGCCGCGACCATAATCACGTAGCGAACTCCAGGCCAAGTCGCGAACCGCCCCGCGCATACTTTCGCTCCAATCGGGGTTTGCACGCACCACACGCTCGTAGCATTCGGTAAGGCTCGTGCCTTCGAGCACAGCCGCAACCAATTTTGCCGCATGAAACAAAGCGTGGCCAAGGCTATCCGGTTTTAGCGGAGCCAGTCCAGTCTTACGGCGCCCGGCCTTTTTCATCGTAAAATTAATTTCGGTTTGAAGCCCCGCCCTTCAGGACGGGAAGGTGAGCCCCGGCCTGAAGGGCGGTTTTGAATAGTTGCTGGCTCCTCCGGATACTCAAACAATCGGGATGTTTCACGTGAAACATCTCAATGTTGGGACACAGCTTTGTTTTCCCGTTCACTTGCCGATTGACTGTCGCGTAATTTCGGTATGCTGCGCTTGGATGGCATCATCCATGTCGCGGATTTCCTTTTGCATCTCTTCAAGGCGGGTAAGCGTTACCTGGTAGTCTTTTTTATTCCTATCGACCTGAATCATGCCGTCCTTGATTTCTACTGTACCCTTGTTGAGAATGATGTAGTCCAGCCAGTCCAGGTTTTTGTTCAACATCGCTTTAATTGCGACAATCAGGTCTTTAAGGCTCTTGGCTGGGATGCGTATATGTTTTTCAACTGCCTGGCCGTACACTTCCTTCACATTGGGAGGTTGGTTCAACGCGGCAAGTTTCGATTCAACCGCGGCATACTCCGTGTCAAGAGATGTTCCGATCAACTGAAGGGCATCCCGATATTTGATGATGGCGTCTTTGCGTCCCTCAACGCTTGTTTCGGGTTTCATAGCATCCTGGTACTCTCGTTGCAGTTTCTCCAATGGCTTGGTTACTTTGCTAAGGATGGTTTTGTTGTAATCGACGATGACATTATAGTGTGCCGCGTAATCGCCGAATTTTTTGTGCATATCCGGGGGAATAAGGAAGCCGCTGTTGCGCGGAATCACTTCCTTTTGCAGGAAGCTGATAAAAGCATGCTGTTGCTGCAATTCTCTACTACACCCGGCAAGCAGCATAGCAAAGCCGAGCATGCACAAAATAAAGACGGAGCGAAAATGCTTGTTCATCAAAAACAAACCACGGTTAGAAACCTCCCCCTTTAGGGGGATAATCTCGCTTGGGAGAGGCGTAACCTCTTTCAAGCGCTTTTGTCGCCTGGGCACGGGCGTGGATTGAAACATAAGAAGAATACCTTTTGAGCCGCCTACATTCTCTCGACCAGAAATTCCTCAATGCAATTGAAGATAAGCTTTCAGTTCTATAAAAGCTTGTCTCGATCCAGTCATCCATACATGACGAACATCACATTCAGGCATGTACCAGCGATTCGGTTGAACTGAAATTTACCATATGAAACCGCCGGAGATGGACTCGCGGCGGCTTTGGTGGAGATCAAATCTTTGAATCGTTGGTGGCCTTGGCAGTTTTTTTACCGCCTTTCGCGCCGCGTTCGGCCATTCGCGTGATCTGCCACTGTTGGGCAATAGACAGGAGGTTGTTGACTACCCAGTACAGCACCAGCCCGGAGGGGAACCACAGGAACATGAACGTAAAGATGATTGGCATTGCCATCATGATTTTGGCTTGCATGGGGTCAGGCGGAGCGGGGTTCAGTTTGAATTGAACCAGCATGGACCCCCCCATGATGAGTGGCAGGATGAGATAAGGGTCGGGGGCAGACAAATCCTGTATCCAGCCAAGCCACGGTGCTTGCCGCATTTCAACGCTGCCCAGCAGTACCCAGTAGAGGGCGATGAACACCGGGATTTGTACGAGAATGGGCAGGCAGCCGCCAAGTGGGTTGATTTTCTCGGTGCGGTAGAGATTCATCATCTCCTGCTGCATCTTGGCCTTGTCGTCGCCGTATAGCTCTTTCATTCGCTGTAGACGGGGCGCGAGTAAACGCATCTTGGCCATCGACTTGTAACTTGCTGCCGAAAGCGGGAAAAAGATCGCTTTGATGATGACCGTCACGAGAATGATGGCCCATCCCCAGTTGCCGGTGAGCGAATGCAGCCACGAGAGCAGCCAGAAGAGCGGAGCGGCAATGACCGTCAGGATGCCGTAATCGACTACCAGCTTGAGGCCGGGTGCAATCTCCCCTAGTTTGTTCTGGTCTTGTGGCCCGACGTACAAACGAGCTTCGATCTGTCCTGTTGCACCAGCCTCGATTGTGACCGGCGCAAGGACTGTGCCCGCCGTGTAGTGGCCGTTGCTCGTTTTCTTGGCGCGATATTCGCGGGCAACCCCTTCCGGTGGCAGCCAGGCACTGACAAAGTAATGCTGGACAATCGCGACCCAACCATTATCGGCATTGGCGGTGAACTTGGCCTTGTTATCGTCGATGTCACCGAAGGAGACCTTCTGGAACTTGTCTTCGTCGGTATAGAAGGAGGGGCCGGTGAATGTCTGTATACCTCTGGAGAACCCGCCAAAGAGCGTTTTCAAGAACCCTCCCTCAGATTTTTCTTTTTCGATAGGCTTGCCGTCACGCAGGAACTGGAAGTAGGCCTGTGTAACCAGCGGGTCGGTACTTTCATTGCTAATTTCATAGGCAACGTCGACCAGATAGCTGCCCCGGGTGAAGGTCATTATCTTGGTCACAGATATACCATTGGCGGCGGGAGCCTTTAATCTTAGTACCAGCTTGTCCTGCCCATCGGCAAGCTTCTGATTGGCGTCCGGCAATTCGAACAAAGAGCGGTGATTGGGCAGGTTTGCGCCAAGCAGGCCGGATTCGGCTTCAAATATGTGTACAGCACCGTCATCGAAAATGACATAAGTATTTCCCGAGTTCTCGGAAGAGTAGTGCTTCAAGAGTTCGAGACGGACGATGTTACCGCCCTCGGCGGAAATTTCCGCACGTATCACGTCTGTTTCTACCTTGACCCGTGCCGCTGTGGACAGTGGCGTGGTTTGCGCCGGTGGGGTAACGGTCTGGGCGGGAGCCGGTACCGGTACCGAATCATCGGTAGCCGGGGGTTCGACCGTGGAAATAGTGGAAGGCGTGGCGGCATGCGGCGTTGCAGCAGTGGGCCGGTTGTACTCGATCCAGTTTGACCACAGCATCACGAGTGACAGGATAAAAATGACGAGCGGAATGAGGCGGCGTTGTTCCATTGGAGAAAATGTCTTGCTGACGGCTAGAATGAAAAAGTGCGGCTTAAGGCGCACAAAGGCGGTAATGATAACCTCGAACGGCATGCCGCGTCCCAATAAAACGCGGAGGCAGCCCGAGTTCAGGCGAAGGCAGTAGCGTACTCCCGGTTACCGGGAAGACGTCCCAATAACTGTCTGAGATCCATATTAAGTTCTGCGCGGGTGGCAGTTTCTGTTGGCGCATGCAGGCGGATGACCAGATCGCAGGATGGCAGGTTTTGACGCTGCTGCCGGAAAACCTCGCGCGCGATGCGTTTGACCAAGTTGCGTTTGTTGGCGCGTTTGGCCAGTTTCTTGGCCACCGTCACGCCCAGGCGGGCGGTATCCAGTTCATTGGGGCGATAGTAGAGCGTATAGAACCGGCCACGCAACGCGCGCCGAAAAGCAAAAACGGATGAAAAGTCATCCGTTTTCAGCAATCGGAAGGCACGGCAGAAACCCTGTCCGGACGGCTCTGCAACCATGCCCTCAAACGGCGAGGCGATGCCGCCCCTTGGCACGGCGTGCACGGATGACCGCACGACCGCCACGAGTCTTCATGCGGACACGAAAGCCGTGCGTGCGCTTGCGGCGAACAACAGAAGGTTGATAAGTGCGTTTCATTTTTCTTGCTCGACATTAGAAAGGCTAATTTTTCATTAGACCAATTGGGGCTTTGTTTGTCAAGGTACTTTCCGTGCTCCAGGAATGGCGATCCCGGTCGCGGCCCAGTCGGTACACCGCTACGCTGGCGAGAAAATTCGGGTCGGCGTCGATTATCCTGCCCTCGTCGAATGCCAACCGCTTGTGGATGGCGATACCGGCTTGTGCGCACAGAGCCTCGAAATCATCGATCGTGAAGAAGCGGACGTTCGGCGTGTCGAACCACTGGTACGGCAGGCTCTCTGAAACCGGCATGCGGCCATTGAGGATGCTCTGGCGATGCTGCCAGTAACCGAAGTTCGGAAAACTCACCACCGCCCCGCGCCCTACCCGCAGCATCTCCGCAAGGATGCCCTGCGTATTGTGCATGGCCTGGAGCGATAAGCTCATGATGACATGATCGAAGAAACCATCGTCGAAGCCGGTCAGGCCACGATCCATGTCTGCCTGGATCACGCTGATGCCGTTCCTGACGCAGGCAAGAATCTTTTCCGGGTCGTTTTCCACCCCATAGCCACGCACTTGCCGCGTCTCGATCAGGTGACGCAGCAGTCCCCCGTCTCCGCAGCCGAGGTCGAGCACTTTCTCGCCGTGCTCGATCCATTGTGCGATGACGTCGTAGTCGTAACGGTAGGCGGCCATCTTTCACACCTCGATGCGGTCGAACCACGCCGCGAGCACGGCATGGTATTGCGGGTCGTCGAGCAGGAAGGAGTCGTGTCCGGCTGCACTGTCGATTTCGGCGTAAGTGACATCGCGGCCGTTGTGCGCCAGCGCGTAGACGATTTCGCGCGAACGATCCGGGGAGAAGCGCCAGTCCGTCGTAAACGCCACAACCAGGAAACCTGCCCGTGCCGCCGCCAGCGCCGCCGTCAGGTTGTCGCCGTACGCAAAGGCGGGATCGTAATAATCGAGCGCCCTGGTCGTCAGCAGATACGTGTTGGCGTCGAACTGCCGCGAAAACCTGTTTCCCTGATGGCGCAGATAAGACTCGATTTCAAATTCCGCGTCGTAGCTGTACGCCGCCTTGCCGTGGTGCAGGTTGCGACCGAATTTTTCGCCCATCGCGTCATCGGAGAGATATGTGATATGCCCCACCATTCGCGCAAGCCGCAAGCCGCGCTCCGGCAACGTGTTGAACGCGTAAAAATGCCCGTCGTGAAAATCGGGATCGGTCAGAATGGCTTGGCGCGCTACCTCGTTGAACGCAATATTCTGTGCGCTGAGTTTAGCGGCAGAGGCGATAACCGCCGCGTGACGTATGCGTTCCGGGTATCGTAAAGACCACGAGAGCGCTTGCATCCCCCCCAGGCTGCCACCGATTACCGCCGCGAAACTCCCGATGCCAAGGCTGTCCGCAAGCCGGGCTTGGGCATCCACCCAATCTTCGACCGTGATGAAAGGAAAATCCGCGCCCCAGGGGCGCCCCGATGCGGGATTGGCCGAACGCGGCCCGGTCGAACCGTGACAACCTCCCAGGTTATTGACCCCGATCACGAAGAACTTTCGGGTATCAAGCGGTTTGCCGGGGCCAACCAGATTGTTCCACCAACCGGAATCTTTTTCCTCATTGGCATAACGGCCCGCCACATGATGCGAGCCAGACAGCGCGTGACACACCAGCACGGCGTTGCTATGCGCGGCGTTGAGTGTGCCGTAAGTTTCAAAAACGAGTTCGTAACCGTCCAGATGAGCGCCGCACCGCAACGGCAGCACTTCTTCGAAGCGGGCCGTTTGCGGCGCGACGATGCCGACGGACTGGCAGGCGGATTGCGATTCGGTCATATGTGTCTGTATAGAACGAAAACCCTGGTCGCGCAGGAGTGTACCGGAACTTCTTCCAGCACGCTCATTATGCGCGGGCGCCTATTCTGCCTGTCTCAAAAAACAACCGGACGCCCGAAGGCGCCCGGCCGGGTTCATGACTACGAACTGCGTTGCACCAGCTTTAATTTACATTCACTTTCCGGCGACGAGCGATTGTGCCGACGATACTGAGACCCGCCAGCAGCATGGCCCAGGTTTCGGGTTCGGGGACTGGGAGATTGTAGGCAATGGCAGCATTGTAAATTGTGTAGGTAATGTCAGGTCTGCTGGAGAAATAACCATCACAACCCCACTCAATAGTGAATGTGTTGCTCCAAGTGTTGAGTTCAGCGGAAATGAGCGTAGATGATGCGAGAACTTCGGCCAGCGTCTGTTTGCTTCCTGGTCCATCGACATATGACTGCTTAAAATCAAAAATACCTACGCCCGAATTATTCCATGTAGTGGTTGAATCGAAAGCATACGGACTCTTGTTATCCAGTCGTATCGTGAGAATATGGTGAGTATAAAGGTAGTTTCCTTCCATATACCATGGTTCGCTTTTGATTGTCACAAATGGTGAACCGGAAGGGTTGATTCTGTTATCGGTAAACTCAAAAAAATGGGTACCCATATGTACTACTGGATCCCAGCCTTCCTCCCATTGTCTGGAAGGTTCTGCGATAATAGTCTGAGTAGTTTGAGCAAATGCTGGAACACTACCCACAATAGCGATAAGCGAAACGGCGGCGACTGCTTTTCCAAATTTCAACATGACAACTCTCCTTGCGAGAAAAAACGATGCCTCCGTAGAAACAACATCGTAAAAACCAGTACGATTCGACAGCAAGCAATTTTAATGCCAGCTTTATTTGTGCATACTCATTATTTATGACGCCTATACAGCCGCATGACGGGTGCCGGGTGCCTATCTTTTTGATAACAGAACTGTTTTTCATTGATCCGGTACGCAATCGGGTATGGTTGCAGCGCTTGGATGAAAGGTTGGCTGCAAAACAGTTTCTGTCGGAAGCCAGTTACTGACATGATGAGTCAAGCTATTGAAATGCAAGATGTTTTTTGCGGCGAGTGCGATGACAGTCAGCTTTTTTTACATTTTTTTCGGACGAGAACTTTGGCCCACGTCTGACGTGCGTAGGTAATATCCGCAATATTCCATGGTGTACGGATGCTGCATATGCGGGATGTCTGAAATTTTTACTTGAACAGGTGTCGGTTTTTTTTACACTTCGAGGCCGCATGAACATCCGAGGTCTTTGTCCCGGCGAATGGATACTATAATCCGGGGTGGTCATTCGCCTGGAACACTCTGCTCGTGGATGACGTTCTGCCACTATAGTTTCTGCAACGTGGTTGCTTTGTGTTCGTTTAATGTCGCGAATTGGCAGGAGCCACTATCCGTTACATTCGCCCAAAACTTGATTCCTGAGACTGTTTATGCTCGACATTTCCCTGATACGTAATGATCCCCAGGCCGTTCGTGCCGCACTTCTAAAGCGCCTTGATGAGGTCGATCTGGAATCCATCATTAAACTCGACGAGGCTCGTCGCGCATGCATCGAAAGCACAGACAACCTGAAGGCCGAACGTAACCGGCTATCCAGGGAGATCGGCCTGCTCAAGCAGCAAGGCGGCGATGCAAGCGAGAAACAGGCCCGGATCAGCGATATCCGCGAGGAACTTGCCGCTCTGGAGGCAAAATTTGCTTCGGTTAGCGCTGAATTCCAGGAGCGCATGGCGGAACTGCCCAATCTTCCCGCCGATATCGTGCCATCTGGCGGCAAAGAGGCGAACCAGGTGGTCAAGGTCTGGGGCGAGAAACCCAATCTCGGCAACGACCCGCTCGACCATGTTGAACTCTGCAAGCGACTTCGCCTGGTTGACTTCGAACGCGGCACAAAGCTCAGCGGCTCCGGCTTTTGGATCTATACCGGCGCTGGTGCGGCGCTGGAATGGGCGCTCATCAACTATTTCTGTCAGACGCATTATCGGGACGGCTACAATTTCCTATTACCACCGCACATGTTGATGCCGGAATGCGGTTACGCGGCTGGCCAATTCCCCAAGTTCGCGGACGATGTGTTCCACATCTCTAGCAAAAGTAGCGATCGCGGCCTGTTCCTGCTGCCTACTTCGGAGACTGCGATCCTGAACTTTTTCCGCGATGAGATCATTGAGTACGGCCAACTGCCGTATAAAGCATTTGCCTATACCCCGTGCTATCGCCGCGAACCAGGCGGCTATCGCTCCGAGGAGCGGGGCACGGTGCGTGGTCATCAGTTCAACAAAGTGGAAATGTTCCAGTTTTGTACCGAAGATCAGTGGGAAGAGGCGCTCGCCGAATTGGTACGCAAGACCGAAACCCTGGTCGAGGGGCTTGGGCTGCATTACCGTACCTCGCTGCTCGCTGCCAGAGATGCCAGTGCGTCGATGCGGTTGACCTACGACGTTGAAGTCTGGCTGCCAAGTATCGGCATATACAAAGAGGTGTCCTCGGCATCCTATGCTGGCGATTACCAGGCGCGCCGCGCAAAAATCCGCTATCGCCCAAAAGACGGCGGCAAGCCGCGGCTAGTGCATACGCTGAATTCTTCAGGGCTGGCGACCAGTCGTGTACTGCCGGCACTGCTGGAGCAATGCCAGCAGCCAGACGGCTTGATCCGTGTGCCGGAACCGCTACGCCCCTGGCTGGGATGCGATGTTATCGGCCCATAAGGCGCCCTGAGCGATGCATCCCGATAATCAGCGCATTTCGAACAGTTCCTGGTGGAAATGCTTTGCTTCGAAGCCACGCGATATCAGCCCTTGCCGCAAGGCTTGGCCGAAACCCGAGGGGCCGCAGAACCATAGCGAGGCGTCTTTCCATTCCGGCACTTCGGCGCAGAGGCTTTCGGCATCCAACCGGCGGTCACGCCCATCGACGATCACGCGCAGGGCCACACCGGCTTTTCTGGCGAGTTGTTCCAGGTTTTCGACGAAAGCGTTGTCGGGATTCATGACGCAATAAAACAGGCTCACTGCGCCTTTTGCCGGGCCGTGATGGATGAGTTCTTCCAGTCTCGCCAGGAAAGGCGTAATGCCGATGCCGCCTGCTACCCAGGTTTGCCGGGGATTGCCGCCCTCGAAGCAAAAGCACCCATAAGGCCCTTCGACCTTCGCGCAGTCTCCCACCTTCAGCGTCTCGGGCAGGCGTGCGGTATGGTCGCCAAGGCCCTTCACATGGAAGCGCAGTAGCCCATCGTTTTTCCAGGCCGAGGAAATCGTAAACGGGTGCGCCTCTTCTCCGTTGTGGCCGTAAAAGCTGACGAACGCGAATTGCCCTGCGTCATGTCCTTC
>Ga0123353_10004651_pt1 | contig 17727 bp, 18 predicted proteins | sample TergutLab28metaG_3_FD_92763 | JGI IMG/M metagenome (GOLD analysis project Ga0123353, IMG submission 92763) | Labiotermes labralis P3 segment gut microbial communities from Petit-Saut dam, French Guiana - Lab288 P3 | ecosystem: Host-associated > Arthropoda: Insects > Digestive system > Gut ... | reverse complement strand
CTCCGTGTGGAAAAGGGAACAAATGGACTCTGACACCGTGACTACGTGAAAAAAGCCAACGTGTCGGGGACTTTTTTGCCAAGTTCCCAAAAATGAGAAAAAAAACTTGTCGACGGACTGCTTTGCGGAGTGGGGCATCTTGTCAGCGTTCCCACTGATAGTTACAATAGGAACTACGAAATAGTTTACCCTTTCACCCTCAACGTTTATGCGATTCGTTACTCGTTCTGATTTCGATGGTTTGGTTTGTGGAATGGTCTTGAAGGAGGCAGGGGTCATTGACTCTGTCCAATTTGTCCATCCGAAGGACTTGCAAGATGGTATTTTCAAAGCGGAATCTACGGATGTTCTCTGTAACGTTCCCTACGTTCCCGGCTGCGGGATGTGGTTCGATCATCACACCAGCGAAGCCGAGCGGGTCGGGTGGACACCGGGTGTTCCTGGGGTCAGCGAAAAAGCACGCTCTTGTGCGGGACTGGTCTATAAATACTTCGGCGGAGTGGAAAAATTTCCCCACCTCAAAGATGTTATCGAGGCTGTCGATAAGGTCGATTCGGGACAACTCACGGCGGAGGATATCAAGAATCCGCAAGGCTGGGTACTCGTCGGTTTCATTGCCGACCCACGTACCGGACTCGGACGATTTCATGATTTCCGTATTTCCAACTACAATTTGATGATGGAATTCATCGACCATCTTCGCACCAAGTCGTTGGACGAGATTCTGAATCATCCCGACGTGAAGGAACGCACCGATCTGTATTTCAAGCAAACCGAGTTGTTCGTGGATATGGTCAAGAAGTATTCCAGAGTCGAGGGAAACATAATCATCACTGACCTTCGGGGCATGGAAACGATCTACACGAGCAATCGGTTCACGATTTACAGTGTTTTCCCGGAGCAGAATGTTTCGCTTTGGATTACCGACGGCAAGGCGAAGATCAACGTGATGATTTCATGCGGTCACAGCGTGGTGAATCGGACTTGCCCGGTGGACATTGGGGCATTGATGCTCAAATACGGTGGCGGCGGACACAAACAAGTTGGAACATGCCAAGTTTCCTTTGACGATGCCGACAACGTCATTGCCGAAATCGTGCTGAGACTGAAAGGGTAAAATGAAAGCCGATATATGCCGAAGAAGATCATCATTGATATGGATCCCGGTGTTGTCGATGCGATGGTGATGTGTTTGGCAGTATTCGATCCGACGGTCGAAATTGTTGCGCTCACCAGCGTCGGTGGGAATGTGCCTACCGATGTCTCCGCCAGGAATCTGCAAGCCCTCGTTGAATTTCTTGATCCGCCGCGATTACCTCGGCTTGGAACCGGCACGCCGCCCGATGAACCCGTGGCATTTGACTATCGGCACGTTCATGGCATAGACGGTCTTGGCGGAACACCGCTACCTGTTGCCGAACTGCGGTCGCCACATCCCGCCGAAAAAATCATCTGCGATGCCCTCCGAAGCGATCCCGAAAACGTGATGATCATTTGTCTTGGACCGCTCACCAACATAGCGAGGGCTGTGGCACGCGATCCGGCACTGGCGGAAAAAATCCGCCATATTTACATTGCAGGCGGGTCGTTCAATGGTCGGGGCAACATTACACCCTGTGCCGAATTCAATATCTTTGCCGATGTGGAAGCCGCCAAGACTGTTTTTCGGCTTCCATGTACCAAAACGCTTGTGCCGCTGGATGTGACGAATTCGGTCTTGTTCATGCCGCACCATTTGGAGATGCTCCCCACCGAAGATACGAAACTTGGTAAATTATTGTACAGCATGATTAAGCCGGCTCTTTGGTCGTATCGGCAATGCTATGCTCTGGAAGGAATCCATATCCACGATTTGATAACGTATATGGTGGCAACTCATCCTTCTTGGGCAACAACGAAAGACTTGCCGGTACAGATTGAAACACGAGGCGATCTCACGCGGGGAATGACCATTGCCGATCAGCGTCCGACTCCAGAATTTCCGCCGAACATTGAGGTTGTTACAAAAATTAAGATCAAAACAATTCTGCGGGGGATTTTTCACGGGCTCAAACGTAGTGCAAAAAAATTATCAGCACCGCAATCGTAAGCGTGCGTTTTTGCAGGCAATTTTCTACCGTCATCTCGCTTCGCTTCCCCCGTCAAAATAGAAGGGCGGCTTTTGTTTGTCGTCATACCAACTGGACTTTTTCGCCACGGCTGCGATGTAGTCGTCGAGGATAAATGTTTCCACTTCTGCTGATAATTGCCGATTCAGATCGCAATGGCGGCAAAAGAAGCGGTTTCCCTCCATTTTTTGTGCCAACCATTGTCGCGGCTGAAATGATTCACCCTCATTGCAAGACTTGTACGCCGCTTCCTTGACTGCCCAAAGGGTATCACGGTGGGCATCGGATGAAATGTCGCTCCCCAGATCATTGATCTCGGCATCGTGAAAAAATGTTTTCACAATGCCCGGTGTTATGGTTCCTTGATAGACCAGATCGCAACCGATACCTGCGACACGACTCGCCGGAACAACAACCATCACTCGGTCAGCGACGTGAGAGAGGGAAAACATAAAACAGGTATCGTTGCCATTGAGAAGCAATCGCGGCGCAATGGATCGTCCCAAGGAATTGCGGCTGACAACCTGAATGTCTTTTCCATCAATGTTTTGTTCCGGCACACACTGTTTTGTATAAATGTTTTTTGCCAATATCCGTCCGGCAAACCACGATTCCCGATACAATTTTGAGCGGATATTGTCGAACACGTCAATTTCGCCCTCGTGCAGAAATTTTTCTTCCATGCCTGCAACGCCAGCATTGATTTCAAAAATGGACGCAAACCATGCCGTCCAGTTTTTTCCTGTAACCTCGGAAACAAACTGCTGTGGGGGAAAAAATACATTCACCTTTGTACACTCTTGGGTTTGTGGTCCAAACACGATACTTGAAAAAGCCAATAATTAGAGCATAATCATATCGTTCGGCAAAAAATAACATATTGGTATCGACATGTCCACAGAGTTATCAAATTCTCCCGAAAAACGTAAACAGTTGCAGCAACTCTTTGTTCGAGGCAATGAGCAAATGGCAAAAGGAGGTTATGAGTATGCGGACAAAATCTATTTTACTGAATGTGTCTTACAAGACCCCGGCAATCCCACCTACGCTCAAACGTTTCTTGCCAATTTGAAAAAGAAATTTGGAGGAAAGAAAAAAACTCTAGGTTCGATATTTGCTGCAGGTAAAAAAATGATTATCGATGCCAGAAAGCCGGAGAGTGTTTTCAAAGTCGGCATTGATGCACTCAAATCCAACCCCTGGGATATTGAATCGTTGATTTCCACCGGCAAGGCATGCGAATCCCTTGGTTGTCTTGAATCGGCAATCGTCTATTTTCAGGCGGCAGTCGACGTTGATCCTAATCATATTGGAGCAAATACCGCCTGCTGTACGGCACTGCGGGAGGCTGCCGACTATGATGGAGCATTGGTTTGTGCCCATCGAATCTTGAAACGGCAACCCAATAATTTTGATATTCAAAAAATGCTGACCAACATTTCCGCCGAAAGAACAATCCATCGGGGTAAATATGCCCACGGAGAGCCTCAATTGGTGGAAACAGCAGTGGTACCTGATGACGAAGAAGTGATGGGACAAACCCTAACGGTCGAGGAACAAATCGAACGCCGAATCGCCAAGGATCCACAGGATACCGCCAACTATGTGGAACTCGCTCGGTGGTACTCCAAGCAATCGGATTTTGCCAAGGCGGAAGAGTGTTACGTCAGAGCAGTTGCGGTTTCAAACGACACTCCCGAAATGGTCGAGGGACTTTTAGAAGCCCAAAAAAAGCGGCTTCGTTCCGAATCCCTCCGTCTGAAAGAAGAATATGAAAAAACAATGCAGGAGGAACTAAAATCGGTCTTTCTCTCGACCCGAAGCCAGTATGAAGAAAAAAGTATTGAACTGGCGCAGTACCGAATCAAACATCACCCGGAACATGCGGGCTATCGATATGAATATGGTGTCATGCTGCAAAAAAGAGGTCGCGTGAAGGAAGCGATTGCCGAATTCCAGATAACCAAGTCGGAGCCCTCCCGGAAGGGAGATTGTTTGTTGGCATTGGGACAGTGTTTTCAAATGATTAAGCAGTACAAATTGGCAATGACGCACTACCATGAGGCGGTGCAGAGTCTTGAAGAAGGGGACAGTAAGAAAAAGGCGTTATATTCAGCGACGAAACTGGCACTTGCTCTCGAAGATTACGATGTTGCGGAGTCGTATGGTCATCAACTGGCGGCGATTGATTTTGCTTACCGCGATCTTGGAGACATTTTGGAACAAATCCCCCAACACCGATAGGCCCAACACCGATAGGAAGTTTCAGAAGGCTCACTTTCCCCTCACACCCCTTGTTGAAACAGAATTTTCTGCTAGAATTCGGCAAAGTTTTTGGAGGAGTATGGCAATGGCACGTGTCTGTGAAATCTGCGGAAAAGGACGCAGTCTCGGAAATAGCGTTGAAACAAGGGGTAAAGCAAAATATCTCGGCGGTGTGGGTACGAAAATAACCGGCATTACCCGGAGGACTTTCCTGCCGAATCTGCAAAATGTGCGGGTTACCACTGCTAATGGAACGTCCAAGACGGTACGTGTTTGTACGCAGTGCGTTCGTTCCGGTGCCGTCCGTAAACAAGTTCGGAATGCTCCTTTCAAGGTAACGCACGATATGGAACACAGTACCAGTGGCAAGGGGTTTGTGTCGAAGCAACCAGCGGGCACCAAAAAAGCGGTTGCCAAGAAACCCGCCGCGAAGAAGTAACGAGAGTGAATACAAAAGAGCGGCGAGGCGTATGTCCGCCGGTTATCATAAGGGCAACACAATGGCTGATCTTGTACAAGTTGTTGGGGCGGATGAATTTGAAACGGCGACTCAATCGGGTGTGATACTGGTGGATTTTTTTGCTTCTTGGTGCCGCCCGTGCCGCATGCAAGCACCGATTCTTGAACAAATAGCCCCTGATTTCGAGGGAAGAGCCAAGATCATCAAGGTCGATACCGATCACGCTCAAGATATTGCCGTGCGGTTTGGGGTTCAGAGTATCCCCACGCTTGTCATCCTGAAAAATGGTGAAAAAGTCGCCCAGTTCGTAGGCGTGCAACAGGCGGAGTCGCTCAAAATTGCTTTGGAGAAAGCCATTGAGTAACAATCTCGTGAACGGTCGTGAACTCAAAATCCTGAAACAGTTTTCGTAAGCGATCCGCCGTGCGTTTCAGGTTTAAATAGTGTCGCAACCGACTTTTCATAGGTGTGCCGGGTACTCTCGGTTGTTCGGGGTCAATCTCCCAAGGATGAACATAAAAGACAAACGGTTTGCCCAAGCGGTTGATTTCTTTGAGCCAGCGAGCAGTAACGAAATAGGGAAAGAATCGAAAATATCCGCCGCCGCCCGTCGGAATGTTTTTGCCAAACCGCGTAATGACTGCCGGTGGGAACTCAATAATCGAACCAGCATCCGTTTGTATCGTGTGAATTTCTCTCGGTGCGTCGGGATTGCCATGCAAATCATGGTAAATCGGAAAAACGCTACTGTCATAAGTGTATCCTTCCTCGACAAGTATCCGATGCGCCCAGGGGGTTCGCTTGACAATCGAAAAACTTGGAGCCCGGTAGCCCACGACAGACTGTCCCGACTGATCTTGTAACATTTTCCGTGTCGTTTGGACATCACTACGAAATTCGTCTTCCGTCACAGTATAAACGAGTTGATGCCCATAACCGTGTGAGGCGATTTCGTGTCCTTGCCGGACAATTTCTGGGACGAGTTGCGGAAACAGTTCGGCAACCCAGCCGAGCACGAAAAAGGTTGCCTTGATGGGTTGCGGTGCCGATGCGAGTAGACCGAGCATCCGCTTGGTATTGTCCACGACATGCGGAGTCCACGTATTCCAGTCTTTCGGCGAAATGATTTTAGCAAAAGCCCCGACTTGGAAATAATCCTCTACATCAATCGAAAAAGCGTTTAGCATGAAATGTATGCAGAAAAACAGACACTACTTATCTTTCCGTTACTCAAAAGGTTCGACGACGGGTGAACCATCCGAGTCGACTGTGCGGAGAACCTTGATTTTCTGATGTGCCGACTCGAGAATCCCGTGGCAATTTTTGAGCAGACTCACCCCTTCTTCATACTGCGATAGGGCGGTTTCTAAATCAACCTTGTCTCCTTCGAGTAGTTTGAGAATTTCTTCAAGTCGAACGATTGATTCTTCAAATGTCATTTTTCAATAGTTATTACCCACAAAATAACATGCCTAAGGGGAATGTAAATCCCCCTGTTGCTGATTCGAATCTACTTGGGTGCGTTAAAGTTTTGTAGGCAAGGTCAACACGCCGTCATTCCTCTTTTTGTAAAGGGGGGCATCGTAAGGGGCGATGGCATTGATTTTCTCGATACCAGCAACCTATTTTACCCAAATTCGCAACTAAACTTTAACGCACCCGTGAGTTGCGAAAAGCCGGAAGTCCCGCTACGCTACACTTGCGGCTCTTGGGTAACATCGTTGACGTTCCCACCCGGCGGTCGGGTGCTTACCCTTGCTATTCCAATTCCACGAGGATCAAAAACTGTCCGCCGGAGTGAGCAGAGGCACTTTTGGAAAACGTCCAGTCGGGATTGCCATTCGGGTCAGGATTGTTGCCGATGCCAACATCGCAGTTGGAGCCAACACTGAAATTATTGAACGCCAACAACGTTTGCTTGCCAGCGATGTCATGAATCTGCATCGAGCCATAGCCGGGAGAGTTGCCCGGTGCCATATTGTCCCCAAAATCAAATTTGTCGCTTAATGCTCCCGGCACGTTCGCCGAATTATCGGGTCCGTAATCGCAATCCCAAAATTCCACATTGCAATCGGGATAGGAACCCTCTTTTACGCTTGGAACATTCGAGGCAAGCACCTGCACGTCGGTTATCCGCTTTTGAAATCTCGCTCCACTGGCTTTCGTCGGCACGCCCAACTTTTTCAAGTCGGTATCAAGCGGCGGCATCGTTACGAAAATGTATTGCGTTTTTCCGTCTTTGACTAAATAGAGAAAATAACCCACCCGCTTGACCTTGCCGGTGATTTGTTCGCTGTTATCCGTTGCATAGATCAATCGTTGTCGATTATCCGCTGGCACGGGCTTCGTTGGATCAAAGCGGTACAATACCTTGAAAGCGGCACCATCGGGAACGAGTTCATCGAACATCGCACGGTCGGGAATCTCGCCCGCTCGAAATGCACCCAGCGGTAATCCCGCCTCGTTCATAAGGTTCGGTTGCGCCGATTGATCCCAAGCGTAACGAACGGCATAAGGTATCCCAACATTGGGAATTATCAACCTGATTGTCGTTTCTTTAATTTCAGCATCGGCTTTGTGGAAAACACCATCAGCCCCGGCAATTTCAAACCAGTCTGGCGATTTGCCATCCCGTGTTTTGAGCATTTTCGCGTTTTTGAAAATCACGGTTAACATCACGCGTGGCATCGCGGCTGGCGGAGGATCATACTCAAATACCATTCTATCAAACTCCGGCGATGCGGCGACAACTTCGCTTTTTCCGTAGGTTCGATTCAATGCCAAGAGCGCGAGTCGCTCGCCAACAGGCTTTTTACTGGCAGGGTGAATGTCTCGAATATCATCGACCGTGTCGTTAATCACCGCTTGTCCCGTCAGCGGTAACGCCTTCTCCACGGACGACTGCGCCTCCCAAAGTTCCGGCAGAGCGGTCGCCTGCGTTCCTTCCCAATAGATGAAGGGAGCCAGTTGGACATAGTAAAAACCGAGTTCGGGATTGTTGAACACCTTACGCCAGCCTTGAATGAGTGCCTTCATTTTTTCGGCGTACAACATTCCTTCCCCCATGTTCGATTCCCCTTGATACCAGATTGCCCCCTTCAAAGCGAATGGAACCATCGGATGGATCATGGCATTGTACAACATTGTCGGTTGCTGTTCATTGGAATAGGGAACCAGTTGATCAGGAAATTTTGGCGGAGGAGGAACACGCATTCCGGTGGGCTTGCTGTATTCGTCGAGCCAAGCCCGCTGCTCTCGGAGGGTGCTGCCCAAAAGTTCCTTGTACGCCTCCGACTGCGGATTTTTGAGTTCGATTTCATCGGCAATGCTTTTGAGTGCAGGAACCGATTGAAAACCCACCGGCGGAGTCCACGGCTCGATACGCGTTCCTCCCCAAGACGAATTGATGAGTCCGATTGGCACGCCAAGTTCCGCTTGCAATTTTCGACCGAAATGAAGAGCAACGGCGGAGAAATTGGGAATCGATTCGGCACTGCACGGTAGCCACGTTGCGTCAAGAATCAATTTATCTTGCGGATCAGCATTGAGGGTCTTACGGACATGAAAAAGCCGAATGTTCGGATTGTCCACATTTTTTAGGACTTCTTCGTATTCTTCCTTGCTTGACCACGTCATTGTCCATTCCATATTGGACTGTCCTGAACAGAGCCAAACGTCACCGATAAGGACGTTGTCGAGTTTGATTTCATTTTTGCCTTTGATGAGCAGGCTGCCGGGTTCGGCATTGGCTTTGAGCGGCTTCAGTTCGAGCGACCATTTTCCTTGGGCATCGGCGGTTGTTTCGACTTTTTGTCCCGAAAAGGAGACGGTAACTTTTTCGCCGGGTTCTGCCCAGCCCCAGATGGGTACGGGCATGTCTCGTTGCAAGACCATATTATTGTCAAAGATTTCCGGCAATCGGACATCGGCGTGGGTTGCGGCGGTGAGGCATACCATGACAGCGGCAAAACAAATTAAACGAAATTTCATGTGGGGCTCCTTGAAATGGGAGAAAACTTGTCCGCCATTGTAACACCCCAAGTAGCAAACGTAAATAATGATATACCTTTCCCGGTTGAGAATTCCGTTTCAAAAACTTCCACAATCGCTCAATCACATTCAAGTTTGGTGAATGCGTCAGCCAAAATGTAATACTATTAACCTGTCGATGACTGGCATCGTCAAAATAGACAGGATCGTTTTTAAACTTTCCGGCGAAAGCCTCATAGCACGAATCGAATTTTTTTGATTTTTTCTCCTGCAATCAATGGATCGAGGGCATCGACTAACTCCGAGTGCCGGAAGGAGAGTTCCTGTATGATCGCATTATGCGGTACTTTGATGGTGAGTATTCCCCGCTGGAGTTTCTCGATCTGCGTAATAAATGCATACTGTTCGCCGACCACCTGCCGCCAGGCTTCTTCGATCTGCTCCAAATTCCGGTGTCGGTGCAAGCCATAGCGTACAATCAACTGTGGTATCACGTCGCCAATTTTGGCAATGCCTCCGCCACCTGCTGAATATCTATTCCGCTTTATCATAGTGTTTTTTTATTGCGAAGGGTACGACTATACTAGGGTGTGTTGACACTACTCTTGCATTGTTTTGCGGAAATTGTTATCGTCCACAATGGACTGGACGCGAGAACAATATGACCACATCAAACATTTGTTGCCGAAACTGCATGGCAATGTAGAAATCGAGAATATCACATTTCTCCGCTCCCTGCAATACATCGCTGAAAACGGTTTGCGCGAAAAAATCATTACTCATCGACAAGGCGTATGAGGAGGATGGTTTTCGGGAAAAGGTCAAAAAGTGTGGTATGCGATTGCCATACCGGGTCCCCCCCCCCAGATGTTTCGGCGCACTGGGTTGCCAAAGACGACATTCCGAAATTTTGGGAAAAACTCCAAGTCGCGGTGCAAGGCAATAGAAATTCTAGTCGACTTGAAGCCCCCAAGTTCATGACGCGCAATGGGGAGTTGGGGAATATCCAAGACATTACAATAATGCCCTTCGTTACCAATGTGATTCCCATTCGAGAGGACTCGGCAATGACATACCCACCGGCGGTTTCGACGGTGGGTAGCGGACAATCCATGCAGTCGTTTTCGTTACTTTCGTGGGATTGCCGAACGGCAACGACCGACGTTTCTGCCGTGTATTCACATCTTGTCAAAGTAGGTTTGGTGAAATTCGAAGGGGCGGATTCTCAAAAAATCACGATACAGCAACCGGTGCAAACAAAATTTAGATTCTCGAAAAATGGTCTCGTTTGGTCCACCGACGGAATGCTCGTCCTGTTCTATGATGGTGGGGAACGTCTTTCAGAGGGACGTGTCGAAACTGGTGTACCGATTCTGAACAAAATTCCGTATATCAGTCGATTGTTCCCTAACGTTGTTGTTGGTCGGGTGACAGTACCGGTCAACGGTATGTTGACCGTTCGGATGGTTGAAGAGTCTCCGCCCCAAGCGGTGCGACAGGGTGAAGCAAACGTTGTGCAATAATTTCACCGTTCGCAAACAGTATCTTCACAATTCAAGTATTTCGGACACCTCGTATCGGGAGGCAACGTGTAGGGGCAAAGTTTCTCCCAAGATTTTCCGGTGCGTTTCCAGTGCAACCGTCGGATGGTTATTTTTGTCGGATAAATGTGCCAGACACGCCCATCGTAGCCGCTTGCCAGACTTCAAAAGTAGTTCGGCTGCATCCTCGTTGGACAGATGTCCGTGGTCGCTTTGAATCCGCTGTTTTAACACTTCTGGATATTCGCCATTTTTCAGCATTTCGGGATCGTAATTACTTTCCAGGAACACGGCATCCAACGTAGCGATGGACTCTTTTAAACCGAGGAACTGACTCCCGAGGTCGGTCATGATTCCAAGCCGAACCGCTCCATTATCAATGACGAAACATACTCCGTCCGGTGCATCGTGTGTTGTCGGGAGGGTTTCGACATTGACCGAATCAAATCGGAGGATTTCTCCGCCATGGAAAAGCCATGGTTCGCACACACGACCGAGTTTTCCTTGTGCCTGCTCCATCTTTTGGAATGTTCCCGAAGTCATCCAAATTGGCAGATTATACTGCCTTTGTAGCACGCCCGCATAGTAAACGTGGTCGGAGTGAGCATGGGAAATGACAACGGCTCGGACCGTTTCGATGCCCACTCCGAACGATTCGAGCCGCTGTTTCGTTTGTACTCCGGTCAGACCAGCATCGAAGAGCAAACGTACTCCATCTGACTCGACAAAGCAACAGTTCCCATTGCTACCGGATTGGAGCGAAACGAAACGTAGTTTAGTACCCACACTAGGCATTATACAATCAACGTGCCACGAATGTAAGTCACGCAATACTCAATCTGCAAAGTCGCTTTTTCCGTCACCCCTGCGAAGGCGGGGGTCTAGAGAAACAGTATTCACATCTTCCGTCTGGATTAGGGTGAGGGGATTGGATCGTAAAAACACGCTTTGAAAAACACAAACTTGTTGACAGACTGGTGCGCCCTTGCCGCAATCCCTGTGGCTACTTTGCAAACACTTCGCTTTGAGTTACAATACAGGAATCCTACTAGAGGATTGTTTTACACGACCGTTTCTTTCAAACATCAAAGGAATTAATCACCATGGGAAAAGTTTTGCTTGGAGTCAATATGGAATATGTCCGCCACGAGGATAAGCCTTTCGAATGGGGCGTTGCAAAGGCGGCAGAACTCGGTTACGAATTTATCGAACCAATGGTTCACTGGGGACGCGAACTGCTCAGCGAAGCAGGATACTTTCACAGCGTCTCCATGTGGGACGATCCACTGCGTATCCGTAAGGCTTGTGAACAGCACAAAGTCAAACCCTCCGCACTGTCCGCCCACTGTCCGCTTTGCAAACCAGACGCTTCAGCAGATTATCTCAAGCAGGCTGTCCGATTTGCGGCGGAATGCGGTGCTCCCGTCGTCTGCACCGATGAAGGTCCCAAACAACCGTGGTCCACACAGGATGAAGACTTTGCGTACATGAAGTATGTCCTCAAAGAAGCCTCTCTTCTTGCCGAACCGCGAGGAATTAAAATCGGCATTGAGCCGCACCAGCAATATACGGTCAAGCCGGATTTGTACGAAAAGATCATCGCTCTTGCCGGTTCGTCCGCTATTGGTGCGAATTTCGACACGGGCAACTCCTATCTTGCCGGTCAAGACCCTTACATTTGGCTCGAAAAGGTCAAAGGCAAACTCGTCCATCTCCATGCCAAAGACATTTCCGTAAAACAGTCCGATGCCGAACGCGGCACCGTAACGGGCACGCCTGTCGGTTGTGCTTGCGGTGATGGTGTCATCGACTGGGCAAAGGTCATCGCGATCTGCAAAACGATTCCGCAGGATGTTGTGTTCAGCGTGGAATGTGGCACCGTCGAACAAGCGGCACGGAGTATCAAACACCTGAGGTCGCTACTGTAACGCAGATGATTTTTACTCGCCTTACTCTAACCTGCCCCAGTCTTGACGGACAGTGCATTCCACCGGAAACTAACCCAATTAACGACTTTGGTTTACACCTGAATCATGATACACGCCCTCATTTTGGCGGGCGGTTCCGGGACGCGGTTGTGGCCCGCCAGCCGAATCGCCAAACCAAAACCTCTGCTCGCCTTCGACTCGCAACATACCCCAACCGGGCAGACGCTGTTGCAAGCAACGCTCGAACGGTTGACCGGTCTCGTCCCTCACGACCACACTTGGATCGTTACAAGCCTATCACAATCGGAACTGATTGCCGATGCGCTCCCCCAGTTTGACACGAAGCACATTTGGTCAGAGCCTACTCCGCGCAACACCGCCGCCAGTATCGGCTGGGCTGCCGTGAAACTTCGCCGCATTGATCCAGATGCTGCAATGATCGTGTTGCCTGCCGATCACCTCATCAAGCCTGATTCGATCTTTTGCGAAACGCTCCAATGTGCGGGGGACATTGTTGCCCAGTCGCCGGAAAAACTTGTTACAATTGGAGTGAAGCCCACGTTTCCTGCAACGTCTTATGGGTATATTCAGCGGGGAGAGACCACCCCTACCTCTCCAAAGGTGGGGAATTATTCCACCTTTAACGTTCTCCGCTTCTACGAAAAACCAAATCGGGTACTTGCCGAGTCATTCTGCAAATCGGACGTTTTTTACTGGAATGCCGGGATTTTCGTCTGGAAAGCCAAAACGATTCTGGATTTATTGCACCGATTTGAGCCGGACATCGGCAATCTGCTCGACAAGATTGCCGATGCACTCGGAACGCCGGAAGAAAGTATAGTTACCGACGAGTCCTTCCAAAAAATGAAGTCACTTTCAATAGATTATGCCGTGATGGAGCGGGCAAAAAATACCGTCGTTGTGGAAGCGACATTTGATTGGAACGATGTCGGCACTTGGACGGCACTAGACCGACTCTACGCAGATCAAAAGGATCATAATGGAAACCTAGCGGTTGCCTCCCAAGTGTTGGCGATTGATTCGTCGAACTGTACTGTGCGATGCGATAATCCCGATCATCTTGTTGCCCTTGTCGGTATGCGCGACATCGTCGTAATTCAAACTGCCGATGCGACACTGATCGTTGCCAAAGATCAAGAAGAGTCTGTTCGCCGCATTATTGAAGAACTCAACAAGCAGAACCTCTCCCGATGGAGTTGATAAACTCAGATATACTGGGACATCGTCTCCATCATGGCACACTCGTAGCCCGAGTCGAATCCGGTGCTGCCAAGTTGCAAAGGACATCCGGTGCCGTGGTATCGGAAAGGCTTTGCACACGACCATCGCCGAAGGCAGAAAGTAACGTACCATGGTTGCTCCCCCAACTCCCCGCATTGCTGTATGCCTGAAAGCCCGCTAGTGCAGCCTGATCCCTTCGGTATCGCTTCCCACCATTGATGATGGGATGTTCACCGGTGGATGCCAAAGTTCCCTGAAGTTTGGTTCTGTCGAAAGGCGTAACAACCTTAGCGTGAAACGAACGTATCCGAACAATGGTTCTCCCTTCAAACTGTACCGTGGCACCTTTATACCAATCAGCCGTCTGGAAATCATAACCGTTCCCCTGAACACCCAGTGCCGGAAGCACCGCACTGCCCGAATAATCACCTCCCCCCACGGGATTCGCAACATTTGATTGATCCCAGGCAATTTCGCCGAAAACCCACTGGTTTGATGTCCCCTTACTTGTCCAAGCCATTGTGGACCTGGCTCCCCACCCGCCGTCCGCCATCCCTCTGGTGGCATAACTCCTCAACGCACCATTATTGAATGAAAGATCAGTCCATTGCAGCGACGCAACGTTAGCCCCGTTGTAGCGAAGAAAAGCAATCGCAAATGCGGGGGGGTTCGTAGAGTCGAAGCCAATCGTTCGTACCTGGTAAGGATTGGGGACATTACCTTGAGCATCGTACAACGTCCCCCCAGCAACGGCGGCGTATGAACTCCTCCTGTCGCTTCCCCCCTGCGAGGGACATCTGAATACACTGGGGTTCGAGTTTCGAATTGACGCAAGATCGGCACCAGCAACCCAACTTATTCCCCAGGCACCCGACCTCCCCCCCATCGGATTTGCATTCGTGGTATCGGGAATCTCGGTTTCCGTACAAGAGCGGGACAGCCCCTGTCCGATGTCGAACCTTGCATACAAGGCTTGTTGCTCCAGAAACGGCAATAGGTGAACAAAAATGCTCGGATTTGTTACCGTTCGGCGACCGCTCGTGCCGACGGGTGGAATATCATCAGCACCTGCCGGTTTGCCTACGCTGTCATTGGCGTTATCTGCCGCAAGGAAACCATCCGCAGGCAGGTAGGTTTCGGTGGTCGTTGAGGCATAGTTGTGTAACGAAAGCGCCAACTGTTTGAGATTGTTGGAGCAGGACATCCGTCTTGCGGCTTCACGAGCCGCCTGAACAGCGGGTAACAACAAAGCGATGAGCATACCGATAATGGCAATCACCACCAGTAGTTCAACGAGAGTGAAGGCACGATTCGCGTGCCGAATGCAAAAACGTGTAGTCATGACTAACCCCCTTTCTGCCTTTGCGACAATCTGGACAGGAACAACTGGGGAGACAACGAAAACCCCTCATGAGCAACCATTTCCATTCTAGTCCGGTTGGAGAAAAAAGTCAAGCAGAAATAAACGAAATTTGTCCTTTTTTGGAAAAATTTACCAAAAAGTGCATGGCATGGGTTGACACGATGTGAAATATTTGGTAGTTTCGCCCGTTGGTTATGGAGCGAACATTGATATTACTGAAACCGGACACTGTTGAGCGCCAACTTGTCGGGACGATTTTGAGTCGGTTTGAACAAAAGGGACTAAAAATCGTTGCTATGCGGATGCTGCATTTCACTTCGGAACTTTCCCAGCGACACTATGCCGACCATGTGGGAAAACCGTTTTATCCCGGCTTGGAAACGTACATTACGAGTGGTCCTGTTGTAGCGGCAATTTTGGAAGGGGCGGAAGCTATTACCGTTGTTCGGCGAATGATAGGTCCCACCAGCGGAATCGAAGCGCCGTCAGGTACAATCCGCGGGGATTTTGCATTGAGTGGACAACGTAACCTCGTTCACGCTTCGGACTGCCCTGCCGCCGCCGAGCGGGAGATGGCAATCTTTTTCCCGGTTGCGAATCTTTCGGGATCAGCGACGTAATATTTTCATGGGCAATGGAAGTTTCTGGCAACACTCCCCTCCCGCCGCCCCTTGATGGCACAATAGGCAAGGCGAACGAAATTTTCAAAATGTTATGCGAGTACGGGACAAGTTCGCGATACCGAAGTGGTACGGCAGATCCATCATAGGAAAATCAACGTCATTACCACCAGCAACGGCAACAAGATAAGGCAACTGTACACCATGTAGCCGAAGAAACTCGGCATCGCTACGCCATCTTGCTCCGCCACTGCCTTTATCAAAAAGTTCGGTCCATTGCCGATGTACGTCATTGCTCCCATGAAGACCGCCCCAAGTGAAATCGCAATCAAAAGCGTATGTTCGATGAATCCCCTGGTGACCGGCACCAGTTTTCGATTGCCATCGGCTGACATCCACTGTCCGTTCTCCTTTTTCCATTTCGGCGTACCGTCTTCGTTGATATCGGCTTCAAGTTCCGCTTCGCTGTTGGGTGTCAAGGACTTTGCCTTCTCGAAAAAGACAACATACGTCGGAGCATTATCCAACACTGCACTCAACGAACCCGTTGACCAGAAAAAGAGTTTTTCCCTGTCGAGTCCCGTTGCTTTTTGTGCGTGGGTGACAATGTTCTGATCATGGACAGCCAGGATTTGCAGCGGTACCTGCATACAGAGGAAGATGCCGAAAAAGAGTGCCGCCACTTCGCCGATTGCCAGAAAGTTAAAAACGTTTTCCTTGCGGATCAACGCACTACTAATAAGCAACGAAATGGCAGCAAGTCCCAGTTGGACGGCTTCGCGCAAGTAATACCACGGGTGCCAATCCGTTCCCGGTACAGTTCGGCTTGGATCAAGAAACGCTATTGCCGCAACGACACCGATCAACAGCGGGACATTCAACATCCAGCCGGAAATGACAAACAATTTTTGCGTGGAATCGTTTTTCCGTTCCCTGTACTCTTTTGCCTCCCGACGGTAATACCAAAGGGCATCCCAGAGGAAATAGAACGAGATGAGCAACAGATTCACGAAAGCCCATTCCACCCAAAGATGAAACGTCCACTCGAACGGAACGCCGCGCAGATAACCGAGGAAGAGTGGCGGATCGCCGAGCGGTGTCAAGCAACCGCCGCAGTTGCAGACACAGAAAATGAAAAGAACAATCGTGTGAACTTTATGTTTGCGTCCCCGATTCATATCGAGCAACGGACGAATCAAAAGCATTGCCGCCCCGGTGGTGCCGATAAAACTTGCCAAGATCGAGCCGGTGAGCAAAATCACGCAGTTTATGAATGGTGTTGCTTTCAAACTGCAGCAAATACGGATTCCGCCGGTGATTGTGAAGAGCGCAAAAAGCAACACAATAAAGGGCAAAAACTCGACGACGATGGCATTCATGAAGACCGTTTTGGCAATGGCAAAACCTCCTTCTGCCGGATTAATCATTTTGTGCTCAATCAAATGTTGCTCGACAGGAATGTTGCCGAGGAAGTAATAGAGCAACGTTAATGTACCGAGACTGCCAGCCACTAACAATTTGTTCGTATTGTGTTCCCACCAATGTGCGGTTGCCGGAATCAGCGGCAGAATGGCAATGCAGAGCAACAGTATCACGAACGGTGCAACCATGATGTATGGCGGATGTGGCGGGGGATACTCTTTTTCAACGTCGTGTTTGGCGACGTGCTCCTTTGCGTATTCTGTTGCATAATGGTCGGCATTTGCCACCTCGGTCCAACGTTGCGGTAAACCTTGATAAAGTAGGAAACCGTAAAGGACAAGAGTGAGAATAAGCGCAATGGCAACGGGAAACAACAGTTTGCTCGGCATGGCAACGTGTTCTTGACCGTGCGGTTGTTTTTCGGATGATGGTCCTTCGGGCGGGAATTCCGAAATGCTTATGATGGATGACGTTCCGGGAACAGGATTGTGTTGTCTTGTCATTGTTAATTCTGTGATGGGGTGTACACGGTGGATGAAAGATGCAGCGCTAGCAGCGTCGTTCTAACCGATTTTGATAATTTTTTATTTCTGTCCTTTCGCCCTTGTTTTTGGCGATGGGGACATGAGTTTTTTTAGGTAATTGCATAAAAGCCTCAATGTTCTTTATGTTCATTGAGGCGAAGCGTTGGCTACGTTGCTCCGGTTATTCCTCGGCGACCGGGTCGCCCCGTCGATTACTCCTCCGGGGCTCCCGCAGATCCGTGCGTGCGGACACTACCGCACACG
>Ga0123353_10004650_pt1 | contig 17727 bp, 10 predicted proteins | sample TergutLab28metaG_3_FD_92763 | JGI IMG/M metagenome (GOLD analysis project Ga0123353, IMG submission 92763) | Labiotermes labralis P3 segment gut microbial communities from Petit-Saut dam, French Guiana - Lab288 P3 | ecosystem: Host-associated > Arthropoda: Insects > Digestive system > Gut ... | reverse complement strand
TGCAAGATTGCTGATATATCATCATAATTGATTTGGTACAGAATGCCTGGAAACAGCTGGCTTTTCATCTCAGATGCTTCAGTACACTCCACAATGACATCTCCCACTGTTTTATTGGTGGTCTGAAGAAATCCCTTCACAATGCTCAACTGTAAATTTTGAATTTCAGCTCCTGTTAACCCACATGTTGGTTTTGATGACAAAATAGACTTCACCAAGGGTAACAGCTGCTTAACTGTACTGAAATCTACTTTCAATTTTATGCAACTCAGATCAAATAAACTTTGCAATGAGGAGTTCAACTGTCCTGTTACACCAGCTGCTGCAGGAACAGAAAGTCCAATGTGATGTGACAAAATGTTTTCTAACAGAGATGTAATTAAAATACCTGTATACAGGCCATGATCACAATAACTGTTTATTTGTGACTGCATAATCTGCTTTATAAACACACATATTGGGTTTGAAAGTGTAATATTACTTAAAAGTCTATATGATGAAGAAGTAAAGGTTGCATAACTCGCCCCTGAGATAAGGATTTTGATTCCACCTTCTGGTCCTACACATGACTGTAACATCCTCCAGAATGAACGAAGTGTAGAGACAAAGTCACTGCTATCTAATGGTTGCAGAACTAGAGAAGCCTTGTTAGATGCCATGCTCTTCAGGTACAGGCCCTGTAAAGGCAATAATTTCTTGAACCTTGTACAAATAGCAATTTAACTTTTAACATACAAACAGGAAAATTCTGTGCCATAAACCACACATCATTTTCACCCAAGTGGCAAACTCTGTCTTGCAGCAAGCATATAAATGTAACAGTGCTCCAGATGCAAGTGAAACTGACATTTAAAAGGCTACAAACTAAAGGTTAAAGATGAAACGTGTAAGAAAATTACAATAGAAGTCATTTTGATATATGTCACCATGAGTGGGCAATAAAGTGTAAGAAAAGACACTCTGTACAACAAATATATAAATGACAAGTATATGTATCAAATCAGTCACATATACTTAAGTATACTTGTGATTTGTTAACACCAACAGGGAAGTCTCATCTTAAAAAAAAAATAATACACAAAAGTGTTAGGTGAAATATGGAATATTAGCAAATTTTTTTGATTCCCACATTCATTAATAGCACTACTTCAGTACTGGAGGTTACAAACAGGTTATGAATATTGTGCCCTAATACTGTGCTTGGAGAGAGTGAAGGCAATCAAAACATCGCTCAGGACAGCTGCTAATCCAGCTATGATTCACAATTCCACAATGTAAGTCTACAGTGTTATTATAAAAACCTGGCTGGTACTGCAATACCCTCCAACATATCTGGAACAGCCATGACATCAAATAGGAAGCAACATGAAGTTACATCATTTTCATACACTTTCTGATAAATTTTTATTTTCACCACTGTTCAGTTTCTAGTAAAAAAACAAGATGCCTACAAGCATAAAACCTTAACTTCCTTCCTCTACCACAGGCGAAATGCCTTGTGAAGGCTATCACACACCAGAGGAGGCAGTGACAAACAAGTATGGAGAAATGGTGAAACAATGATTAGACCGGGGACAATCAAACGAACTTGGAGAAAAATGTATTATGTGCCACTCTGTCCACTACAAATCTTACATGAAGTCACCAATGACTGAATACAAGTCTCCACATTCAGAAGACAGTGTCCAACTGCCTCAGCTATTACACAGCTTGCTCAAAAACACATGGAAGAGAATTTCATCTTGTAAACTTAAAACACTAGACAGAAGAGTGGAACATTTTATTTATCATCTTCTGTTACACAAACTCTAAACACACCCCAACAGTCATGGGTCCCTATGCACTGATCCAAAATGTGAAGAGTAAATCATATAAAATAACCAGTAAAATAAACATTAAAAACAAATTTACAGAACAATAGTTTACACAGTACTGCATGTAACATAAAATACAACTACTCTATAGGCCTACCTGAACAGAAAGTGTCACAAATCTATGGCAACATAATGTACCATTAGACACAACATGTACAGAGGTCACATATTTCCAGAATTAATGTTTCTTCACTGTTACTATTACAAGGAACATCTCTCCAATGGAACATTCCCAAACTCTGCTTTGCCTATCATAACATATCCAGCACAGACACTCAAACAAAATATTTCAGGACTTAATCATCTTACCACAGACTATGCACACTATCTCTTACCAAGTACACAATGATGGTGAAGGTATGAACAATAATATACATTTTCCTCCAGTCACACAACTTACTCTGTAAATAATGCCACTTTTTAGCTAAACCCAAAATGTGCATAAGAATACTCACATTCCACCATTACACTAACACTACCAGCTTCTGGTCACAACAGAATGACTATCAATGACAAACATTGATTGTAAATTCCTTAGGCAACATGCCAGAAATATGCAATGTCACCAAAAGACAAACATGCATCATCAGAAAGAAAGAAGAGATACATAAGCAGGCATGTACAAATTGTGTGGAGGTAAATCTGATATAAACAACTGTCTTTCATGATAATGAGCGGAACCACTCCAATGTTACACTACCACACCACCAACAAACTGACTTACGTGTGCCCAGCAGACACCAAATGAAATCAATGTCTACTGGCCCAATGCATACAAAAAACTGTGACCAATAAAGCTTCATGTTTATGAACACATATATATAAAGCTTATCGTCTCTAATAATTACCACAACACATGTGACAACTCTCATTCTGTCATAAGATGTTGTTGAAAACTGTGGTAACATGAAAGTGGTAGGGTAATGGAGGAGTAGAGCCTACATATCTTAATCCACTATTATGTTCACAAGTGGCTCAATTAACTTACATTTTACATTAACTGTATCTTTGAATTATTCTTCTCTTGCAGATTTATTTCCTCCTCTGAAAGAGCGCAACTTCTCTTCTAGTACATGTACGAGGTGTCGAGCACCCTGCAACAAATTTTATTCACAAAATGGTTTCATTTATAACGCCACTACCTACGGGGGTCCTGTTTCTAAAGTATGAATTTACTTAGGTCAGCAAATAAATCCTCTGAATTCCGGCTTTACCTGATTACTGCACCTAAAAAACTACTACAATAGGACAGTTTACAAATGCATAAAACAAGACCAAGTGGTTGGGTCTAGTGTGGATGTACAAAAGAATTTATTATACAGTAACAGTACTATCGTCCTTCACCAACCGTCTTCGATGAGGAAAAGTCATATCCATCCCAACGGCAAGTTTAAAATCTCAAAACAACGGTGTTTTCCAATTTGTTTCAGGGCCTTAATCGGTGTAACGAAACGGAATATTATAATAAAAATTGCTCATGTCATATAACTTCAAAAACTTAAATATCAAAGTGTTCATTTCCATTGCCGTCCAAACGCAACAAAAGATGACAAAACACAAACATCGATACGGTACGTCCCAAACTTTTCCATACATACTAAAAATTACGAAATTCCTTCGTAATATACCTGTACGGGAGCGATAAGGTGCAACGGACCGCACACCTCCATTACTGTTAAGACACTCGCACTGCACTCGAACACACTCATGCGCGTGTTACGATGTTAAGTATGCCGCTTAGAAACTTACTATAACTATAGGTATGTCTTTCTTTTCGTCCTTTTTCACTAATTCTTCAACATTTTGAAGTCTGTACCAGCCCCAGTGTATCAATACCAATCCTGGAACAGATACAACTGCCACTATATTTCGACTGATGTAACCACGAAATTTTCCAAGCATCATACTACCGTTACGTCGTCAACAAAATGTATATTGCTTCGGCAGTGATCGCGTTTAAGTTCCACCATGCGTCGCCTAATACGTGCCCATCCCATGACGATAGATCGAATATACATAAACTCATGTGCGGTGTTGGTGTAAACGTTGCATACAAAATTTCTCCCAACGTTGCTCAAGAAAGGAAATTTCTAACGCCATGTGTTTAATCTGGGCTTTGCACATTCTACAAGTGTCAGGCCTGTGTAGAACGTCGAAGCTGGCAAATCGTTTAGGTTGAAGGTATGCCTTCGGTCGTGACAGTACCGTTAATTAATACATGAGGAATAAGTTTTGACGGCTAGCTGACGAACGATATTGAATTAAGATTATTGTCTCCTATGATGTGATGTGTTCTTCGACCAACAGATATAACGAAACGGCACCATAAACATATCTCACATTCACCTACATTGTATATAAATTCCATGTACAAAACATTCAGTTCGTTAAAACGATTCTCAACTAAAACAGTTTTTTTTAAGTTATAAGCATTTATTTGACTAACCTCCGAAATGAAACATAATTTATCATCACAGTAATATTTTTTTGGTACTTGTCCGGTACACATATCTTCCCGGACCTTTGCGTGAATGAAAATGAAATTAAAAAGCATGAGTGTGTTTACAAAGGTTGACTAAGAATTAAAATTAACTGAGTATTTAGTTAACATTAGATTTTTATACACACATGAAGACTCATTTTCATAACACTTGAAATTTCTTGTTATTCTTATTTGCCTAAGAAATATTTATTGCCAACTTATTCTGAATAGTTCAGTTATAAGATGTTTACTTTGATTTAACCTTTGCGTATGAAATTATATTGTCCATTGTAATGTATTTCCTGAAATTGCAAAGTAGTAGGACAAATAATGTTCTTCAGGAATGTTCATAAAACGAAATAAAGAAACAAAAATTAAGGATCCAGATTGACAGGAGCGTCGCTGTGTTAGAGTGGGAGGGGCAGCAGAGTCCAGGGGCGGAAAAATAAACTTTTTGAACATAAAAATTGTACGCGCTGAATAAATTTTAAAGTACTGAGCCGAATATAAGGAAATTCAATAAATAATTGTGATTTTTTAAAATTCATAATTTCTCTTAGGGGCGGCCTTTGTGATTATCTCGTCCCAGACGCCCAAAAGACCTAGCTCTGCCACTGCAAATGGGGTACAAATAGAATCGTTCAGATGTGTTGGAAAAACATAACAGTATCATTATTACACTTTTCTAATGCATGGAGACAGGGAAAAACTCTATTAGAATGGGTTATGGCATAATTATATTTGTACAAATTCAGCCATAAAGATAAAAGCAGCAATTCGGGACTACAGGGTTATTTTGCTGTTATGTACAGTATCAGGGTTTATGCAACTATTCTCAAGACAGATTATAAAAGGATACAAACACAATAAAGCATATCACACAAGACTAGACTAGACCATTCACACTGGCCATACAAAACTGCAGGCAACTTCAGTTTCAATAACTCAGTAGCCCTACACCCAGTTGTGTGTTTTCTTAAAGCTGTTGCTTCTGCCAACATTTTCCTTTCAGATAATGGAACATAAATACATGTATCAATTACCTGGTGTGTACAGAAATTTACGTACCTCATTTGAAGACTTCCATTGATGCCTAAAAAATACAGTAACCAGCAAGAGAAAGTACATTAAATTATAAGTTTTTAGAATAATTTTTAATTACTTGGCCGATGGTTTTATTATTTTGACCATTACTTACAGAATATAAGCAAAAAGTAGCAAAATTCATGGCCGTGATAAGTGGGTCCCTCTCACACCAGCATGACGTGTCCTCAGGTGGCAGATGGAGGAACAGCTTCCAGATATCGAGGGTACATGTGAATATATTGAATAAGCAGTGGCAAACATTCGACAAGAGATGGTCTTCCAGCTTTGGGGTTGGCGAGGTGCTAACAACTCCTCACCACAAAACCTTAACTTTATTATGAAACACTTTACAAGGCTTCAGACTTGGGCTGCTTCTTTGGGCTCAGGTTATGGATGGGTGACAGGCAACTGAATGCAGTAATGAACAGCCTTTGCATTCCATAAAATGTGGAGAATTTGTTGTTCAGGTGAGGACCTGTTAGCTTCTCAGTTAGTAAATTTCATGGAATTTGTTTCGTCACAGTTTGCTGTGGTGTTTTCTGGGGATCCAGGATAGCAGAGTCTAGGGCTATGAGCTGGACAATTTGAGGTTTGATTCCCGGCAGGTGCAAGAGGCTTTTTTCTTCTTCTTCAAAAACCCAGAGCAGCTCTGAGGTCCACTTACCCCCCTATTGAGGGGGTACAAGGAGTTCTTTCTAAAGTGACTGCGATGTGAAGGTGGCCACTTGCCTTCATTTAGTGCCAAGGTTAACAAGATAAGGATAGTCCGCAAGGTGCAACTCCACCAGCTCATGACCCTGGTAGCAAAGGTAATCATGGTAACCAGAAAATCAGTGTTAACCTTAGTAAGCACAGTAACAAAAGTAACAACAGCAACAGGAGAACCTTTGGTAACCTCAGTAACAAAGGTAACCATACCTGAAGCCATCCCTATATGTTCCAGCAGGAAGTCATACAGATGGAGCTGAGGTATAGCTACACTCATTTTTAACCTCAATACTAGATGGATGAGAGTGGCCAACTTTGCGCCTTGGCTGCTTTAGCCTCAGGTACCCAGTGAATAGGACGCTGGATAGATCATGTATTGTTGGCTGGACATCCGAGGAAACGTAATTCAGTTTCCTGTAGAGACAGGTTTGTCTCTTCTCCAATGGGTCTATGTAGATAGGTTCTGGGGTCAACCCAAGTCTCTGGTTCAAAGGTGATATAACAGCCGAGGCATGAAGTTGACCTCTCACCACATTGAGTTATAAGGTTTATGGAAGAGTAAACCATACCTCAACTGCCCATACGCTTTCATGGCTTGCACAGCGAGTAGGTCTAATCATTTTCCACAGCTCGTTTGTGACATTATAAATAATGACATGATGTGGTGAACAGTTTGTTACTACGACACTCATTATATGCAGTTGGGTGCTTCAAAACTGCAGCACTATGAACCCTCTCAGTTGCTTGTCCCCATCCAACAACTTCAATGTGCCACAGCTAGAGGTGGTACATTGTCACATATGATGTTGTTACCATGAACGTGTTTAGTCACATCACCTGCTTGTACAGTTAGCACTTACGATGTCTGCTTGTTGTTCAGAAGTTGTTTATTTCCACACAATGAATAATAACTTTGACAATTGTTTATTAGTGATGTTGAAATATGTCCAGTTGTATGGGACGCTAGGTCTGCATCGTACAATGACAAGGTGGAAGACACAAGGTGTCATTAAATACAGTGTAATATGTATACCACGTTACTGCCTTGAATTCAGCAGGGGATCTATTCAGGATTTCTGCTTCCTTTTCTTCATCTTTAGTGAAAGTCCATGGTACAAGGTATCATGAGAATCTGTCCATTGGAAGCCAAGTTATCCCATGTGGTCAGACCGACAGAAGGATGGACAGACGTGACAAAGCCAATATTCGCTCTCTGCAACTTTTAGAACACGCCTAAAAATGACTGGAGTTATTTCTCTACCCGTCCTATGTGCCTTCAAATCATGCACAGAGATACATTTTTTCTCACCAAAGTTTCTGTGCTATAAAGCATTTTTTCAAGCCAGCAGAGCCTCCATTAATGCAATGTCGAACCCTATCGCTTTTGGAGTGATATATGACCATAATGATGTTAATAACATTAGCAAAGATGTTTCAATTTGAATTGACAGTTGGGGTAAGTTATTTATGCATGTTTATATGGGACTTATTACTACATTTTGCAATATTCCACACCATTATCACTGTAAATTTATGCTAAATTAAATTTAATATATCAGTAACAAAATTAGGACTGCATTATAAGTCAATGAAATGTTCAGTGTCCAAACAGGCTGTGTTTCATGTTCACCTGTTCTCCTGACTGGCAAAAATTACATATGACTTGGCAAAAAATAGCACATGTCTTGTCACACACTAGACAATACAAGAGAGAACTTGTTGTGTATGATCGTGACTTATTCAGTTGGGTCACTGGCCTTTAAATCTCTTATCAGAGTTCCAAACTGTCAGACTACTTTTGTCTATATTGGTTTGATGTGGTGTGCTTCTCTGTGTCTGAACCCTAAAAGCAACTGCAAATTTTTAGACAGAAGCCTAAGCTACTATACAAAATGATATGAGTACTGGTGTAAATTTTTAGAAAAAACAGACTTTGAAGATCTGAAGAGGGAAGATTTGATCCTTTTAGATTATTTAGAGGCATATGATACTGTGAAAAAGATTAAATGGGAGAAGTTGTGGAAAATTTTATAAATAAAAGGAAAATTTTTGCAAAATGCAGTAAACTTTAAGAAAAAGTTACAACCAAATGAATTAAAATTAATATAATATTGCATTAAAGTTGTGGGTTGTCAAATATCAATAAAATTAATTCTAGAACTTGACAAAATATATATGAATTAAATATTTCAAAGGTTTAAGAACCCTCCACATGACACATGCTGATGAAAACATTCCTGACTACTATATCAGAAGGTAAAATGCAGACTGTGTTTATGGGACTGAACTGAACACTAGACATGGTGTGATCTACATTTCAGGGGGAAGATTGATGTAGGTACAAGGAAAAAGTGATGGTAACCCAGAAGAATTATAATGGATTCATTACTGAAGAAGTATCCATGTATAAATACTCTTGATGTCAAATCTCTGCAACATTAGATGGATGTATAAAAGAATAACTGCAAATATATAAAAGATTAAGTGGAAGAACAAAGAAAATTTTTAAACTTAGAATGGGGAAATAGGTTATATTAAGACTACGTAATATTAACAGCTGGGCCAAATTAATATTCTGGAAGTGAAATTTGATTATGAGGAAACAAGTTAAAGAGTTGCTGTACACACATGAGTTCTTAGATTTTGCTCTGAGGAAGTTTATAAAACACACACCAAAAGCCAAACACCAAATGCACATGTGGTTTAAGATGATAATTATAATGATGATGATACCATAAAGAGAAATGAACAAGAGAATAACACAGGAAAGAAAAATATTGGGGATGGTAATGAAAAAAAATAAAGAAAGCAGAAAAAGAAATAGAAAATAAAAGAAAGAAGGAAGGAAAGAACAAATTTACTTAAACTGGAAACAACATGTAAATAACAGGCAAAATGCACCACAATAAACAAAATTAACATATTTATGAAAAGCAAGTGGAAGAAATTTTGGAAACCCCAGAAGTTCATGTTAAGCAGAAGTGAATTCTCTACCTGAGGTCAGGTCTAGTCAAATGACACAATGCCACATTGTGCACCCTTCTGCTAGACCTGACCTCTAGATCAGAGTGAGGAGAAGGAAGAAGAACAAGAACAACAACAAAGATTAATATTCAGGCTGTAACTTGAAATGTGATACACATCAGACACAAACCATATACTGACGGTATATAGCTAGGAATGTGTACTTCAATAAAAATGAAATATCAGTATAATATACTCTGGAAGATTATGACATTATTTTTGTTTAAAGATTGTTATATTTATTTTGATTATTTTGTGCAAAAGTTCTCAACTACTGGGCTGTGGGCCTGTCCCAAAATGTGATTAAATATTGATGTATGGACCTTAAACATGTCAAATTTTTTAATGGGTTTAACTGAAATAAAAACTTACTGTATTTTTTAAAAAGTGTGTGAGCAGAAGAAGTTTGCTTACCTTACATTGCGTGAACAATTATTTTCAGAGGTGCTTTCAGTACTATCTTTGCTTCCTACTCCCATGATCAAATAGATCACTGTAAGACTGCTGAAATTTTGACTATACTTAGCCTGAGGGATCAAATTCGTAATGGTATATAGAGTAGGGTTACCATATATCCAACACAATTAAAGAGAACATTTTTAACTCATAAACCATAAAAAGAACACATATTCAAAAGAGGGGGTTAAAAAGAGGGCATATAAATAATTCCAGTTTTATTAAATAAAATCTCTCTTAATGTTTCTCTGCTATTGGTTCTTTAAACTCTGACTGAAGCACTGTTTAACCATGTTTTCCCCTTAGTTCAAGTTATTCAGTATTTGCACACTGAAGTTATCTGAGACATTTCAAAGGGAAGCTGATAAACTCACATACTTTTGATCTGAACAATGCTAATATAACATGTAAATATGTATTCTTTAAAAAGTGTTGGAAACATTTTCTTGCATTTTAAGTACCATTAGAATAAGCGCAGGCTTTAAGAAATAACAAATAGTCCAAAATGTGATCATTGATACAAATTTAAAAAACATGACAGGATGGAAATTTTGGGGTTAAAAAACAGGACATATGTGGGGGAAAAGGATGTATTGTAGCCCTAGTACACAGGCAAATAACAAATATAGAGACACATTTCAAGGTAACTTACTAAACTCACATAATAATTTAAAACTTTAAATCTGACTTGGATAAACTGCTTACTGTTGACAACAACCAGTCCCAAAATGTGCTGATTGCTGAATATTGATGTACTTACAAGTAAATGTGTGAAAATCTCTGAAATTACAAAGGTGAATCAAAAAGTAACATGAATTTACGCACAGAGGCGCTGCAAATGATGGACTGCAAAAACTAGCAGTTGTCTCAACAACTACATACTAGGCACTGTTACAGGTCAGTGTCAGGTTTAGTTAGTGTTGTATTTCTTTACAGATCTTCTTTAAAGATGGTGACACCTCTTTTGAATTGCTCACTTGTAGAACAGTGATCTGTAATCCATATTTTTATGGTCAAAAGGTTTAAAATTATTTGAAACCAGTGATTGGTAAAAAGCGCAAAGGTTTTCTGACTAAGTGGGTTCTTTTGCTCCATGATAACAAACATCTGCATTCCGTGGCACCTACTGTTGAAGAAATCCAACAGCTTAAATTTAAAATTTTCCCACACCTCCCATATAGACCGGACTTAGCTCCATCGGATTATCACATGTTTGGACCAACAAAAGAACCTTGCATGGATGAAGATTTGCCATTGTTGATGACGTTAAGGGCGCAATGCATACATGGCTTTGATCACAGCTGATAACCTTATTCACAGATGGAATCAGAAAGCTTGTGTGCTGCTACACAATATGAAAAAAAAGGGGTGATTTTGTTGAGAAATGGCACACATTGCATCTATCACAGGTTGTTGTACATGTAGTAATTAGTAAATTCACTTAACTTTTTGATTGTGCTTTGTATAAGGTAATTAATTAACCGCTTTTACAAAATTTTCAATCCAGTAGATTGGTAAGTTTGTGAACTACTATTTTTCTTTGACAGCATTGAGGTCAATATGTTTCTATACAAGTAAATGAAAGGTATAAACATAATGTATTAAACAGTGTAACTGAACCACCAGTTGCAGAACCATAGGAAGTTATAATAGTTTTTCTCCACCTTGTGTATTAAAATTTGCAGTATTATGAAAGCGGATGTGAAAGACAAAATTAAATGTTTTTTACTACTCTCTGGTTACACACCAGCATTTGATTTTTTTTGTTGAAGACAACCCAGATTATCACACGTTTCATATTTTTGATCCTTAACAGCATAGAAAATGCTCATGTTCTTGCCAGGGGTGGTGGCAGTGTTTGTTAAAGTTATATTACATAGCATTTGACATACTGGTTAGTTCAGATATCCCTCTCACCAGTTTGGTTCATGGAAAATCAAACCTTGTTGTGGGCCATAGGTTATTTGAACCCTTTCACTGGGTCAAACAATAAATTCATACTTCAAGCATCTTACACACACACATGTTTACAAATATCACTCTTTTTAAAATATTAATCTAGAAAGTTTGAGAATATGACTTTCATTTACACTGTCAAGATTACATCACAGCTGTTTCACATTCAGTCTCATCAGTTATTTATTCAAGTTTCTGTTCAGTTTCTCCTCCTGAAACTTCATCCCTAATTTTGTGCTCTACAACACATAAATGTAAATTTTTAAATAAAAAGTTAAAAATACATTTTATTTTAAATTATAACACTCCATTGCAACTTACTACACTCTTCACATCATCATAGGCACTGATAAATATCTTGTGGTCCCACTTTTGTAATTCACAATTGAATGTTCCAATACATTTCTGTAGCCTTGCTGGAGGATTCTAGCTTCTTCTTTCACATTTATGTATTGTTACATCTAATGAAATTAAAAATGCAGTAGACAGTCCATAATTATATGGTAGGAAGATGATCAAATGTCTGATTACCTCTTGGATGGTTGAGTGACGTTCGGAAGTCTGGACTTCCTGCGTTGCTTGGTAACTGAGGTAGCATCATGGAGCCATTGCTGTAGCTGGAGTTCTACAACATGCAACAGTTACTGACGCTGGAGTAACACTGAACTGCACATAGCTCAGTGACTTTACTGTGATCATCTTCATTAGATGACAAAGTAATATTAATTGTGTTCAGGTACAGCAGGCGTAGTCTACTGTCTGATCTTCAGAAAATTGATTATTTTCTATATTTAATGTTATACACAGCAGCATGGTCACTCATGGAGTGAACTTCATGTGTCAACAACTTTGATCTCTGCTCTACCAAACACAGGAGATATATAATACAGCAAGGTGTCTGAAGACAGCTATTTTATATTTTTAATGTTATGTTTTAGTATTACAGTAGTATTTTAGTCTGAATAATTTTTAGTGATACTGTAAATCAACTGTTGTATAATACTTATGTATGTATGTTCACCATTAACAGACATTTGGTATGCTGTCTGAGTCTTTATAATATTATAACTCACCAATGATGGCTACAATAGACGGCTGAAACATGTAGGAGTGAAAAAACTAAGCATTGCATGGTAGTTGAAAAAGAAGTAATGTGTTGATTCTTTTTGTTTTCAAAGTTACAAAAAAAAATTCAGGCTTGCAAACTCATGGGTTATACTGAAAATTTGACTGAACATGTGCAAGTGACTTTAAATATAATCTACTCTTCTAACAGAGCCACATGGTACCATCTTCTGGGTATCAGTGATCACCCTTCATGAGTCTGCATATGAAAGCTGTCCACATCCTTCCCTATTGCATTACTGTAAATGAAGGCAGCATTTCCCTTCTAAATGTTTGTATCCATCCATCAGATACTTGAATGCCACAATTCAGAACACCATAATATGAGGTTATGTCCTATTTTAAAATGTTATAACTGCACAATAAATAACAAACATCCTGTCAGCTTACCCTAGATCTATCCCGTAACCTTCGAAGCTTCTCAAATTCTTCTAATTCTGATTCAGGTATTTTGAAATGGAAATTATCAAAGTATGAATGTCTTAGCAGCTGTTCACAAGACCATCTCCGCGCAGGATCCTTGTCAACACATTTCTGTAATGAAGATTATGTACTTTGATATTAACAAAAACTTCACAAGTTTGTAAATAGGTTTCAAAATTTTAAGGGTAAATTTTTCAGTGGACCGGAATAAAGAAATATGAACTTAATTTTCTTTAGAAAACTCAAGCTGTGGATTTCTAGCTCTTTTATCTGCCATGTACTGTCATTGAAATTACGATGACTCCAAGAGTTCAACCCAAATTTTTGTCTTTCTAGGAGCTACTCACACTACTAACCTTTAATAACTCATCTAGTGACTTTTTATTAAGAGGGGCCAGATCTGTTAAAATTTTATTCACACTATATGTGATGTAACTGGTACATACGTGCAAAGAACCTCGCAACTGGTGCGCCAGAAACTCACCAATGTTACTTCTATTTTTATTATAACAACTTCAGAGTTATTACAGACTTAAATTACGTTTCGACTCAGCCACTGAATAGGATCTGTTTTATGTAAGCCATGTTTTATCTCAGAACTCACGCCCCTATTCACTCAGGCCTGTTTCCGCGATGGAAGGCAGCGCAACGCTTGCTGTTATTCAAATCTGCCGTGAGTCAGTGTTCATGCACTTCAGCACAATATGTTGCAATTTATACTATAGTTTCACTTGCCATAATTAAAGAAGGTGCCGGGAATATTGTCCTTCGGCGCTTAACAAAAGTTACATCTAAGAAGCACGTTGTTCATTGCAGATCGAATCTCTTCCAGTGCAAGTGGACACTACATTCTGGATGCTTTCTTTCATATCGTCTTCAGCGAGAGGTTTATAATTGTCAGATTTATCCTTTAACATGCTGATCAAATAACAAACTGCATGGGATGGTATATGGAGATGTGGCGGCCACAGTCCCTTCTTATTAACAACTTGTTTACACTGCCTTGGTCATGAACGAACTGCTGTGATTATCTCGCGTTGCATTCAGACGCTATTTTTTTTTTATTAAAGCTGGTATGTACTGTTGGGGGGGATCTGTACTTTCTAATTGTTTCACTTCAGTATAAGACTGTGGGCTGGTATGGCGTAGTCGCGCCCTTCCAGACTAGCCCTGAGGGCCACCCAACCCAGCGTAAAACGCCCGGGGAGTGGCGTTGACGACCCACACCGTCTAGCGCCGAGGTTGAGGAAAGAATAGAGCTATGCCTGTACTCCCCCTTTAGGGTTTTCATGGCCCTTTTGGGGTGAAGTTTATCTTTACGTTTTCTGAGTGTAAGAGTAAATGAATTCTCTTATTTCGTAGAACCCACCTTTAGGAAATCAGTGACGTGGGAGTTGCAGTGTCTGGGTAGTTTGTTCTCGAGTGGCTCCAGAACATCTGGTTGGGGCAGTGTTACACCATAGAAAAATTCGTTGGACTTGAATATGTTCATATGCCGTAGGATGAGCTCGCCTGTTGTGGGAAGAAGAGTTTTATGAAAACATGTTCAATGAGACCAAGCTAGAAATTCGTTAACATTAAGCGACTAGAAAAAAATGTCCCTTCAAATGCAGCTGATTGTCTTTTTTTTTTTTTTATTTCATCTCTCGCCTCTCTTTCTTCTTTCCCTCTTTCACTTTCGTAACTTTTCTCATTCCTTTTTGTAATCTGCGTTACGACGTTACGTTCTTATACTTGTGATGACATCTGAACACACCCGACACGCGGGTTCACTGGGACCTGATGTATTTTTTAATATGAATTACAGACATACATAAAAATAAAAAATCCTTTCTTAGTTCATATTGTACGTACCAACCTGACAATTTTCAATAACATTAACCAATTATTATTGTAGCCTAACTTTCCCTAACAGACTTAGTTCGAAACCAAGTGTGATAACACTGTATGAACGGCAACTAGTTATAAAAGTCTGCACCCTCAAGAAGTTGAGAGCTGGCAACGGATATTAGTTCAAAAGACGAGCGGACTCAATACAGCAAGTAGTTCCAGTTTCGACAGCCGGTGCTTTAGAATGAGGTCGATGAAAAGGTCACGCGCGACGAACTTCCGAACTGACTTGACAGGTTGAAGCGACAATTGTAAGGAAGCGAGAGCTATTCATCACCCACTTTGGAAGTGTGTGCCGTCGTTAAAAAGTGACAGCCCCCGCCCCCCCCCCCCCAAAAAAAAGCACGCGCTTAGAACCAAAGTTTGATGGACGATCAATGACAGTGGACATTTTCCCTCGTATAAGAGGTTTTGCAAAAATCTGATTGTTCCAGAAGGTTCGGGCGACCAGTTAATATTAGTCTGATTCTTATTAAGTTGGTTTTCTCTCGTCAGGATTCAAGGATACGCAGTATAATGTATACAAATTATACAACGTACTTATCGTTGCTCCAAGCGGTATCATTTCCAAAAATTAACAGAAATAGCGGCAATGAAGACTTCAGTCATAACATAGTAAGACAACCTTACGAATTAGTAAACTGTGAGTTCACTAAGAGCTAAAAGTGATCACTCGGGAATACTTATTTACCGATAAACCACTGGGAAACAATATTAAAAATCATAAATGTAGCATTGCTATCAATATCACAACACAATGAGCAAAGTGAAAATGTGAGATTTTTAGATTAAATCTACAAAATACTAAATTTATATTAAAAAATTTTCGCATGTCGGTCTGTATATATCTAAAATATTCAATCCATCACATGTATCAGGACAGCAACCGTCGTGACCTGGAACCTAAAACTTGTAACGAGAATTATGTGAATTAAATTGCACAGAATTGGTAGCAGTTGTATTACCAGGCACATGTACAGGTGCTCAGTCTTCATCTTTCTGTTGTAGAATGCAAGACTGGCACTGTCAAGTAAGTCAATAAAGTACGCACATGACCACGTGTGTGCGTGTGTTGTCTGATATTGACGTTTTCATATTCAGCTGTCTATTGACAGACAGTGGAACTGCGAAACGTGTGTGTGTGTGTGTGTGTGTATGTATGTATGTATGTACGTACGTACGTATGTATGTATGTGTATGTATGTATGCACCGTATATATGTATTAGGTACGTACATATGTATGTACGAACGTAGGATATGTAGTATATAATTGAAATATGGAAAGATATGTGAAATAATGGCGCAATATTCAATATTACTCAAAAGTCCTTTTTTCAACATAGGATAAAAGAGGAAAATTTTGCACGAAAAATATCTGCCTAGAATAGAGAAGAAAATGTAAATATTCTGGCGCGTAATGGTGAAAGTTGATGGCAATTTTTATGATGCTATTAGCGCCACTGGTGATGATGATGATGATGATGATGATGATCACGACGAAGACGAAGACGACGACAACGACGACGCCGGTGGTGGTGGTGGTGGAAAGGGATTACAATACACCTAGTGACCAAATATCGCTGATAATTATCACACTGCAAACACTTGTGCAGTCTACTAATACATAAACTTGTTTATAAGTTTATAGTTACGCCGAATGATAGCGTAGTGAATTGTTACTTTATGAAGAAAAGTGTGTTTTAGTTCCTTACCTAGGCTTTTCCTGATGAGGTACAGCTGATCCACATCAGATTTCCCAGGCCAGAGTGCTTGTCCCTGAACCAGCTCAGCAAAAACACACCCTGGTAAAAAGGAGAAGTATCGTGACTAATTCAGCAATAGAAACCATGATCCTTAGGTTCAGCCATCAGTGTCTGCTTCTGCAGTTCTTGAAGCTTCATTGTATCTTTATGTTCGTGTATTTAACGAAGCTGTTAGTAGCTCAGATAATACAGCGACAGTTTTGGGTAGGGGCATCCCAATTTTTTACGTAACTCCAGGTAACAAAGAAGACCGTCAATAGAAAATATTATTATTTTTGGTAAATTTTATTGCCAAAATACATGCTAAATTTTCGGCTGCTAAACGTTGTCATCAGGTACCCATTTACAAAAATATGTACGAGAAAGAAATGAAAATCTTATCATGTTGTGCGACAATGTAACTGAGGTCTCAGTTGTACAGTATATTGGAAGTAAATTTATGTCTTGGATTCTTCTTTTTACCCGAAAAAGGGTATAGTTTTAAATTGTATTTGAAAGGTGGAATAGCGCTTCTAAATATGTTTGAAAATACATTACTTCTCTAAAAGCTTGTCCTAAAATTTTTTATTACAAAACTTGAGCCCCTCCTCCAAACACGTGGATATCGATGTGTTTTGTTGCATATGATACGATATTTTAAAGAATGATAAAATGGTTTGGTGCATAATTTGTTAAAGCAACTAAACTTTGTTTAATTTAATCAGAAATTGTATAAATATTACAAGATCTGAAATATCTGTATTATTTTAAATTATTCCTACACCTTAAATTTAGGACATAGAAATTAAATATGACCTTACGCGATATCAGCTATCTGTTTATTTTACATTTACGTGAACGGAAAATTTATAGCTACATAACTGTACTTTGCACTGAAAATATAACTTCCTACTTCACTCTTATTCCTGCGTTGTGTCAAACGCGAGAAGATGCGTTATT
>Ga0123353_10004649_pt1 | contig 17727 bp, 10 predicted proteins | sample TergutLab28metaG_3_FD_92763 | JGI IMG/M metagenome (GOLD analysis project Ga0123353, IMG submission 92763) | Labiotermes labralis P3 segment gut microbial communities from Petit-Saut dam, French Guiana - Lab288 P3 | ecosystem: Host-associated > Arthropoda: Insects > Digestive system > Gut ... | reverse complement strand
GCGCAAGCACCTTGCCTGGTACCTCTCCGGTCTCCCAGCCGCCTCGCACGCACGCACCCGCATAAACGGCTGCACGAGCTACGCAGAACTCGTGTCCCTTCTCGACGAGTATGAGCACTACCTTGCCGAGTAAGGCTGCACCGATAACCCCGGCAGTCCTGCCCGAGCACCTCTATGTGCACGTGCCCTTCTGTGCATCCAAGTGCGATTATTGCGATTTTTTCTCGATCCCGCTCAGACCCGCCCAGCCCCGCAGCTGCGGGTCTCGGGCGGCGGCTGGGGCAGTTGCCGGGGGTGCGGCAGGCTCGATGACCGGGAGCACAGCAGGCGCGGCGAGCGGCATCGCCGCCGCCGATGCCGCCGCGTCAGCGGATGCAGTTTTTTCCGGGATCGCTGGCGAGATCAGGGACTGGGCGGGCCTTGGGCTGGAAGGCAGCCTGCGCACGCTTTATTTTGGCGGGGGCACCCCCTCGCTCGTGCCAGGACAGGTCGCCTCGGTGATACGCCTCGTGCGGGAATGCTTTGACGTATCACCCGCCATCGAGATCACCGTGGAAGCAAACCCCGACGCACTGGCCCCCGCTGCGCTCGAGACGCTCCTTTGCGCAGGGGTCAACCGGATAAGCCTCGGCGTCCAGTCGTTTGACGATGGCGCGCTCGCCTTCCTCGGCAGGAGGCATAACGCCGAGCGGGCGCTTGAGGCGGCCAGGCTGGTGTGCGCCACCGGGGCCGCGCTCTCGCTCGACCTCATCTGCGGGATACCCGGGCAGCAGGGGGACGGGTGGCGAGAGACCCTGGAGGCGGCCTGTGCGATCGATGCCGGGCACGTCTCGGTCTACCCGCTTTCGGTGGAGGCGCAAACCCCGCTTGCGCTACGCATCGAGGCCGAGGAGGTCGCCGACATCGATCCCGACGTGCAGGCAGAGGAGATGCTTGTTGCCGCCCAGGTGCTTGAGGCCCGGGGCTATGAGCGCTATGAGGTCGCAAACTATGCGCGCTCTCCTGCCGAGTGCAGTCGCCACAACACCGCGTATTGGATCGGAGCGCCCTATGTCGGCATTGGCCCGGGGGCGCACGGCATGGTTGAGGCGGCACGCGGCGCAGTTGAGGCGGCATATGGCGTGGCAGAGGCGGCGCACGGTCGGGTGCGGTGGGCGAACGCCAAGGACATCGGGTGCTGGTGGGGTGAAGCGCGCGAGGTGGAGCTTCTCACTCGCGAGGAGGCGCTGCGCGAGGATGCCATGCTCGGCATGCGGCTTGTTTGCGGGATCGCCGATGAGCTTGTCGTGAACGCCGAGCTGGGTGCGGTTATGGCATCGCTTGAGGCCGACGGGCTGGTAAGGCACGCATCCGGGCGATGGCAGGCCACCGAGCGGGGGTGGCTGCTTGGGAACGAGGTGTTCTCGCGGATCTGGAACGCGGCCAGTTCCCTCTGCGCGTAGCACTCGCTATACTAGAGTGCCAGGGACGCTCGGCTCGATGAAAGCGAGGCACGTGTTAAACGAACGCCGCCGCCGCGTTTTGGTGGCCCTTGTCGAAGAACATATAGCAAGCGCGCAGCCGGTCGGCTCGAAGACGCTTGTGGACCGGTATGAGTTGGGGTGCAGCCCGGCAACGGTGCGGAACGAGCTCGCGATCCTGGAGGAGACCGGGTTCGTGGTGCAGCCGCATGTCTCGGCGGGCAGGCTTCCCACCGACACGGGCTATCGCGACTTTGTGGACAGCCTGCTGGAGGATGAGGCGTCTGCCAGCCTTGGGCGCGAGCCGACGCCGATCCCGCAGGCCGCAGAGATCGATGACCTCATGCGTGCGACGAGTGCGCTCCTCACAAAGCTGACCGACACGATGGCGGTGATCCTTGCGCCAAGCGTCTTGCTCACGCGCGTGAAGCGGATCAACCTCGTGCCGATGGCAGACACGCGGGTGCTCTTTGTGCTCATAACAGACTCCGGGCAGGTGCTTAACCACTATGTCGAGCTCAAGCCTGGCTTTGACGCGAGCAGGCTTTCGGGCATCGAGCAGATACTCAACGAGACGTATGTGGGAAAGCGCGCTGCCGAGATCGCTGCGCTCGAGGAGTCCTTTGTATGCGACCCGGCCGATGCCGAGGTCATCGATGCGATACTCGCAGAGATATTAGAGGTCATGAAGGAGACAGACCGGGGCCGCCTCTTCCATGTGGGCATACCGGCGCTGCTGTCCCAGCCGGAGTTCCATGACTCGGGGCGGGCCCGCTCGGTGCTTGAGTGCGTTGAGGACGGCTTCGCCTTGCTTGAGGCGATGTCGGCGGCGTTCGAAAGCCAAGGTATGACCGTCCGCATCGGGCATGAGAATGCCCGCAAGGAGCTGGGGGGCCTGAGTGTGGTGGCTGTCCACTACGGCACGAGCAACTCGGACGGGGTCGTGGGAGTGATCGGCCCCACCCGGATGGACTACAAACGCGCGATCGATGCAGTAAGTGCAGTGGCCGACGGCCTCTCGGGGGTTCTCGGCTAGAAACGGCGGATGACCTTTCAGGGGCCTTTCGCCAAAAGCGGCCGACGGCCTCTCGGGGGACCTCGGCTAAAAGACCAGGAAAGCCAGAAAAGAGACATACGTGCCGTCAGAGACCAAAGACCTTTACACCGTGCTCGGCGTGGAGAAGAGCGCGACTTCCGATGAGATCAAGAAGGCGTTTCGCCGAAAAGCGCGCGAGCTGCACCCTGACGTGAACAAGGCGGCCGATGCCGAGGAGCGCTTCAAGGAGGCTAACGAGGCCTACGACGTGCTCTCCGATCCCGCCAAGCGCGAGCAGTATGACCGCTTTGGCACCGTCGGTAGCCGCCCTGGTGCCCCTGGCCCTGGCGGCGGGTTTGGCGGTGGGTACTCGTATGTCGACCTCGGCGATATCTTTGGCGGCGGGTTCGGCGGCTCCAGCGGCGGCGGATTCGGCATGGGGGACCTCTTCAGCGCGTTTTTCGGGGGGACTGTCGGCGGCGGCTCTGCCCGCCGGGCGCGTGCCGAGGGGCGTGACATGGCGATGCGCATCCTGGTGACCTTGCAGGAGGCCGCCGTGGGTGTCGACCGCGAGATCGTGCTTGACCGCCTTGCGACCTGTGAGGAGTGTGCGGGGACGGGTGCTGCCGCAGGGTCGGAGGTGAAGTCCTGTCCCGAGTGCAACGGCACGGGGCAGAAAGTCACTGTCCGCAGGACGTTTATCGGCTCGATGCAGACCGCGGCCCCCTGTGAGAACTGCGGGGCCACCGGCGAGATCATCGAGTCGCCGTGCGAGGAGTGCGCGGGCTCGGGCCGCATCCCGGATCGCCAGCACGTGACTGTGACGGTCCCCGCAGGCATCCGCGACGGCCAGCAGATCCGCCTTCGCGAGATGGGGGAGGCGGGCATCCGGGGGGCGGCAGCCGGCGACCTCCTTGTCACCGTCCGCATCAAGCCCGACGAGTATTTGCACCGCGAGGGTGACGACCTGCACTGCCAGGCATCGATCTCGATCACACAGGCGGCGCTCGGCGCAGAGATCAAAGTCCCCGGCGTGCTGGAGGAGAACGAGGTCCGGGTATCTGCGGGCACGCAGCATGGCAGCACGATCCGCCAAAAAGGGCAGGGCATGCCCCGACTCAACTCGCAGACGAGAGGCGACCTGATCGTGCACGTGGCGGTCCAGGTGCCCAAAAAGCTCACCAAGAAGCAGCGGGAGCTCATGACCCAGCTTGCCGAGGAGTTCGGCGATGACGCGACCACCACGAAAAACCCGCTTGAGAAGCTCCGGGACTGGCTGACAGGATGATGCGCGTGCTGGACTGGCTGGCAGGGTAGGCATGTCGAGGCACCGGTTCTTCCTTACCGCCGGGCTTGACCCCGCGAAGCCCTCGCCGCTTCCGGTCTCGGCGGCGGACCTCCATCATGCAAGAAACGTGCTCAGGCTCCGACCGGGCCAGGAGATCGAGGTCGTGGGGGTCGTGGAGCCCGAGAGCGCGGGGCGTGCGAAGCACATTGTCCGCGTGAGCGGGTTCGCGCCGATCGGGATGCTCGTCTCTTACATCTCGCCGCTGCCTGACGAGGCACCGGAGCACCCGCGCCTCACCCTCGTGCAGGGTGTTGCAAAGGGCGAGCGCATGGACCTCGTTATGCGGCAGGCCACCGAGCTTGGTGTCGATGCGATCTGGCCGGTGGTCACAGCGCGCACGATCGTCCGGATGGACGAGGGCAGGCGCGCCGAGAAAGGCGCACGTTGGCGGCGCATCGCAAAGGCCGCCGCCGAGCAGTCCCATGGCGACTCCGTGCCCGACGTGCGCGACCCCGTCGATCTTTGCACCATTCTTGATGCGCTTGCCGATTTCGATCTGGTCGTAGTCGCCTGGGAGGATGCGGATGCGCGCAGCGTCCCCGGCGTGCATCAGGTGTTCGAGGAAAGCGGGCTGGCGGCAGGCGGGCTGCCGCACGGCCTCGTGGTGCAGGCGGCGGTTGTGATCGGGCCAGAGGGCGGGCTTGAAGGCGCAGAGGTCGATGCGCTCCAGCGCGCAGGCGGGGTCATCGCCTCCCTCGGGACGCGGATCCTTCGCACCGAGACCGCAGCGGTGGTTGCCGTCACGCTTGCAAAGCACGCCCTTGGGCGGGCGTTCGGCGTGCTGGGGTCGTAAGTGGACACCCCCTCGACCCCCGCCCCCGCGGTCGCATTCACCACGCTTGGCTGCAAGGTGAACCATGCGGAGAGCGAGCGGATCATCGCAGAGCTGCTCGCTGCTGGGGCGCGCATCACGGGGCCCGACGAGGCCGATGCCATTGTCGTCGACACATGCACCGTGACCGGCGAGGCCGACGCAAAAGCGCGCAAGGCTGTGCGCCGTGCGCTCGGGTGTCACCGTGAGCCGCTTGTGGTGGTGACCGGCTGCCTGGCCGCCCTCGACGCGGACGGGCTGGCTGCGCTCGGCACACGCGTTACGGTTGTGGCGGACAAGGCGGAGGTCCCCCGCGTGGTCGGCGAGGCATTGGGGCTGCGTTGCGGGCCCGGTCACGGGCTCGGCCAGCCACACACGCCCGACCTGCCGCATACGCCCGACCTGCCGCACGCGCCCGGCTCGCCATGCGACCCCGATCCGGCTCACGGCCCCGACCTGGCTGTGCGCGCTGGCGCGGAGTTCCGCACGCGCGCCGCGGTCAAGGCCCAGGACGGCTGTGACGCGTTCTGCTCCTACTGCATCGTCCCGCACGCACGCGGCGCACCCCGCTCGACCGCCCTCGCCTCGATCCTTGCCGAGGTAGAGGCCCTGTGCGCTGCCGGGGTCGCGGAAGTGGTGCTCACCGGCATCAACCTGGGGCGCTACACGAGCGGCGGGGTCGGCCTTGCCGGCCTTGTGCGCCGCGTCGCCGAGACCGGGGTGGTGCGCCTGAGGCTTTCGAGCATCGAGCCCCCCGATCTCACCGATGAGCTGGCCGACACGCTGGGATCCCTGCCCGCGGTGTGCAACCACCTCCATATCCCGCTACAGAGCGGGAGCGACCCGGTGCTTCGGGCGATGGGTCGCAGCTACACCGTCAGCGAGTACGAGCGCATCGTTGCTCGGCTCCGGCAGGCCATGCCCGGCCTGGCCATCACCACCGACATCATCGTCGGCTTTCCCGGCGAGAGCGACGCGGATGCCGCCCGGACGCTTGAGGCTTGCGAGCGCATCGGCTTCACGAAGCTGCACGTGTTCCGCTATTCCCGCCGAGACGGGACGCCCGCAGCGGCAATGGAGGGGCAGGTGCCCTCGGAGGTGCGGGCACGCCGCGCCGCGCATCTTCGGGAGTTGGGGGAGAGGCTTCGGTGCGAGTGGCTTCGCGGGATGCAAGGCGCTACGGTCGAGGTCTTGCTGGAAAAAGAGTGCCGAGATGCCGATGGCCAGCCCTGCTTTGAGGGGGTCAGCCGCGAGTACGCACGGGTGCGCGTGGCAAAGAGCCCTGACCATAGTCGTTCAACCGGCACACCCAGAGGCGAGTACGTACAGGTGCGTATGGCAAAGAACTCCGAAGCTGATGCGGACGACACCTGGAATGATTCGGCCCTTGCGGATACTGCAAACATGACAGCCTGCAACGCGCCAGCGTCTCTTGCCCCGAGAAGGTTTGCCCCAGGCGACCTTGTCCGGGCGCAGATCAACGGCATGGCTGCGCCGGATATCCTCTCTGGGAGTGCTGCTGGGCCTGTGTTGATCTCGTAGGTTTGATGGCTTCCTTTTCGCCGATTACCCGATTATGAGCCCCAATCGTACGATTCAAAGCAATCAAATCGTACGATTGGGATGCACTTGAATCGTGCGGTTCATGTCTACTCAGGCTGCACGCTGCTCCACTTGTTGACTGCATGGCGCAGTAGTTGCGCATATACGGCGGCTCGTATACGCTGTTCTGAGGATCCGCAAGGGTGCAAGGCGACCCACAGGAGTCAAAAAGCAGGTGCCGCACAGGTTCAGCCCCAGGAGGTCTTAAGATGCTTACGAAGGCATGCACGAAGCGCCAGGCATGTGGTGCGCAGAGAGAGAGAGAGAGAGAGAGAGCTTAAGGCCATGATGTGGGCGGTGCCTGCCGTAGCGCCTGTGGCTGTTAGAACGGATGCCCGCCGCCGATTGCACCTGGTCTCGCTCGTCCTTGTTTTTACTCTTGCCCTGAGCCCGGCATCCCACGCGTTCGCCGGACCCCTCCCACCCGCCGCGCAAAGCGCACCCGCCCCGGCCCCAGCGGCCGTTGAGGCAGCAAGGCCCGCTCCCGCCCTTTACTCCGTGCTCAAAGGCCTGAACCCCCTCGCCGTCCAAGCCGCGTATGCAGCGCCATCCAAAGAGCCAGCGCACGCATCACCCCCGTCCGAAGGGCCAGCGCAGGGAGGCGCGCAACCGGCATCAAAACCGTCGCTCGTGTCCCGCATAAAGGCGCTCTGGTCGTCGGTCTTCCAGGCATCCGAGGCATCTGCCGCCCCGGCAGAGGGCACGCCTGACGGCCCCGTGCCTCACGCTGCAGCCGAGATAACCGAGAACCGTACACCCTTCAGCTGCGAGTACCGGCTCGCCGACGGCAGCATAAGGGCCCAGTACTCCAGCATGCCGCTCAACTACATAGACCCTGCAACCGGCAGGCTCGAGCCGGTCGACACAGCGCTTGAGAGAAGGGAAGGCGAAGGGACAGCACCCGCCGCATGGGTGAACGCCGCGAACGCGTTTGTCATAACGCTCCCGGCCTCTCTCTCCGAGGTCCCGGTGGCTATCGAGGCATCCGGAACGTCTGTCTCCATGCGCCCGGTGTCATCGGCGCGCTCAGGCGGCGCGCACGCGTCCGAAGGGGCCGTGTCCGCACGCCCTGACGGCGCGAGGACGGTCTCGTACCCGCAGGCGTTCATCGGCTCCACGCTCGAGTACGGGTCCACGCCCAGGGGGCTCAAAGAGACGATCGTCTTGAACCGCGCACCAAGTAACGGCGAGCACATATGGTCGTTTACGCTCGGGTTCGACGGCATCGTCCCCGCACTTCAAGAGGACGGCTCGGTCACATTCACGAAGACGGGCACTGACGACACAGTATTCGTCATCCCCACGCCCTATATGGAGGACTCTGCGAGGCCGAAGGCGAGAGGCTCGTTCTCGACCGCCGTCCGCTATGAGCTTACCGGCATCACCCCGTCAGGCTGCACGTTGAGCGTGGTGGCGGACGAGGGGTGGCTCCAAGACCCCGCACGCGTGTACCCGTGCCGCATCGACCCGAGCCTCTACTTCGTCGGCTACCAGGCAGACCCCTGGGAGGTCCTCTCCACCACCGTCTCCTCGGTGCCTGGCTGGGAGGACTCGAACTTCAGCTGGTGCGACTACGTGTGGGCAAGCGACGACTACCTCTCATCAGGCGTCACCGAGCACGCCTACCTAAGGCCGCCCGCGTCCTTCTTCACCGGCTACTGGGTCCCGCCGGGCTACTCGCTTTCCGAGGCGAGGCTCTGGCTCTACGGGGGCTATGTGGACGGCCCGGGGTTTATCACGGCCGAGGCGTGCGAGGGCTACACGCCGCCCCTGGACTGGCTCACGTGGAACGGCTACATGAACGGCGAGGGGCAGGTCACAAGCGACCACGCGTCACCAGAGGCAGACCTCATGCAGGGGCCCGACTGGAACAACGACTACGGCTACCACCACGCGCTCGACATAACCGACATGGTGGCAAACTGGCAGATGTCAGGCGACGAGGCGGTGCGCATCTCGGCGGGGCCTGGCACGTACGCCGAGTTCAACGCGGGCAGCAGCGCCTGTGCTCCTGTATGGGAGGCCGTCTACGCAGACGCGCCTTTGCCCGCACGGCCAGAAGCCCAGATAACGTCCCCTTCAGGCAGCCAACTCACGACCCCGACGTTCGAGTGGGGCTACTACCAGGCAGACAACATCCCCCAGGCGGCCTGGGAGGCGAGGGTCCAGACGGGCGCTGAGAGCGCCTCGACCGTCGCCCGCGCATCAGGCGACGATGACAGCAACTCAGGTATCCCGGCCCCAGAGCCCCCTGGCGGCTTCGTCCCCGGCACCACCTACCATGCCCGTGTGCGCGTCGCCTATGACGCGGGCGAGGGCACGAACTACTACCCGTACCTGCGCTGGAGCGGGTGGGACGAGGCCACGTTCACCGTGCCGCTCCCCCTGCCGGACGCACCTGCCGTGACGCTCATGGCCCCTTCCGGCGTGACATCCATGACACCTACAGCGGTATGGGGCTATGCGCAGGCAGGAAGCCCCCCGCTCCCCCAGAGCGCCTACAGGCTCGAGGTCAGGACAGAGGCAGACGGCGGCGGCTCGGTTGTCGTCTCCGCCTCTGCCGTGAGCAGCGACACATCTGCCCCGGTGCCCCAGCCGCCTGGCGGCCTTGTCCCTGGCACCACCTACCATGTACGCGTGTCTGCCGCCTGCGAGGGCAACGCGGGCGTCCCGCTTGTCTGGGGCGGGTGGTCAGGCTCGCTCGCCTTCACGCCCACCTCCCCCCTCCCGGTGACGACGGTGGTCATCCCGTCCGACGGTGCGACGACGACGCTTGGGCCGGTCATGCTCTGGGGCTACGCGCAGGCGGACGGCCTTTCACAGAGCGCCTGGGAGGCCGAGGTCACGGACACTGAGGGCGCTGTCGTCGCGTCAGCCGCAGGCACCGGAAGCACCATAACCACCGCCGTCCCGGTGCCCACGGGCGGCTTTTTACATGGCACCACCTACAGCGTCCGTGTGCGCACCGCAAGCCATGTGAACGGGAACACGCCGGTGTGGTGGGGGGAGTGGTCAACGCCGCACGCGTTCACGCCGACGGTATCAGCCCCGACCGTTCAGCTTACCTCCCCGTCGAACACGGCATCCATGACGCCTTTCGCAGAATGGGGGTATGAGCAGGCGGAGGGACGCTGGCAGGAGGCATGGGCGGTCGAGCTCGCAGAGACGGCGACCGGCACGGCCATCGCCTCTGTCGACGGCCCTGGCAGCGCCACATCCGCCTCGGTGCCTGTGCCGCCAGGCGGCCTTGCCCCAGGCGCCACCTACCACGTGCGCGTCTCTGTCGCCTGCGACCCGGGCACCGGCACGCTTGTCTGGAGCGGGTGGGGGTCGTTCACGTTCAAGTCCCCTGCGCTCCCAGATGTCACTGTCACGTCCCCGCTCCCTGGTGAGGTGACAGAAGACCCCACCTTGCGCTGGGACTACACGCAAGAGGACGGCTTCCCGCAAAAGGCATGGGAGGCCGAGGTCGCGACCGCCCCGGCAGGTGTGGCCATCGCACACATATCTGGCCCAGGCGATGCGACAAGCACGCCTGTCCCTGGGCCCCCAGAAGGCCTTGTCTCAGGCACCGCCTACTGGGCCCGGGTGCGGGCAAGTGCCTATGAGCACCCCTCAGAGGGGCAGTTCGGCGGGTGGGACGAGGTAAAGTTTATCGCGTCATACCCGCCTGCCATAACGCTCGTGCCCCTGTCCGGCGAGGTGACCGCGAGCCCGCTGTTGCGCTGGGGCTACACCCAGAAGGACGGGCACACACAGTCGATGTACGAGGTCGAGGTCTCCGCATCACCCCTGTTCGCCTCGATCATCGCCTCTGCGACCGTCCCAAGCGGCGAGGCCTTCGCGGCCGTCCCGACACCACAGGGCGGCCTCATCCCTGACACCGTCTACTACGTGCGAGTCCGCGTCGCCTGCGATGCCGGCCCGGAGATCCCCGTGTCACTGAGCGAGTGGGAAGAGACGCACTTCACCGCACCGAGGGTCCCGGTGATCAACCTCAACTCCCCGACAGGCGGTGTGGCGGCAGACCCTGTGGCCGAGTGGGAGTACACCCAGGAACAAGGCGCCCCCCAGATGTCTTACGAGGTCGAGGTCGCGACTGTGACCGGCGGCGTGGCAGTGGCCTCCCTTGCAGGTGCAGGAGAGGCGACAAGTGCCCCTGTCCCTGTGCCAGAGGGCGGCTTCTACCCTGGCACCACCTACTACGTCCGTGCCCGCGCAAGCTCGTACCCGGCCCCCCAGGCAGAGCACTTCAGCGGGTGGGAGGAGAGGACGTTCATCGCAGCGGGGGCCTCTGAGACGACGCTCACCTCCCCGTCAGGGGAGACGACCGCGATCCCGACTGCGAGATGGACGTATGCACATGCGCACCTGCCCCAGAAGTCGTACGAGATAGAGGTCTCAGGGACCCCCACCGGCACCGCTATCGCGAGCGTGTTCAGCACCGGGAGTGCCCCGACTGCCCGCATCCCGGTGCCTGATGCCGGCTTTACCCCGAACACCCTCTACTATGTGCGTGTGCGCACAAGCTGTTATACGAACCCCCTCATGGCGGGGCACTGGAGCGATTGGACGGCATCCGGCTCCTTCAAGGTGCCGAACCCCACGTTCGTCGGCGGCACAGTGTCCCAAGACACCACATGGACGGTGCAGAACAGCCCGTATGTGCTCACCGCTATGGTGACCATCCCTGCGACCGCGACGCTCGCCATCGAGTCCGGTGTCGTCGTCAAGGCATCCAACAGCGGCACCTACGGCTACGGCATCACCGCGCTCGGCACCCTTGCCGCAGAAGGCACGACCGACATGCCGGTCTACTTCACCTCTGTAAACGACAACACGCTGGGCGGTGCCACCGGCAGTGGTGCTGTCGCCGCAGGCGACTGGATGGGCATCCGCTTCCAGGGGAGCGCTGCAAGCGCATCGAGCCTGAAGCACGCCGAGGTGCGCTACGCCGGCAGGCCCGCGCAGTCCCCGGGCGGCGGGGTGGGCAACGCGTACTACCAGGCCGCCCTCCTCATAGGGGGCGGTGCCGTGCCCGCCCCCATAGAGAGCGTGGTCGTCACTGCGACAAGCAGCACCGGCATCCAGGTGCTCGACGGTGCGCCGACACTCACCAACATCACCCAGTCAGGGGGCTCGACCGGGCTTTCGCTAGATGCGTCTGCGGCACCGGTCGTCACGGGCTCCTCGTTTGACAAGAACACCTCTCGCGCGGTCTCGATGCATTCGAACTCGACGCCTGTCCTCACGGACGTGACCGGGAAGGGCAACGGCTGGAACCTGATCTACCTCACTGGCACCCGCAGCGTGGCGCCGACGCTCACCTTGTCCGCCACCACGCTCCCGTACTACGGCGACCTCGTGATAGGCGAGGGCGCTAAAGTGGCAGCCGAGCCGGGCGCGGTCTACAAGGCGGCTTACCTCAGCGGCAACAGCAACTACGGGGCCGGCATCACCGTGCTCGGGAAGCTCGCCGCAGAGGGCACGACCGATATGCCGGTCATCTTCACGTCGCTATACGACGACACGCAAAAGGCAGGCGGACCGAGCGGGAGCGGGCTGCCCGGGGCCGCCCCAAGCGACTGGATGGGTGTGCGCCTCATCGGCAGCGCTGCGAGCGGGTCTGTCATAAAGCATGCCGAGATACGCTACGCGGGCAGTGCCAGGGCATCCACGGTAAGCGGCCAGGACGCGAGCTACTCCACAGCCCTCCTCATAGGCGGCGGGAATTGCTCTCCCAGTGTCGAGAGCGTGCTCATCACAGAGAGTGCAGGCATCGGCACACAGATACTCACCGGGTGCTCGCCTGTGCTCTCAAAGATCTTGCAGTGGGGGGTTCCCCAGGCGTTTGCGGTAGAGGGGACCGCCTCACCGACGGTTCATGATACGGACTTCTCGGCAGTTGGCACTGGCTACCTGGCGTCCCTTGATGCCAACTCAAGCCCCACCTTTGTCAACGTCAGGTTCGTCGGAGACGCAGGCTCCATCCGGGGGATCCACTTGCATGGCAGCCGCACGGAGACAGACCCCCTGCGCCCGTTAGACCTCCCGGACCTGGGCATCCCCTACATCGGTGACCTCACCATCGAGCCGGGTGCCACCGTGGTGATGCGCCCCGGCGTGGTCTACAAGCACTGGTCCTCTTCCGAGGCACTCAGGATCCGGGGCAAGCTTATCGCACAGGGCACCGCCGAGAGGCCCGTCGTCCTCACCTCGGTGCATGACGACGACTTCGGGGGGAAGACCTATTACGGACGGAGAGGTGCTCCTTCTGCCGAGCAGTGGGTGGGGGTGCGCTTCCTAGGCAGCACCGCAAGCTCCTCGGTCCTTGAGCACGCGCACATCAGGTATGCAGGGAATGCGGCCTACATCGACAACGGGCCCAATGTGCAGGCCGGGCTTGTGCTCGCGAACGGCGCGAACCCGACGGTCAGCGATGTCACCGTCATGCGCACGGCAGGCACCGGCTTGCTCGTCTACTCGGGCTCGGCCAGCAAGATCTCGCGCATCACACAAAGCGGCTTCAACGGCTCACCTGGGAACAGAACCACCAACGGCATAAGGCTCATGCAAGGTGCCTCGGCAAGCATCTCGGCTTCGAGGTTCGACGGGAACACCTACGGGCTTCACACCGACCCGGACACTTCTGCAACGGTCAACAACGGAGGGTTCCGGGAGAACACCTACGGGGTCTATGCCGACACCGGCTCATTTGTGACAGCTACGCACAGCATCATCTCCAACAACACGGTGAACGGTGTCCTCATCTTTGGCGGGGGCGGGGGCACGCACTCCTTCCAGTCCTGCCAGGTCAGCGCCAATGGGGTCACCGGTGGCTACGGTGCCTCTGGCATGAGGGTCGTCGGCAGCGGTGCGACGGTGGCCGTCAACGCCTCCAACCTCTCCGGCAACGGCCCTTTGAACGGCCTGTTCCCAGGGGACACCAACCTGGATGCCGACCCGATCCCGGCACACTCGATCAACGCCAGCGGGAACTACTGGGGGCTGGGCATTTTCCCAAGGTCTGCGGAGGCCTCGGCGGCAGATGTCTCTGCCGAGCAGCTCTCAGAGCGCCTGGTGCTGAACACCCTTTACGGGGAGGCCAGGCTGATGGCCGATTACCCGGGCACCTGGCCTTACCCGGTGAATCACTTCCTTGACGGCGGGCACCTGAACTACAGGGCCGAGCTGGCAAGCTATGACCTCGAGCCAGGCAAGACGAAGTACGCAGACCTCGCCTACCCTGCGTCACAGGTCTGGAACGGCTACAGGCCCGGTGTGGTGCGGGAGGCAGTCGCAAACGATGACCCCAGCAGCATTGTCCCGATCATGGATGTCAGCTACCCGAATGTTAACTGGCTCGGCAGGGCAAACCCAAACCCGGGATGGCCACTGTACACAGGCGACCCACAGATCGAGCTTAACACCGTCAACCTGGGCGGCTATTCCCCAGCAGGCCTCACAAGCATAATCGCGCACGAGATGGGGCATTGCCTCGGCCTACGCCATAGTGATCCCGGTGACCTTATGTATCAGTACACGATCAACGGCCATACCCCTCTCTCGGCAAACGACAAGGCATCGTATGACGCGGCCTACAAGCAGTATTAAGACAAGGAGGCGATATATGTCCCGCAAAACGCTAGGACTGACGCTAGGGCTGTTGCTGGCCGCTGGCCTGATCGCGGCCTTGGTTGTGGTCGTGGCCACAGGGCGCTTGGGCGAGGATGCGCCTGAGGAGGCGGGCATCCCTGCTGCGGCCGGGGAGCCGGATGTCCATGCTGCAGTGCGTGAGATGGTCCTCCGCCCAGACCCGAAGGGCACGCCGGGTTCCTCCTACACGGATCCGGAGTGGGGGTCTCGCACGATCAACGGCCTTCCCGTGGTTGCCGGGCTTGCGGATCCCATATATGACCTGAGCAACCCTGATCTAATGGTCGCAGATAAGGGTCACGTATTGGTCGGTCGTGTTGAAAGGTGCACAGGCACACGGTACCTTGGCCAGTTCTCGATGCCCGTAACCGACTATGACGTGACCGTCCTCAAGGTCATCAAAGGGAGCCTGAAGGCAGGGCAGGAGGTCCCCCTAACGAAGTATGGCGGCATCTCAGAAGATGGGTCGCATATAGAATTCGCCTTCAAGGGCGACTTCCTGCTCGAGGACGGAGGGGTCTACATGTTCCTGGGCGGGGACGAGCCAGACGGAAAGACGGCGCTTGGTGTTGACAGCCCCTTCGGCACCGTCCCTCTGGAGGACGATGTCGTGGCCGGGCTCGACCGCATCGAGAGGTCCTCGGGGTCAGACAAGCAGAAGCAGAGGGAGGTCGGCAAGGCCCTCAAGGGCTCGAAGGTGGTAGCCCGGTACCAGGCCGCTGCCAGGAACAAGATCGCAGTCTTTGAGCTGCCGCCGGAAATACGGGATTAGGGAGAAAGCCAAGAGCGTGTATGAGAAGTAGCGCCGTGAAGGGGGATCGCCCGCCCCGGGAGGCCGCGGGCGGGTCAATTTCACTGAACCACACGCAAAAAGCGGAAAACCTCCGCCGAATGGCCATGGTGCAGGCGGCTCTTTCAGCGATAAACTCATCGCAGGGGCATGTTGGAGTTGAAGCGGGCTTGGTAGCAAGGGCGCGGCGAAGCGGAAGTGGGCTCGGCAGCAAGGGCACAGCGCTGAAGCGGAAGTTGGCGGTGGAAGGGGTGATGTTTGGGGGTTTTCTCGGCTGAGGGTCTTGTCTCTGCAGGCAGGAGCTGACGCGTGGGCAATGGCTTGCATCATCGGAAGTGGGCGAAGGGTGTCCGTACCGCCCTTCTGGTTCTTGCTGCCATTCTTCTGGTTTTTTGCGCGTTTTGCGGCTGCGTGTACCTGGCGCAGGACAGGATGATCTTTTACCGCGTCAAAGATCCCGGCAGCAGGGCGTTTTTGCGCGGCATGCCAGGCTACAGTGAGGTTGGGTTCACTGCTGCAAACGGCAAGACATACCACGGCATGCTGCGTCGGTCGCAAAATGAGGATGCCCCACTCATCATCTATTTTGGAGGGAACGGCGAATGCTCCTACAAAAGCATGCGCCAGCGCGAGGAAGGCGACGGCTGGAGGTATTTCCAGGGCTACCATTTTTTGCAGGTCGACTATGAGGGGTACGGCCTAAACGAAGGGCAGGCCGATTATCTCAACATGTATGAGGAGTCGCTTGCGGTCTATGATTACGCCCGCACCCTCCCCGGTATGGGCAACAGCCGCATCGTCTCGGTGGGGTTCAGCATTGGGACAGGCCCCGCCACCTATCTTGCCGCGCATCGGCCTGTTGCCGGGCTGGTCGCCATAGCGCCATACGCAAACGGCACTGATCTTTACAACAACGCACTCCCTGTTTTCCGAGGGCTCATGGAGCTGCTCGTCAGACAGAAGCTCCCTTCAGAGGAGTATGCGCCAAAGGTGACCTGTCCTGTCCAGATCGTCGCCTCAAAGGGGGACAAGGTGGTGCCTTACGCGTCATCCGAGCGGCTGGCAGGCTGCTTTCCCGGAGAAGTGGGTTTTTTCACGCTCAACCATGCCACGCATAATGAGGTCTTGGTTGATCCCGAGGCGCTTGATGAAGTGCAGCTTTTTCTTGAGAGGGTCACTCGGAATTGAGGCATCCGTTGTTCGTTGGGGTGCCTGCTGGGTCTGCGTGACTCAAACGGGATCGCATCCCAGTGGTGACCCCAGTGATACAATGGTAGGCGATAGCAAGAACCGTAAAAGTCGGCTGCAAGAACCGGCTGAGGCTGAGGGCTTGCGTGTGCGCAACGTTCGCGCCCGTGCGCATGCCTTTGGCTCCAAACATGGATCGAGGTGCCTGCCTGCATCGTGAGTTCGACGCAAATACGGCTTGTAGTCCCGCCTGACCTGGATATGACGGGTCTTCTCGGCCACGGGGATTCCTTCCTGCGTCTGATAGAGGCGGAGTTCGAGTCAGACATCACTGTTCGGGGCAACGAGATCACCATCAGCGGGGATACCGGTGATGAGCAGGTGGTCTCCGCTCTTTTTAGTGAGATGATCCAGCTGGTCGAGCGGGGGGAGGGTCTGAGCCTTGACTCCGTTGAGCGCTCCATCGAGTTGATGCGACAGGGGGATTGTTCCCCGACCGCGCTTCACGGGGATGTCATCCTCACGCACAAGGGGAAGGCCATCAGGCCAAAGACGGGCGGCCAAAAGCGCTACATCGATGCCATACGGTCGAACACCATCACGTTCGGGATCGGCCCTGCCGGCACCGGGAAGACCTATCTGGCGATGGCGATGGCCGTCGCTGCGCTCAAGCGCAAGGAGGTCGGCCGCATCATCCTCACCCGTCCGGCGGTTGAGGCGGGCGAGTCGCTCGGCTACCTGCCAGGCACGCTTACCGAGAAGGTCGACCCCTACCTGCGACCGCTTTACGACGCGCTTTTCGACATGATGGACAGCGAGAAGTCGCAGGCGATGCTTGAGCGCGGGACCATTGAGATTGCGCCGCTCGCCTACATGCGGGGGCGCACGCTGAACGACTCGTTTGTGATCTTGGACGAGGCGCAAAACACCACTGCCGAGCAGATGAAGATGTTCCTCACCCGTCTGGGCTTTGGCTCAAAGGTGGTGGTCACGGGCGATGTCACCCAGGTGGATCTGCCGGGGGGCCGGTCCGGGCTCATGCAGGTGCGGGCGATCCTTGAGGGCGTCTCCGGCCTCACATTCGTCGATCTGAGCGGCAAGGATGTTGTGAGGCATCGGCTGGTGCAGCGCATCGTTGCCGCGTATCAGGCTTATGAGGAGCAGCGCAAGGGGCGGCGCACGGGCGCGCACGGGGGGCGGGGCGATGGGTAGCCACCGCTCAGCTGGCGGCAGGTGCGGGCACGGGCGCGCTCACGCTCGCGGGCGCGGGCGCAGGAGTCACCTGCGGCAGGCCGCCCACCTGCACTACGCTCGGCGGCTGCCGCACCTGCTGCAAGGCGGTCGCGCCCTGCCGGGCCTGAACATCGGCCGAGCGCTTGTCCTCGGCACCGGTGCGATCACTGCCGGGGCCCTCGCGGCTCTGGGCGCTGCTGCGCTTACCGCGCTGATGCCGCGTGTGGCAGCGGGTCTCTCGGTGCAGGTGCTGAGCATGATGTACGGGGCCTTGAGCGCGTTCGTGGCGGTGCTCGTGCTCCTGGGCGGCATCTACCTGCTCAGGCGGACGCGTGATGGGCGGCTCGACGCGCTTTTCACCGTGTGCGGGTCGTCGTTCCCGCTGATGAAAAGGCTGATGGCCGAGGCACCAGGCACGTTCGCGCACTCGATGGCGGTGGCGAACCTCGCAGAGGCGGGGGCCGAGGCGATCGGCATCAACCCGCTGCTCGCACGCGTCGGCGCGTACTACCACGACATCGGCAAGATTGCGCAACCGAAGTACTTCTTCGAGAACCAGGCCGACGGCGAGAACCCGCATGATGGCTCGGACCCGGCCGACTC
>Ga0123353_10004648_pt1 | contig 17732 bp, 10 predicted proteins | sample TergutLab28metaG_3_FD_92763 | JGI IMG/M metagenome (GOLD analysis project Ga0123353, IMG submission 92763) | Labiotermes labralis P3 segment gut microbial communities from Petit-Saut dam, French Guiana - Lab288 P3 | ecosystem: Host-associated > Arthropoda: Insects > Digestive system > Gut ... | reverse complement strand
GTGTATACAGTGAAAAACTCCTGATGGTGGACAGAGGAACTGTCCGAAACATGTAGAGTTTTATTCCAAAAATAAATTTGAGATATTAGTGCATCCAGTTGGTTTTATTAGAAGAATTCAAAATGCTGTTATTGTCCGACTTCTCGCCGAGGAGGCTAGATTTCGATCCAAGGCCATTTCGTCTGGAATAAGTGTTAGACGAACTGGAGCCTGAATAGTTTTCCTTTCGCGTGATTTCACGCTTCCGCCGCGAAGTAGATAAGAACCGCGCTCTTCTGGGATATTATGCAGGGAGTAGCTGTAAATCCTTACCGACCTTTCGGGACGGCCTATCTGTTCCATCTTCAAATGTCGACACTTAAAGATGAGACCGATAGGTTGTCCTGAACGTCGGTAAGTTATTAACACTACTCGCTGCTTAATAGCCCAGTTTTACCTTGTCAGTATTATTCCATCAAAACTCTGTACTTATGCATTCGTCTAAACTGATGCTATATGAACTTATCAATCCACAGCGTCTTTATATAAAAACACTTCTCTTTCTCTTTATGTTAAAAAATTCCACATTTCGCTAAGGCTGTGTTATAATGTATTTCGTATCAGTGGCGTACCGAAGGGGGGTTTGGGGGGTTAAAACCTCCCCCCCCCCCCGAAACTCCTAAGGCCCTCCAAAATCGTGCCAAGCTCAACCCGATTGTGTTAAAAATTGCTGAATTTAGGACGCCAACATTCCCAAGATGTTCGGTAAAAAGGCAGTAAAATTCTAAAACTACCGCCGGTTCGCAATTGTTTTACATTAGCAATGACAAATAAATTGGTTGTCATCATAAATTGTCTTAAAGTACCAAAAATTAAGAAAATTTTACTGTATGAAATGAAATTTCTTCTACCAAATTACAGCTGCCTCCAGAACCCCTGAATAGGGGGCTACCGCCCCCAGATCCCCGATCTCTCTGCCCTCTGTCCTCAACTGAATTTTGTTGAACCCCCCCCCCCGAACAAAATTCCTGGGTACGCCACTCTTTCGTATAATTCTCACTATGAACAGTGACTTTGCTCTAAAGGTAATGAGACGTCTGGTTACCATAATGTGTTCGTGGTACATTTCACGTGAGGAAGAAGCTGAATTTTAAACATTATTATATGAAGTGTTTGAGGCGCATAAGATACATCGTCCCATTATGATATCGTGTCGCTAGTTGCGCCCAGAACGAGGCCGTCACCTAAAGACCTTGGTAGGTGTCTGTACACATGACACCGCACATCCTACACAGAAGTGTCTGCACACATGACACCGCGCACCCTACACAGAAGTGTCTGCACACACTTCGTCCACAGACTATGAATTACACTATAATTCTGTGCAGGGTTTACGGAGATGGCCCAGCATTATGAAGCCCCAGGCTGCGGAATTCCTTTTGTTCCTTGCGCCCTTATTTGCTGTCGGGCATAAGCATAATGTGCGGAATTATCCTCTGTATGGAACACTCTCTGGATGTCACATTATCGGTCATATTCTGTCATATAAAGATAAGAAGTTTTCACTCTTGGTACAGAATTATCTTTTTGTTTCCATAGCTCGACAGCTCCTAGTCGGTCAGAGCCTCCTCATTGTTGGGGCTTCACGATAGCACTCAGTTAACACACACCACACTCGGAAGAACTTCTCTGGACGAGAGATCAGCCGGATAGAAAGACTTCTACCAGAAAACACACAGCACTCAACAAGAGACAGACATCCTTGCTCTCGACGGGATTCGAACCCGCAACCCCAGCAAGCGAGCGACCACAGACCCACGTCCCAGACCGCTCGCCGCTGGGATCGGCAGAATGACAACTATATTTGTAACATTTCGACATTTAGTTGGATATAACGTGCTCATTTCTGTTCGATATCATTAGCAAGGTCTAGGGATGGCAAGGCATTGACATCAGCCATAATAATGCCACATTAATTCTGCTATGGTGAAAGCAATTACTTCTCAGTGACTTCTGTGCTATCTCAAACATTCTTTTAAGTAATTGTTAGAATATTGCCGTATGATAGGCTGCGACCACTTCCTTCCACATTCTTCTTTATCATTCACTTGCAGCACCTCCCCTTCTTGAGGATAATTAAATTAAGCAACTGAGAAAAATCGCGAAACGAAGTCAGAACGGAATTATTCAATATTACAAAATCAAATTTTGAAGTTTCGCTGACCGTGCATCTCAGTATAATCTTAGTAATTAACCAACTTAATGCACAAATTCTTGTTTTATAATAAGTATATTATGTCTCTACATGTTTCGAGCACTGTTGTGATCATCATCAGGAGGTCAAAATTGTATTATACTGCATCTGGTATCGTCACACTCTGTCCCATACACGGGACGGCCACCTACAGAGTGTAATGATACCAGATGCTGTATACACGTAACACAATTTTGACCTCCTAACGATGAGCACATAGTGTTCGAAACATGTAGAGACATACAATAAACTTATTATAAAACAAGAATTTGTATATTAAGTTGGTTAATTACTTGATAACAAAATCAACCATTATTCCTATATTCTGGAATAAAACGTTATAAGTATCAATATAATCTTAAGCGTAACTTGGCTAATAACAATGTGGGAAAAGGGGTGGGGGGGGGACGAAGTTGACCGTGGGTATTATAGGCTTTAATTAAAAGAGGAGTTAAGTTGGAAAAAGGTGAAAGGTGGTGTAGAGCCAGTCCTCAATATATACACACTCCTTCCCCACACTCTCATCCAAACTCTTTTGTATTGGCCCCTCTAGAACTTTGTAGCCAAAATAATATATTCTTAGGTAAAAAAAGAATTAGAGGATAATTTTTCTCCCTTGTTCCCTCCCTCCCAGATTACGCCTATGAGCATTATAACCGCAACCTCTCTTAACAAAACAAGTTAGGAACTATAGGACAATGAGAAAGATGTTCCGATCATATTTAGCGGATTACGCTCAGTGCGCGCGCAGCAATAACTGTAGGTAGGTCTTAATGCAAACAGTTACTTTTTGGTGTTGTGTTTTAACAAAGAATGAAAACTCTTAACGTATTGTATTAAAAATCACCAATATCAAATATTATTAAAATCCATTCTCTTACACGTCCCCTGGCAGATCGGCAAACTGATACTGCAAAGCTAAAAGGCACAACTAAGCAACTTTTAATCGTGGATGCGCGAGTTACAAAATTGATGTTACGAGGCCAGCACGTTGCCTTCAGCAAAATGGTTTCATTACGTGGGATCTTTCAGTGGATTGAGAAGAAACGGCTCAAAATATCCCCTTGTGTATTTACTTGTTCAATGTAACCATGCAAATGTAAATGAATCATGCATAGATATATGTTTATTTATAAAGCACGTGAAAAAAACTGCACATAGAACACGCATGGATTAGCAACAGAATTCTTAAGCCATGAACGAAAATATACGGAAATAGTTATTCTGTCTTCAAAATCTCCAATGGCAATATTGTAAGCGTTAGCAGAATTAACAAGACTGGAAATGTCTGCAGACCAAAATATTTCTGGCGTTTTCGTTTAGCTGAAAACCAAGAGCAATTGTGGTAAATAAGGTAGCAAATGTTGCGAGGTAAACACTGGAAACTTAGGAATGTTAGCTGCAAAGGTAAACATGGCGAAATAAATTCAAAGACAACTTCAGCAACAAAGTAGCTATGGTAAGACATGTAGCCATTGTAAGAAACGTGGTCATGGTGGAAAAGGTGACATGTTAAAAAGGTAGCTATGGTAAGATATGTAGCCATTGTAAGAAACATGGCCATGGTAAGAAAGGTGACCATGGTAAACAAGTTAACCATGGTAAGACATGTAGCCATTGTAAGAAACATGGTCATGGTAAAAAAGGTGACCATGGTGAAAAAAGGAACCATGGTAAGACATGTAGCCATTGTAAGAAACGTGGCAATGGTAAAAAAAGGTGACCATGTTAAAAAGGTAGCTATGGTAAGATATGTAGCCATTGTAAGAAATATGGCCATGGTAAAAAGTGACCATGGTAAAAAAAAGTAGCCATGGTAACAAATGTAGCGATGGTAACTGTAGGAATACTGGTAACTACCCATGGTAAGTTTATTAACCAAAGTAGTCAAATATATGTAGGTACGTCATCGTATACATTATCCGTTACTCTTGGCCGATTTTAACCCAAACTGGAAAGTGTGGACAGATTTCAGTAAAAATCACCTACAAAAATTTTGGAAGACAAGACGAAGCTAGTTGTCGCTTTTCGGGGTTGGTTTGCTGCAAAGCCTTAAAAAATACGTAGAAATAAAAAATTGTGCAGCCTTGTTGCCCAAGTTACTGATTTATGCAATAAAGTGGTGAGATATTTACTCTCAACTGTGGCAAACAGCTGAGCCTTTCAATATTACAGTAAGTGGTGCTTATAGGTATAACTTAACTCATGATTTTATGGAATTCCCTTCAAATATGCACGTGAATTCTTGGGAAGTGCCGTCAAAAGAAATAACTACCTCTTCAACTCTGCTTAACAAATTCAACGTAAAAAGAACTGACTGGCGTAATTTAAGATTAAATAACTTACGCGATCCATATTGCGTCTTTCGTTCAGCAATAAATGATTCAGGCTTAAGGAAGTTTAGGAAATATTGACGTTCTTTGAAAATTTCAGGGGCATGCAATGTAATCACTAATGTCAATGAAACTGCGACATTTGTACGTTCTAATAACGTGCTATTTTCCTATTACGCTGTCATATTAAGGGTTCTTAGGACTGTGTCTATAAATATCGTTGCTCTGAAATATGGCGCCATGAAGTCTTGTAGATATTTATCAAGTTTTCGGAGGAACATCAAGCCTCCATCGCTATTCCTTCTACCCTGAAGACGGAGAATGTAGGTTCCACCGAAATCTTAATAAATTTCTACCAAACTACACGCTGTCACGTATGGAAATGCAGTATGTTTTCTAATACCGTTTTTTAGTAAAACATAAAGAGATTGAATTTTTATGCATTTGTAATGGCGGAGGGCTATCAGGTAATCAAATGGTACTGAGGGGAGTAAATGTAATTTTAATTGTCGTCTCTTCCCAATTACTGCAACAAATGTACAATAACGAGCTTATTAGAGGGAGAGAAAGTCGGCGTGCAACTAGGCAGCTGGGAAATTTGTATCATTGCATTTTAATTGCCTTCATGACATTTCGGCTCTCTGTTTGGATTTCAGAAGGATGAGGTAAAGATGAAGGGAATTACATAATGAGGAACTTTGTAATTATTCCTCGTCAACCATTATTAGAGCGGTCAAAGCGAGACATCTAGCGGACATGTAAAGAAGTGTAATCGGTACAACAAACTCAGCAAGACAACCAGAATGGAAAAGAAAACTGTAGAGAATGAGAAGCAGATGGTAGAATATTATTGAAATGTATTATAATGTAATAGAAAGAGAAGGTGTAGCCTGGATAAACTGGTTCTAAGTACGGTTTAATGACCGGCGGTTGTCACAGAAGAAATTAATGCTGGGGTTTCATAACAGGCAGCAGTTGTTTGACGTGCCAAATAAGTAGTAACTGGTTCTAATATTGTCCCTTATACCGAATAATCTGGTAAGATATCTCGCCTTTTTCTTCAGTTCCTCCGTGTAAATTCCAATGCAATTTTTTTTTAAGTTCAGGCATCCCCTTTTGTATGTAACAATGAAGTACAATGTTGGCTATAGGAGACTAATAACAATGCGTGAAATGAGGTAGATGTTGAGATCTCATCATCATACCTTACAAAGTGTATATGAGAAAAAACTGAGTGTAGGAAGGTGCTGAAATGTGGTGGCTGGAGTCGCCTCATATCACGCATTGTTATTAGTCTCCTATAGCCAACATTGTAAACCTGATGATGGCTTCCGAGTAGGCCGAAACATGTTGTTTCATTAAAACCCTGCTAATAAACTAGCTGTTTGACCAATATTAATTCCAATGCAGTGTTTTAAATTAAGCCGTGAACATTTCCTTCTATACACACTCCAATTAATTACCCAATATTAGAAAGTCACGTGATTCTATGTGTAGAGCCTGATTTCCTGTCAACGTCTTTAAATAAGCCATAAGCAAATATAGTGCGCTTTTTTCCCCGCTAGACCGATAAGAGGAGACCCAAAGCTCCGCCAGACGCTCTGTCAGCGTTGCGCCGTACGCAGCGTGTCGGGGAGGATGAACAGTCGATGACGGGAACTAGACGAACGATGACAGTGATAATAGCCTTTAGAAAGTCTAATGAAAATCACTAGAGCGTTGGTCCGGCGCTTGTCGGCCATGTAGGAAAAAAAACCCCTATACATAAGCCCTGTGCCACATTGAGGCAGGAATTACTTGTGCTTGCACATCTGCAGCCACTCCTCCAAACTAAATGCGTAAGAACACTTGTGAAAATCTGGTCAATCTGATTCTCTTGCCTGTATTTCCGGTGTGGCCTTAGAACAAATTTGTTAGCCCACACGAAATGACTTTTGAATTCTAATCTTATAGCCCAAGTAAGGGTTATCCACCTGTCTAGCTAATGACCATATAGGCTGTACCTCCCAACACCCTCTAGTAGTGATGTGCATGGTACTTTGTGCTATAGTCGTTTGCATATTGATAATGCTCACTCCAGTAGACCTCTTAGTCTCCAATATGTGACCCTATTTTGTATGCTAAATAGATATTACCTCTCAGCCATCCACCACACCTTTTAACCGCGTTCTTACACACACACACACACACACACACATACACATCCCTTTACATACCCAACAACTAACCCCAAGAACAGGAACGAAGTGTCCAATAAGGCCTTATAATATAGGTTTCAGTTTTAGGAATAGTTAATTATTTACGTGGACCTGAGGATGAATCAGAATTAGCGCTGCATACAAATGACGATGGCACTGAAAGCTTCCGACCCATCTGGGTTCTCCATGTCGTGAAAATATCAGTTCGACGCATATTCGAAACCACTAAAGCGATGCTATTAATTATCTCTATGCTACGCACGAGACGCCATGTTTAAAAGTGCAGAATATTAGAGGCGACGTAGTTAAAAGCGAAATGAAGCTAACGGCACTGCTAACGCTCGTGGCATTTGAACAATAACACTTAGCCTATACTCGTATTTAGCCGCAGTGACGAATTGCCTAATAGGCGTCATCGTAAGACAGGACACAGCGCCACAAAATGTTACCGTGGACTTGGACAGAAGAGTGGTGAATGTCTGTGAGAACGACAACTTGTCTTCGGGTTCCATACAAGGTTGCATCGTTAGTGACGAAGAAACTCCAGTTCCTGCTGCCAAAAATACTGGCTGGTTTCTTCGGGTGTGGGTGCGAATTGAACATTAATATATGACACTTTCCTTTTTAAAGTAATAGTTTATGACAAAAAAAAGATCTCGGTATTGGGCTTAATATTCAAACATAACTGCTATGCCGATCCTAAATACGTCACTATAATCATTATCACTCAGCAGCCGTATTCTGGTCGTCATCATCATCGTCATATGGCAGTGAGTAAGAAACGAAGACACAGAATTCTTCGCTCTTCTGCCACATTACACAGCGTCGATTGGTAGTTAGTGACCGACGTTTCGGTACAACATATCGGTCTCAGCTTGAAAACTGGTAACTTCGGTAACTAACTAGCAATCTACACTGCGTAGCATCCCGGAAGAGCGAAGACCTCACGTTGTGGCGGTAGCCTGAAATCACTTGTCGCAGACCCACCTGTAAAATTACTGACTCCAAGCTAAATATTAGCGCGGGTCCTTGACTGCACCCTCCAGCGGATAGGTAAGGCAGTGCTAACCTTGGTGGACGACCCTCAAAACATTCACACAGAACCCCGGAGTGACATAACAAAAGTGGATTTGAACGAGTATCGTCCTCAGCCAGACACTCCAGTTCTTGTTGACTCGTGGTGACAAGTAGTCCCACGTTCCTGAACGCTACTCCGCGGTCATCAGTGCGCAAACGTTTGTTCATGGACGTGAAGTCCCGCCTGGTACAGTGTTTGCACACTGTGACGGATCTTCTCCATTATCAAGTCACTCGTCTGAAGCTGGACTCCCCAGAAGGAAGGCTGCTCTCAAAGAAACAAAGGGGCAGCTATCCTGCTCGCACCGCACCGTATTTTACCATACCGATTCTTCTTTCGGAGCCGGGATAGCATAGTCCTTATAGCGACCCGCTACGACCTGGACGGTCCAGGGATCGAATTCCGGTGGGGGCGAGATTTCCGTACCTGCCCAGACCGACCTGAGGCCCAACCAGCCACCTATACAATGGGTACCGCTTCTTTCCTGGGGGTAAAACGGCCAGGGTGTGACGTTGACCAACCACCCTATCTATGGCCGAGATTAAAGAAAGAGTAGAGCTATAATTATACTCTCCCTTTGGGCCTTCGTGGCCTGCTCTAGGGTGCACTTTACTTTTACCATACCCCTTCTTCTTCACTTTACACTTTTATCAGTCCGAAACTAGTACTGGCATACTGCGTTACAGAAGGACGGGTAGGACCAGCAGAGGATGACTTGCCCTGCCGTCGAAGAAATGAATATTCTGCGCCGTTTGGGGTTCTCACAGCGGAGTTGAAGATTTAAATTTCCCGGGAAAAGGCGCTGTGAGTATTGGTACAGAGTTGTCCACGTTTCGGAGCGTATTTCTGCTTGCATATTCAGGATCCAAGATCTTTTAGACTTCTTAGACTTTGATGGCACAGCCAGCAAGCCCCCCTCCACCACCCTACATGGCGTCACATCTCATAAATTTTGAATGTTCAATAAATAATCCGGTCACATCTTTGTTGTTGTACAGCGATTTTCTTTGCTTGAGCCGAGTCGGGCGACAGGGTCGGAAGCTTGTCCTGTCAAGTCGAAGATACGCATCACGTGTAAGTTGCCTTCACTGCTGCTCCGCCTAGAAAACTCACTTCAGATTCACTAACATACATCTTATTAAAATCTGATAATGGAAGCCCAAATTAAAGAGTGCTGGCAATGAGAAAGAAATTTGATCCACACCAATCTAACACTACTTTACTTTACATTGACTTCCGATAGAACTTTATCGATATGACCAGAAAAAACTGTGCAAGTGAAAATAATGGTAGGCCCTATGTGGCACTAAATAAATAATTCCCCATGACGTGAAAGTTTATTCGAAACATTTGTACAGGTGGTAAACATTTAAAGACCTACAAGGAGAAATAAATTTTTCATTCTATTAATTTATTTCTGTCTGAAACGTGTTTAGATTTTAGTCTGCAACAAATGAACATCAAAAAAAGAAAGTGTGCAAAAATATAAAAGGATTTGGTGGATAAATGCATTACCTCTATTGAATAAGCTTGTTTGAGAAGCCACATAAGAAGTTTACAAGATTTGAGTGTCTAATGCCTGTATTGCTGGAGATTCATGTCTGCTGGGCTTTACGGCTTGTCGACTGGTACATAGTGAGACTGACGTTTCGAAGGATTGTAACGTGTTCATTTTCAGCGCCAAGCTGTCGACGAACAATGGCACAGGTAAATATTTACCAGGCGACTCTGTATAACAGCGCATAGGAATTGAATATTCAAGAATAAATTTTATTAAACAGATACAAAATATATTACCAGCCAAACACGAAAGACTCAGAACTACCAGCTGTTTCCAACTATAGGTATCTGGGATAGCTCAGTCAGTATAGTGACTCAGCTAGGCCTGGAAAACCCAGAAATACTATTTGGATTCCGGGAAGAAGACCAACTTTTTTTTTTTGTCTAAATCATCAGGATCGTTTAATTTCTAGTGGCAGATTCCCGATGCGTTATTAAATATATCTGTATTTACTAACGCTTCTATACCCTTTCTGAGGCCAAACCGGTCCTCTATTCGAATAATGACGCGAATCTTTCTCGGAAAGAAATGCGCGCGATCATGCAGCTGCACACTCACTTGCTTCTTGAACCAATGTAGAGAATGAGTGGACCTTCAACTCCAATTCCTCTTAAGCCTGCAAGCCATTCACAAGACAGTTTACTAATTATTAACCCACTGCATATTTTGATGCCAGAAGAACGTATCAAATCTTATGGCAGTGAAAAGACGCGGGACGTGAATCGAAATAATTAACATATTGTAGAATTGAGCAATTGACGTGGTTGGCTATGTGCACTCTAAGGCTGTGGTTTACATGACAAAACTCAATGCCAGTGACGTGAACTGGAGAAAACCGAAACTAGCAGCCACATGCCTGGAAGGTTTGCAGATGTGAATCGAGTAATACAAATAATTATAAATTTATTTAGAGGGGTATTTAAATTCGAAAATTTTAATTAGCTAGAGTGTAAAGGTTAAAGCTATCGCTGTACAGATCTGGACAGGCCCTTTGGGCTTCAGGAGGTTGAGGGTCCCAGAATTTATAGACAGTAGGCACTTGAAGGTGGCAAGGTTATCAGCCCTACGCACCGGCCGCCTTTACCTCCACGAAACATCCCTGATATTCACTTGTATTACAGGCTGAGTCTAACCCATGGTCATTGTGTGGAATTCGAGTATAAGAAACAAAATGCACGTAGCATGGTAAAAGGTTAAATCGCCTTATTTCTTAATACTGCAGTTAGAACGTCTTCCGGTCGATCCAATTCGTATTAATTGCGTTTCTGAAGAGCAGGGAATAGCAGGCTGTTTGTCATATGGGGACATCATATTGAGGTGTGCAGAAGGTATGTTTTCGGAGTCCCTCGTGACAAGGAGCATGTCATGTTCGGTATATCGCTTCGATCCCGTGGGAGGTCGAACGAGAGACATGTTGGAATAACTACATGTCCGCAGTTTGGAAGTGTCCCTTCTCTTGACAGCAGGGTTCTGGTAGCTCTATTCTGAATAACGTACTATCATTATTATGTAAAGAGGAATGCCCTGTTATACCGCCAAGTATTCAGTTCTGTCTACACTAATTTATGCGAACTCCAGAAATTGCTGCAATATGCCTATGTGTAATTAGCACTACTGTAGCAGAACAGAAGGTACAGTACAACACAGTTAACATCACAGTCCACCAATGGGAAATAACCTGTGCCCGGTCCACACTTACGTTACTTTTGTAAAATATCTTCCTAAAGTCAATATTAATGTTAGAAGATCTCCACTAACCTAATCTTACTTCAAATTCAGATATTTCCCCGACTAATTTTAAACAATCAGCCGTTAAATTTCATATTGTTATATTTTACAAAGCAGTACAACATGTTTCTTGAACATACGGTCATTTTCAAGGGCTTCTTAAACGCAAATTATTGATTTGTACAGCTTCAAGCACATGTTCACACAATGATTTCTGGTAAAATGTCCTCATTATCTTTCTTAAATCTGATCTAGCGTTAGATATAACATTAATTGTACGTTTCGTTTATTAATTGGTTCTGTAAACATGTGTGACGATATTACTAATAGCTAATAAATATGTTCGTAATTCCGCACCAGGATTTAGAAAGTTTTGAAGACATTTGTCGAAAACTATTGTTTCAAAGCACAGATGAAAATGTGAGCCCCAACTGTCAGTGCTTCAGTAAATCCGGAGTACAGACACTAGGATCTGAAAAAAGTCGGATTACTTCGTCAAATATGAAAATAATGAGTTTCATAGTAATGTTCGTTGGCTGCTCGAGCTCACTGCGCAGCGCAACGGTAAATGTCATATTTAGAAAGACTCCCTGAATGGGCATGTCTCTACCGACAGCTTTTAAGGCTGAGGATTTTTATCTTATACAGAACAGATTTTTTTTTTTTTGTAATCTTGTCCAAATTTCAACAAACAGGCCTACTGTAACATTACACTTACATGACTTTGTCAAATTTGTAAGATAATTCCAGATATCCTTAGTACTATCTCTTCAGAAATTTCGAAAATATGCCTCTAGCGGTTGTGTAATTTGATGTCAGATGTGCCTTGTTAGACTGCGTTTGCACAACCTGCCATAAATGGACACAACCTGGGAAGTGGCTGTCGCTTTGTCTTTAGTCAATACATTTAATTTCCTAAATTCCTCGAAGGACTTTGCTTAAACGCTACATTGACATCGCACACTTGGACCTTCAAACCGTTAACAAATACAGAATCAACAGTCATCCGATTCTTATAATAAAACCAAACAGATATACTAATTTCTCAAATTTATTTTTAGAATAAAACTCTACATGTTTCGGAGAGTTCCTCTGTCCATCATCAGTAGTTCTTCACTGTATACACAGCGACGGTATACGTCATATAGGTTTGCTGACAGCTTGCGAGCAGGATCAGGACGTTCCGTCCGTACGCAAACTGTCAGCAAACCTGTATGACGTATACCATTGCTGTGTGTACAGTGAAGAACTCCTGATGATGGACAGAGGAACTGTCCGAAACATGTAGAGTTTTATTACAAAAAATTAATGGTATATGTCACACAGTTTGTATGACATACACCATCGCTGTGTGTACAGTGAAGAACTCCTGATGATGGACAAAGGAACTGTCAGAAACATGTAGAGTTTTATTACAAAAATGAATGGTATATGTCATACATTTTGTATGACATATACCATTGCTGTGTGTACAGTGAAGAACTCCTGATGTTGGACAGAGGAACTGTCCGAAACATGTAGATTTTTATTCTAAAAATAAATTTGAGGAATTAGTGCATCTGTTTGGTTTTATTATAAGAATTATCACGATGCACGGTCACTTGAACGTCAAAAACCATCGGATGTAATAACTTTAAAACGCTTTCAGTAGATCATTAGTTCATACTGCAAGATTTAAGGGATAATTGTCAAAAAACAGCGTAAGGATGGAAGCAGCGTGTTCCTCGGAAAAATCGGTAAATTTGAACCAGATTATACGGCGTCATATCCCAGAAGACAGTATTCTTTGTAGTCACAGCCGCGGTAAACTACACTGTCACAAAGTTAAATTGTCCCAGCAGAGAATTTAAAGAAGACATTATTTCATTCGCATCGTACATTTGTGTAACAACTTGATAGAAGTTGTACTAGGCAAAGTAATCCCTATACGGGTCCTTAGGGCTCAACGAGGGTGAGACTAACCAGAATTTCTAGACAGTCGGCACATGATGGTGGTAAGTTTGTCAGCCTTAGTCATCGGCCGCCTTTACCCCCCAGGAGATATTCCTGGTACTCTTTTATACTAGAGGTTGAGTCGACCTCAGGGCCACAGTGCGCTCGGAAGGAATATGTCAATAAAAGAAACTAATTAGTCCATCGGGAATTGAACCCGCGACATCCCGGCTCTTAGAGCAGTGCCTCAAACCAACTGCTCCACCGCACAACCTTTATAAGGCAGTAGTCTTTAATGTAAGGTCTGTTCTTCGCTATATATAAACTTAAGTCATCTAGAGCTTGAAAGACGTTAACAATTTCTCACACAATAAAAGTTGACCGTACAAGGATTGCTCTGAAAAAATATCGAGCACCTTAAGGGTCGTTAGAGCATAACATTCTACACAAAATTATCTTGAAGTTGAAGAAGAACTTCATCTGCAAATTCATTCAATTTTAAATCATGAATGAATATCCTCAGTCCAAGCAGGGCACTGTTTTTTTTGTAGTGACTTTTGTTCTTCGGTCTTTAAATTTGTCTTTCTTTTTCCTATATAACGAAGTAAAACAAATTTTATTTGAGTTAGAAAGTCCACATGGAAGAAATAAACGTCACTGGAATGTATAATTTATTCGGTATTATTGTGTCGATAGTTGGCAGAAAAGAATTAGCTATAGCTCACAAAGAGACACTGCTTGTTTTTCAGTAGGACTTTATGTTACCTGAGGGAGGCCTTTTGCATTGAGTTAAAGGTTTGTGGTGCTTTTAGAGAAAAAAATAAATTCAGATCGAATGCTAATGGACAGAACAGTAATGCCTCTTTTCTAGAAAAAGCACTTCTTGGACTATTCTGGCGACACTTATGCTCTAAGGCTTTCTTCTCAAGAACTTTGAACATCACAGTATACTTTTTCGGTGAAGCCGTGATATCGAAGTGTCCATCATGAATTTAAATTTTGTACGACCGTGTAAAGAACAAGTATATATGATATCAAAACCAACAAATGCAAGTATATGAGAGTATATTATACACAACGTCTACATCCTACATGTTACAGCCACTCGTGTGGCCATCCTCAGTGGGGGTTCATTACTAGCGATAAATACATCAAAATATTAGGGAACTTTGTGAAGACATACAGAGGTATGAAATACTAGACTTGAAAAATAATGCATGGCTTAGGAAACATGTCAAAAATTAAAACACAGATAAAAATAATTGTGATTGATTTTAATGTGTAAGGCTAATAATGTAAGTAGTTAATCATCACCCAATCAGCTCTGCCATAGAGTAAAAATGTTTTAAAAATTGTTAGCTTCTCTGAAGTTTTCAAACTTGCAGCCAAGTAAGCCAAATGTGTCAGGGTACAATTCTTGGTGAACTGAATTATATAGCACCCATTTTCCATCACAATAACACTCTCTTCGCTTCCTGCTATATTCATGGCAAGATTTGTGATGTGATGGACAGACCGAGATGACTCTCGGTGTGGCAGACCTTCTTGGAAGGGTGGATGTTCATGATGAATGTCACTCACGCTGACGTAACTTGTCATCAGTGAAGGTAATGTTTGATAATAATTCATATTATAAAAAATTTCCTCTCCATGTTCACAAGAGGCTGTCTGAAAGCAACGTATTTACAACGTTGTTTGCCTACAGTGAGGCTACGAAAAGAAGACGCATGGATGGTGATGATGATGATGATGATAATGTTTGAAGAATACCACACTTTGCATAACTTTTTTTTACCCTAAGGATCCATGTCAATCAGCCCTAAGTGCCAATCGCTAGTCATGTATACCACTAACAACATTTGTGTTAGCAAAACGGATGGACAATTGGGGGAAGATGGGGAAGCATGTTTGGGTGGGGGAAATGTGTTAAAATGAGACATGTGGAGAGGGTTGATTCATGGGACTACCGGTCGTGGACTTTTTGTGAAGGAGGGTCATGTAAACTTAACAGATGTAAATGGCGCTTTCCTCAGAGTGACTGTAAATATAATAAGTGTAGAATTTCCCCTGTGCCTAAATACCATGTGTTGCTGTGTAAATGCGACGTGCAATAGTAAACTCACGCATTCTAAAACAGAGTCGCTTTAACACGCTTCATTGCGTGACATGTACGCAATTTTTCTCAAAGTGTTGGCAAGAAATTACAATGAGGAACGCTTTAATTATCTAATTGTTTACTGTTTATTTAACGACCCTATAAGTAGGATAATCGGACAATGGGAATAGTAAGTTAAAAATAATTAATTTGCGCCTTAATTTTGGATGTTTGACAGCAATTGTTTTAAGATGTTGAGAACAACCAGCAAAACGTCAGCAAAATATTCGAGCAGAAAAATGTCAACGGCTGAATAATAATATTCGGTAAAACAGAGAGACAAGTAAAGTGAGTAACCTCCATACATCCAGTAATTCAAATGTCAAAGAAATAAAGCAGGAACCTTGACGTTCAAATAACGCTATAACCTAGCAGCTTAGAATGACAATGAACACCAGAAGGCAAATAAAATTTTAGTGAGAAATCTCTTGGAAAATTTGCAATTGGAAGAAGGAGCGTGAGAAGGTAGGATAATATTAACATTGATTTTAGGGATCTAAGTTTTCAGAATGGCAGGTGGATGTAACGGATTGTGGAAGGTTTCAAGTGTCCGGTTTTGATTTTAATAATTTTGAAACTATGGGATCTAATATCAGAGAAATAGTTAATTTGTTTTACAAAAGCTTTCAAAAAACATAAAAAGCCAGCAACTAGCGAGTCTTCCTATTAGTTATATAAGTTAAAAGTCCTACTAAAAACACTGAATTACGTTCACAAAGACAGGCTGCATAGAGGGACGTAATTTGTATTTGCTAGCGTGAAACAGGAAGGGAATATTTGTCAGACAACGAAGTTAAACTGAGAGTCGATAAAAAGCAACTCGCTTTGCCTTCGGATGAAAGCGATTTCCGATAGCCGCAATGTCATAAATGCTGCTGATGATGACGATGAGGCAAAAGTACGTTACAGAGTACAGACTTTGTAAAATGCGCACACTGTTCGTTAAAGGGCAGCAATGAACGGAGTGTTTTGACCATGAATCTCAGACGGCAAAGAACTTCCTCTGGCTAAACCAATCACATCGGATAGCGAAGTTCAGCTGTGCAACCTACATTTCTTATTAGCTCTATATTTGTTTATGGACACGTTTATGTTGCAGTGGAAGGCAGCCAATGAAAACAACAATAGAAATAAAAGGTATGGCAGCTGAAATGGAATTTGTAAGAAGAATAACAGAATACGTTAGGAGATAATAAACACACAGAGTCATATTCAGGAACTAAAAATATAATCTGTTTGTTCAGAAATTTAATTACAATTGAACCGAATTATTTATTTACTACGAAGATGGAGGCAGCAGAATTCTACAAAAGTAGACATAATTCTACCATTCTACACGGTGTAAAAACACATTATATATATAAATTTTATTATTATTATTACTAGTAGTAGTAGTAACATCAGCAGCAGTAGTACAAGTAATGGTATTTTACACACAGGACGCGTCAACAAATGACCATATTTAGAACATCATACACAGTGGGAAATTTTGTTTCAGCTTAATAACTTGAAAAATAAAAATTGTTCAATCCTAAGGCTTGAAGGAACATTGTCGCTGTTTACACCACAGTTATATAGTTATAGATTTGAACCATTCCTTTTATAAATACCTGCCTGGCCACCACCTGACGCCTTTTTCTGCAAGTACTATCCCCCCCCCCCCCCCCCAAAAAAAAACACATAGGAATTCTAGAAGCAGTAAAATTTTACAGTGGACAACCACTTCGTTTTCGATGGATCAGTGATGTAACTTACTTGCACTTCAAAAGTAAAAGGTAAACCAGTCCCATCACAGGTCCGAGGTGCCCAGAGGGTTCCAGGAAGTTAAGGTTCCCAGATTACGTGACAATGGCCCAGGATAGTTGTAAGGTTGTCAGCCTTACACACCGGCCGCTTTTTACCCCCCAGGAAATACTCCTGGTACTCATTTCTGTTTGCACTTTAAAAGTATTTATAGCAAATTAAAAAAAAAGTTTTTTACCAATATATTGTATATACTGAATTTCAGAGGAAATGATTTAAAGAGACAATAATTCTGGGATTTTATACAATGCGTGGGAAAAATATTTCCTCTTTCGCCATGAGGGCGGAGCAAGTCTTCTTAGACTGATTTGCCCTGCGTATGAAGCCACTATGATCCCCCCGAATAGCGGGTACTATTTACTTAACACAGCTCAACATTCCAGACTACTTGACAAACACTGCAGAAACATCACAATTGCCATGACTACAAAAATTTACTTATTTACTTGCATCCAGTTGTATTTAATGATACATTTACTAGGTAAAAGGAAAATTTCACTCTAAAATAGGCCGCCGGGTAACAATCCAATTGCATTAAATATATTATTATTATTATTATTACTATAGGATATGGATGTCTCTTGTCAGAGGCCTTTTCTTCCCGGTACTTCTCTTGAACCAGCGGTGATCCCCACCGCTCACGCTTCAAGCTTCACACTGCAGTACTTTCCGTATTATGTGTGATGTTCCAAGTATAGCTGTCTTTTGTAG
>Ga0123353_10004647_pt1 | contig 17732 bp, 19 predicted proteins | sample TergutLab28metaG_3_FD_92763 | JGI IMG/M metagenome (GOLD analysis project Ga0123353, IMG submission 92763) | Labiotermes labralis P3 segment gut microbial communities from Petit-Saut dam, French Guiana - Lab288 P3 | ecosystem: Host-associated > Arthropoda: Insects > Digestive system > Gut ... | reverse complement strand
GGTTATGCCCTTTTGCAGGTCCCTACCCCTCATCGGCGCGCTCTTGCGCCTCGACTGGCTATACCCGCCGCCGAACATGCCCCCAAAAATATCAAATATGTCTTCAAAGCCGCCCGCGCCCGCGCCGCCTCCGAACCCGCCAAAACCGCCGCCGCCGAACCCCGCGTTCGGATTAACGCCGGCATGGCCGAAACGGTCGTATTTCGCCTTTTTATCGCTGTCCGACAGCACCTCGTAAGCCTCATTGGCTTCTTTAAACTTCGCTTCCGCCGTTTTGTCGCCGGGGTTCAGGTCAGGGTGGTATTTTTTTGCGACGGTTCTGTAGGCTTTCTTTATATCATCCTCAGACGCGCTTTTGTCCACGCCTAAAATGTTGTAATAATCCCGTTTTTCTGCCATAAAAACCGCCATGCACCAAGCCTGCACAAATCGACCATGAAATCCGCATGGCGGTCGCGCCTACTTGGTTCCTTTCTTTTGTATTTTTCACGCTATTCTCCTAAATGTGTATCGAAGGGCGGGAGCCTCGCTTGCGGGACCCCCGCCCTTCTACGATTAAATTATTAATTGTCTTCGGGTATATCCTCATACGGCGTTTCCTGATAGCCGTCGCCGCCGGGCGGGTCGCCCGTAAAGCCTTCGAAAGGATTGCCCGCGTTGGGGTCGCTTTCGGGGTTAGCGTTTTTGTACAGCTTTTCTGAAATGGCGTAAAAATCTTTTTGCAGTTCCTCCTGGCGGGATTTTATAAGATTGATGTCCTCGCCCTTCAGAGCCTCTTTCAGCGCGTCGATTTTTTCGTTCAGCGCGGTTTTTTCGTCCTCCTCGAATTTGTCGCCGTTTTCTTCGAGTATCTTTTCGCTTTGGTAGACCATCTGGTCTGCGCCGTTGCGTACGTCAAGCTCTTCCCTGCGCTGCTTATCCTCGTCTGCGAACTGTTCCGCTTCGCGCACGGCTTTTTCGATGTCGTCCTTGGACATATTCGAGGAAGCCGTTATGGATATGGACTGCTCTTTCTTCGTACCCAAATCCTTCGCGGATACATGGACAATGCCGTTGGCGTCGATATCGAAGGTGACCTCTATCTGTGGCGTACCCCTTCTCGAGGGGAGTATCCCGTCAAGATGGAACATTCCCAGCGTTTTATTGTCCCGTGCGAACTCCCTCTCGCCCTGCAAAACGTGTACCTCGACGGAGGTCTGGTTATCCGCGGCGGTGGAGAATATCTGGCTTTTTTTCACCGGGATAGTGGTATTCCTCTCAATAAGCTTCGTGCATACGCCGCCGAGGGTTTCAATTCCCAAAGAAAGGGGGGTTACGTCCAGAAGCAGAAGGCCTTTGACCTCGCCGCCTAATACGCCCGCCTGCAAAGCGGCTCCCATAGCGACGCATTCGTCGGGGTTTATGCCCTTAAAAGGATCTTTGCCTATAAACGCTTTCAGAGCGTCCTGAACGGCGGGTATCCTTGAAGAGCCGCCGACCATCAGCACCTTGTCTATCTCGCCGACCTTCAAGCCTGAATCCGCCATAGCCTGACGCACCGGTCCCATAGTCGATTCAACCAAATCAGCTGTCAATTCGTTGAATTTAGCCCTTGTGAGAGTTGTTTCCATATGCTTCGGACCCGCCGCGTCGGCTGTTATGAAGGGCAGGCTTATTGTGGAAGTCGTTACGCCGGAAAGCTCGATTTTCGCCTTTTCGGCAGCTTCCTTCAACCGCTGCATGGCCATTTTGTCGCCCCGCAGGTCGATGCCGTCGGATTTTTTGAATTCGTCCGCCATCCAGTTTATTATCCTTTGGTCGAAGTCGTCGCCGCCCAAGCGGTTGTTGCCCGCTGTAGCGAGAACCTCCTGCACGCCGTCGCCCATTTCAATTACGGAAACATCGAAGGTGCCGCCGCCCAAATCGTAAACCATAACCTTTTGGTCGTTTTCTTTGTCGATGCCGTAAGCGAGTGCGGCGGCCGTCGGCTCGTTTATTATCCTTTTCACCTCAAGCCCCGCGATTTTGCCCGCGTCCTTCGTGGCCTGCCTTTGGGCGTCCGTAAAATAGGCGGGGACGGTGATGACCGCGTCCGTGACCCTTCCGCCCAGATAGCTTTCCGCGTCGGTTTTAAGCTTTTGGAGTATCATCGCGGATATTTCCTGCGGCGTGAATTTTTTATCGTCGATCTTTACCCTGAAATCGGTGCCCATCTGCCGCTTTATCGATGAAACCGTGCGGTCGGGGTTTGTGACCGCCTGCCTTTTCGCCACCTGTCCGACCATCCTCTCCCCGGTTTTCCCGAAAGCGACCACGGACGGCGTCGTCCTCGCGCCCTCGGCGTTGGCTATGACAACCGCCTCGCCGCCTTCTATGACCGATACGCACGAATTTGTCGTGCCTAAGTCTATACCTATAACTTTTGACATAATGTTAGTCCTCCTGAAAATTTTAGTATTTTTATATATTAAACTATAACGTAAACGCCCAATCCGTTATATGTTTGATAGCTTGCGCCTATTGCATTTATTGCTTTCAGTTCGTCAACGAGGGTTTTCATGTCGGGGTTCCGGGGTTCCATATTATGGATAATTATCATCGACCCTTTTGTCAGCAGATGTGCCGCGTCTTTCAGCAGCGCCCCGTATATCCTCTTCCCCCTGTATTCCGGACGCGGGTCGTCACCTTTGCCCGTAGCGTCCAGTATAAGCATGTCAATTGGTTCTCTGCGGTTCAGCAATAATTTTTCTGCATCCTCGCAGCATATTTTCACATTGCCCCCGAAGCCGAGCCTGTTAAAATTTTTTTCCGCCAATCGGCAGACTTCACCGTTTATGTCGGACAAAACGCACATGCCGCCGTTCGCGGCCACTGTTTTCATTGCCCATACCGCGAAATAGCCGTAATAGGAACCAGCCGCGAAGACCCGCTCCGGCTTTCTGATTTCCGTCGCGGCGTAAAGCAAACGCTCGTCTTCGGGGAATATATACGTGACAAACTCTCCGTGGTCATAATTCCCGCGTATATACTCTCTGTATTCGTCAAAGCCGCCGTACATATTTTCAAGGACCGGAACGGCTTTGTTGCTTACAAGATGACCGAGAATAGTTTCGGACGGCAGCTTATCGTCGGGCGGCGTTACCGCTATCCTTTCAATGTTTCTCTCATTAAATCCCGCAGCATCCGAAAGGCTTTTATCCGCAAGCATAGACGCGCAAAACTGCGCCGAATCTATCCCGCCGCTTTTATATTCCTTATAGTAATCTTTATCTGACAGTACCTTATCAGCATAAAGCGCAAACTGCCCGTTTTGAATAAATTTCATGCCAAAACTCCTAACCCCTAACCCCTCAGTTAGCCACCTGCACCGACGCTTCCCGCAGGACGCGCTCGCCCATTTTATAGCCTTTCGCGAAAACGGAAGCAATCACGTTTTCAGGCAGGCTCTCATCCTCTATATGCATGACCGCGTTGTGGAGCATGGGGTCGAACGCCTCGCCCGCCTCGCCGTATGCCTCGGCATCCATGCTTTTCAGCGTTTCCGCGAGCTGGGCGTATATCATTTCTACGCCTTTTTTGTATTCTTCGAAGCTTTTTTTGGAATTCCCGCTAATTTCCGCCCTGTCGAAATTATCCATCACAGGCAGCAGTTTTATTATGACGTCGGCTTTGGAATCGCCGTATTTCTGCTCCATTTCCTTGGCCGTGCGCTTGCGGTAGTTGTCATATTCGGCCATAACGCGCAAAAGCCTGTCGTTGAGGCTGTCTATTTCATCCTGCAAAATTTCCTCCGCGGATTTTTCTTCTTCTTTGGTTTCTTCCGTATCAACGCCATCAAGCGTCTCTTTTTCAATGCCGGCATTTACAGCATCAACCGTTTCCTTCTTTTTCGGCAAATTTAGCCCTCCTTTTTTGTCATTGTGGCTTATAATCTACATAGCGCAACTTAATCTCTCAATTCTCAACTCTCTTCGTCCAGCGCTTCCGACAGCAGGTTCCCGACAAGATAGCTCAAATACCGTATGCTCGGTATCAATCTCGCGTAATCTATCCTTGTGGGGCCTATGATGCCTAAGGATCCCGCGTTTTGCCCCCCTATATGGTATCTTGCTAAAATCATGCTGGAATTTTCAAGCTCTTTGAAAAAGTTTTCCTTGCCTATAAGAATGCTCAAATCGTCGCGTTTGGACGAAAGCAAGCGGCTCAGCGGCTCCGCCTGCTTTAAGAATTCCATAAGCTCCGCCGCGCTGTTTTCAAGCTCCTTATGGTTTAAAAGATTCGACTGCCCTTCGAGCAAAAGCTCGGATTGGGCGGCGGCGGCGCAAAGCTCCGAAAGGGTGACCAGCAGCGGGGTCATGGCGAGGGCTTTGTCGCCCAAAGAGGCCGCTATTGTCTGAACCCCCGCCGTATGTATGTCCGACGGGTGTTTTTCGATGAATTCGGCGGCGGCTATGTTATAGAAAAGCTCGACCATTTCGATCGTGATTTCGCTGTCGCAGCGGCAAACCCTGCTTTTCAGCACACCGGAAGACGTCAGAAAGACAACGAGGGCCGTTTTGGCGCCCATCGGCACCAGCTCGACGCGTTTTATGGACGTATGCTCGTCAAGGGGTGTCGAAGAGACGGCCGCGCAGCCCGTAAGCTCCGCCAGTATGCCCCCGGCTTTTTCGAGTACCTTTTCAGGCTCCCCCGCGTGTGTCCGAAGGCGGTTGTGCAATGTGTGCTGCTCTGCGGACGAAAGCTCATATTTGCCCATAAGACGGTCAACGTAATAACGGTAGCCTTTTTGCGACGGCACCCTGCCCGCCGAAGTGTGGGGCTGTTCGAGAAAGCCCATTTCGGAAAGCTCCGCCATCTCTGCCCTCACCGTAGCCGACGAAACAGCGTTGCCGAGCAATACGGTGATAGATTTCGAACCCACCGGCTCGCCCGTGGTTATATATTGCTCCACAACCATGGCCAATATTTTTTGTTTTCGCTCGCTTATGTCCATGACAACCATCCTTTTAGCAGAGTTGGCACTCTAATGTATCGAGTGCCAACCTCTATTTATACTATACTGGCTGAACCATAAATTGTCAATGGATTTTTTGTAAATTTTTTATGAACGATACTCTGCACTAAATTTTTTAGTTATAAAAAAGCTTGTTATTTTAAATATTTTATGCTATACTCTAAACATGAAAAATTTTCTAATCTCAAATAAGGGGGATTTTCCATGAAACACACATTAAAAACCGCAATGTTTATTGCCGCCATTTTCGTTTTTGCCGTTTTCGCGTCGGCAACCGCCTCAGGGGCTTACGCCCCGCTTCCGCAAGAGCCGCAATTGATTGCGGGCAACGACGAATACTGCGACGACCTGACCGTAGCGGACATTGTTTTGACCGAATATCCGTATTCGGCCGATTCAACCGGGGCTTCGGACTCGACGGCCCTGATACAGCAGGCGCTCAATGACTGCTATGCCGCAGGGGGCGGGACTGTTTACCTGCCCACGGGCTTTTACAAGGTCACAAGCCCGATAAAAATCCCCGCGTTCTGCACATTGAGGGGCGAATACATAGACCCCGACAAAGCAGACGGTTACGGCACGGTTATCCTCGCCCTCGCCCCAACCTCCGAAGCCCTTTCGCCCGGTTTGTTCAATATAGGCGGAAGCGCGGGCGCTTACGGGCTGACGGTTTATTACCCGGAGCAGGATATAAACGACGTGAAGCCCTATCCCTATACATTTTTCGTTCCCGGCGGTTCGGGGATCAACCCTGCGGACTTTATGCTCCAGTCCGTGCTTAACTGCACCGTTATAAACGGCTACAGGGGCATCGGCGTCTGCGTCCCGGACGGCGGGCATGAAATGTTCACCGTCGAGAATTTCAAGGGGACTTTCCTTAAAGACGGCGCTACGGTTATGAACCAGTCCGACGTGGGTACGTGGAAAAACGTGTTTATTTCGCCGAAATACTGGGCGGAGGCGGAAAACAAGTCCGCAGCCTTTGCCTCGCCTTCATATGATAAAATATCAGCTTATACCCTCGCCAACACAATCGGCATAACCGCCGCTGTGCTTGAATGGACGCAGTTCGCGAACATTTACATCGAGGACTGCTATACGGGCGTATTTATAGATGACGGCCCCAGAATAGAGTTCGCGGGGATATTCTATGACACATATATCAAAAACTGCGTTATCGGTATGCAGATTGACGAAATCGACCCCCGCTGGGGCGTCGCCATAGCCCGCAGCTCCATTGAAGGCACGCAGTATTCCATATTAAAGAATTATAAAAAAGGCTATGTGAAAATGTCCGACGTGGAGCTGATGGGCAAAACCAAGGGCAGCGGGCTGGTATGCTACGACGTTGGCCTTTCGGGCTATGAGTTGGACTATTCCCTTATAAAGCATCAGCCGGCGGAAAACTTTTTCATTGTGGACGCCGTAAACGACCGCAGCGTTGACGTTTCGGCGGATATTCAGATGAAGCTTGACGAAGCGGAAACGGCGGGCGGCGGGATTGTCTATATCCCCGCCGGGCGCTATCTTGTCGCGAACCCCATAACCGTCCCCGCAGGGGTCGAATTGAGGGGTACGGGGACCTCACCAACCCGCGACCAGCTTGTCACCAGCCTCGGCACTCTGATTTACGCGGATTTCGGCTTTGCCGCGACGGAAGCGGAAGCCGACACGGCCGAAGCCCTTGTCACATTGGCGGGGGACGGCGCGGGCATTCGCGGCATACGCTTTTTCTACCCTAACAACCCTTATTATGATACGACCGTAAAGCCGTGTAGCTTTACGATTCGCGGCGCGGCCGCCGACGTTTACGCGGTGAATATTTGCATGGTCGGCAGCTATAACGGCATAGACTTCCGCGGCTGCGACAGCCACCACATCAAGAAGCTTGTGGGCGTGTGGTACAGGAACATGATGTCCGTGGGCGGCAAAAACGGCATCGTGGAAGGCTGCCTCAACAACGGCAACATCACCCAAAGGAACGATTTCGACACCCCCGGCTGGCCGACGAACGAAGGGGAGATACTGTTCCCGTCCCTGATGAACGTCGTGACACGCATCTACACGGAAATTTTGAGGATATATGAATCCGACGGCCAGATCGTATACAACACCTTCGCCTACGGGGTGAAAAACCTTGTCATAAACAACGGCGGGGAGAACGCCGCGCTCATCAATATCGGCGCTGACAACATCAACGAAACGGCGCCCATGCTCATAACAAAAGACGGGAGCCTTACGGCCATTAACATGATGCGCTACAACGGCTCGTCCTTCGTGAATTACGGCACGGACTTAAAGCTTTACAACCGCATGTCGATAAACATCAAATACGAGCCGACGGTGGACGGCAGCCCCTGGTCGAATTTCATGGTCTGGCTCGCGGGCATAATGAATTCTCTTAATACGTTTTTTACCCGATTATTTAATTAGAGGTTAGCAAAATGTCTTATGAAACAAAAGTAATATTAACATTACTGTCACATCAGGTGGCTAAAGCCAAAACGGTAAAAGCAGCGTATACGGCGATAATAAACGCGGCTAACGTTGAAGGGGTTCATCTGCCGGATTATGAGACTTATCTAAAAGAGCTTGAAAAGGATGAAAATTAAAGGACGAGGGGGTATATTTATGGATTTCTTTCAAGCTATCGTAATGGGCATTGTTAGTTTCTTTACAGGAATAATAAACTTTTTCCACGATATTTTTAGCAAAGATGCTTGGTGGTAAAGAAAAATCAAAACGGAAAGATTGCAAACGGCCGCCTTTCCGTAAAACCCGGCAATAAAAAAGCCCCTTGCCATTCAAATGAACTTGGCGAAAGTTCATTTGAATGGCAAGGGGCTGGGTTGTTGAATTTTAAAAATCACCATGTCGTAGGGCGGGGGCTTTGCTCCCGCCGCCGGTCTGTGCAATTTTTCTGCGGGAGCAAAGCCCCGCCCTACGATGAAGGAAATCAACCCATATTTTGTTTTGTGTAATCCATTAGCCCATGTAAAATAGGGTTTAATTTTAAAAATTACCATATTGTGTGGGGCGGGTTCCCGCACCCTAATTTATCGAAATTTTTGTGCGGGGAACCGAACCCGCAACCAAATCAGACAATTTATGACTGGAATGCCCGATAATGACCTCAGTGCCGCGCCGCGCCGCCGGGATGATATATTCAAGCTTTGCTTTGGCCCCCTGAGCCCCTTCGCGGCTGGCGCCTACGCAGGACGCCTGCAGTTCCCGTATCCCCGCCTCGATCTCGTCCGCGTTTTTGCCCGTGACCGATTCGGCCAATGTGGAAGGGTCGCCCGCGTCGCGGTATATGCCTTCCGTCGAGGTCAAAATCACCAGTGTTTTCGCGTCGACCAAATCCGCGATGACGGCGGCGGTTTCGTCGTTGTCGATGCATTCGACAACCGTGTCCGCGTTTCTGCGGAAAGCGGAAAGCTCCAGCTTGCGGTTTTCCTCCGCCGAAACGGGGTCGTTGTAATTTATGATGGTCACCGCCTCTTGCCCTGCGGAGCGGAAAAGCAGCTGGCGGATATGCTCGCGTTTTGCCGGGTCGTTGAAGTGGGTATGCTCGACAAGCAGCTGGCGCACGGAATATTCGGGGCTGATAAACCGTCGGTACTGCGACATAAGTATTGTCTGCCCCTGCGCGGCGTAATCGGTTATGACTGTTTCACGGTCGCCCGCAAGCTCCCGGCCCGTCCGCTTAATATAATCTAAACGGCCGATTTCAGTCGCGCCGGAGCTTATCAATACTATGCCCGGCCTCAACTCGGCGCTCAGCCGCGACAGGATGTTATAGTCGATATCGTTATCCTGCTTGCGTATAAGCGCCATAGAGCCGATTTTTACGACGGTGTCGATATTCATGTAAGAACCCCTTTTTTGTAATTGAGAGTTGAGAATTGAGAGTTGAGAGAAATTTAATTTTAAGAATGCGCTCTATAAAAAATTTAATTCTCAACTCTCAATTCTCAACTCTCAAGTCTATTCACCGCGTTGATTTTATTTTTGAATATGAATTTTAAAACCGCTTCAACCATAGTCCTGTCCCAAAGCTGCGCGCCCGCGTTTATCGCCGCGTTCATAGCGTTTTCCGAAAAATGGTTGTTGGACATCACCAATGTTTTCATATTCCCCGGCCGGGCGGCGATAAATTTTTCCACAGGCCCCCCGTCCACAGGGCCGCTCGAGTGGAAACATTTTACTATGTACGTTTCGCCGCCCAGCAACGCTTCTATATCCCGCTCCCCGTCACCCGCGCCGTAAAATTTCTTAACGTCGGTAAAATTATGCTTTTCGAGCAGGTACGCGGCGCAGGTCACGAATTGCTCTTTCGTCATCCTGTCCATTTCATACATTTTGCCGACAATGAACAAATCAAAATCGCTTCCGCTTATATTCGGGCTGACGTTTTTAAACGAGCTGAGGTATTTCGCGTATTTTTTGTTTTTTGAAAGTATTTTCCGCGGGATCAAGATAAACCCGACGGACAAAAGGGCGGCGGCAATAACCGCGACGGTTAAAGCGGGTTTTTCCGCCATGCTGACCAGGACGATCAGCAGCGCGAACACCACAGTTATTACGGTCAACAGCATTTTAATATTCAAATTTTTCATATGTCATTCTTTCCTCTTACAAATAAACTAAGGAAAACGCTAATGCGTTTTCGAAATGGCGTGGCGGACAGATTCCAAAGCCATTGCACTTCGCTGCGCCTATTATATCATATTTTTGCGGTTTTTCAAGCGGTTTTTTGCGGAAAACCCGACGGATTTAAAAAAATATAATTCGCTATCATAATATAATTGACATTTTTGACAACAAGGTATATAATTAAGAAAAAACAAGCAGGAGGCTTATAATCATGTTTGATATCGACGTACTGTGGGATCAGTTTTTAAAAGTTTTCAGGGTAATTGTCGCGTTTTTTATGGCGCCGCTGATACTGCTGTCCGGGGCTTCGGCTTCCGTGATGAAGCTGTACGGCGAAGGGGCGATTACGGCCACACGACAGGAATATGTCTTTGACAATGACCGCCTTCTGCTGGGGGCGTATAACAACGGCCTGTCCGGCGATTACAGCGTCCTGCCCGGGCTTGCAAAAGAAGCCGGGCTTGACTTTCTCGTCAGCTGGGTGAACGAGGAGTTTATGGATTATTGCGAGGCGGCGGGCATAGGCGTTATCGCCAAGGGCTACAACGCGCACCCGAGCTTTATGTCCTTTACCGAAGAGACAAAAGCGCTGTGGATGGGGCTGACAAACGAAACCTATAATGAGCATCCCGCGCTTTGGGGCGACGATTTTGTCGATGAGCCGTTTACGGAGCATTTTGCCGATATGGGCGAGGCCATCAACCATTACCACAGCTTGAATACAGGCCGTATGCCTTATATAAATCTGCTGCCCATACACGTCGAGCATGATTCCTTGGTCCCCCTTTGGATGAGGATATTTTTATTCGAGACCACCTATGTAGACAGCAAATTCGACGCTTACCGCCAGCACATCGGCGCTTACATAAAAAGCATCGACACGGACTATATAAGCGTTGACATCTACCCCTATAACGTGAAGGACACCAACGGCGACTGGCTTGACAACCTTGACATGCTTGCCGAGGCTTGCCGCGACACGGGCCGCGACCTCTGGGTCATCACCCAGGCGGCGGGCAACGCCGTGGAGCATATCGACGGCAGCAACAAGCGCTACCCCGACCAAAAATGCCACCAGCTTCAGCAGGGCTACGCCTCAATGGCCTTCGGCGCCAAAGCCATCATCTACGCCTGCTTGCAGGACGGCTGGTGGGACCCCGCTTCCCGTATGCTAACGGCCGGCGGCGGGAAAACCGACACATATTACGCCGTTCAGGCCGCAAACGCCGATTTCGCGCCTTTCTCGGAGAAATACGGCGAATACAAATGGCTGGGCGCATATCCGGTAAACGCCCTAAAAGTGACGGGTATACGTTATCCCTGTTTTTCAAACGGCCTGCCCAAAAACGAGCAGTTGGCCATATCTTCAAAGGACGGCCTTGTCGTAGGCTGTTTCGATGAAAAAGAGGGCGGCGGCAAGGCTTATATCGTCGCAAATATGTACGAACTGCTCGACCAAAAAGCGGCGTCATGCACAATAGCTTTCCCCGAGGGCAAAAAAGTGACGGTTTACGGCGGCGGCGAGATAAAAGCATATGAAAACGGCGGCAATGTTCAACTGGCCCTCGGCCCCGGCGACGGAAGGTTTATAACGGTCGATTAAGATTTATTAAAGCAACAAAACCATAGGGGACGCTGTTTCGGCGTCCCCTAACTGTATGAATTTTATGGTTCCCCGCAGTATTTATAAACCGCAACCATATGCACCATCTCCCGCCATCCCGTCATTCTGATATTTTGCAATACCTATTATACAATTTTTACCCGCGAATGCCAATATGCCAAAGCTCGGCAGACAGCGCCGCTCAGCTTGTCCACGGCGGCTCGCACCTCTTCCGTCATCTCCCCGTCGAATTCGATGCTTTTGGGTTGAATCCCCAGCAATGTCACATTGCAGCCCGTTTCCTCTTTTAAATAGCCTATCATGACCCGAAGCGGCAGCATATGGGAGCAATATGTAGGCCCGCCCACATCCTTTGGGCGTATTTCCGCGATTTCCCCGGGTTCAAGCCCCAAATCCGCCGCGTCGATAACCAAAAGATGGCCGGGGCGGAATCTGCGGATTTTGCCGCTGAAATTTTCAGGCGCGGTTTCACCAAGGCAGCAAAGAAGCCCCGGATATTTATCCGGGGCAAAATTTTTTTGTATTTCCTCTGCCACGCGCACCCCGGCTGCGTCGTCAGCCTTCAGAACCGACCCCGCGCCGAGAACCGCAAGCTTTTTGACCCCGTTTAGCCGTTCTTTTAATAAACTCTCAATTCTCAACTCTCAACTCTCAACTCTTTCTAAATTTCAACTTCTAAAGAGGCCTTATCCCCGCTTGCCAGTTCAAAAAACGCGGTGTTTTCCAGTGCGTCCTTGTTGCAAGTGTCTACGCATTGGCCGCAGAAGATGCATTTGTCCATGCGTACAATGGCTTTGTACTGTTTATCGGCGATTTTTTCGATAACGATGGCGTCGGCGGGGCAGACCCTCTCGCACAGCTTGCACCCGACGCATTTTTCGGGGCAGAACTTCAAAGACCCCCTGAATTTGTCGGGAACCTTCGCTTCCACGGACGGGTACAAAACGGTATCCGTTTTTTTCATCATCATTTTAAAAAGGTAGGGGACCATTTTACCTAGGGAAGTCATTTATAATGCTCCTTTAATGATCAAATCCAATAAAATCTGCGCGAGGGAAACGGGCGTAAGCACCTTCCAGCAAAAGCTGACCATCTGGTCAAGCCGGAACCGGGCCAGCGCGGCGCGCATAAGCGCGAGCAGAAACACGACGGCCAATACCTTGATTAAAAACAGAAAAAGGCCGAGAGCAGCGTTTCCGCCGATGAAAAAGGGAGAAAAAACGGCGGCGATAAGAGCTGCGACAACGACCATTTCAGCGCCAAGCATCATTCTGAACATAGCCAAAAATCTGCCGCTGTATTCGGTAAAAGTGCCGCCGACGACCTCCGTTTCGGCATCCGGGGCGTCAAATGGGACGCGTTCAAGCTTGCCCTGGGCCGAAAATATTGCGACCGCCAGAGAAGGTATGTTAATCAGTATAAGCAAAGGATGCTCGCGGTAAAATTGCGAGACGCCGCTTATCGACCATGTACCCGCTAGGGCTGCGGGGCCTAAAAGCGACATATAGAACGGGACTTCATAAGCGAAAAGCTGCATCATGGCCCTGATCCCGCCTATTTCGGCGAAAAGCGAGGAGGAATACCAGCCCGCAAGGAAAAAGGTCAGCGTCGGGATGGTCAAAAAGTACATTACCACGATCAAATCGCCGTCAAAGGGCAGCAAAGACCTGTTGTTCCAAACGGGGATATACAGAAAAGAAGCTGCGGTTGCGGCGAAGGCGAAAGTGGGGATGGAACGGAACAGGCGGTTGTTCGCCTCGCTCGGGATCACGGTTTCCTTTGTAAGCAGTTTTATAAGGTCGGCCACGGGCTGATACCACGGCGGCCCGACCCTGTTCTGCAGGCGGGCGTAAATTATCCTGTCCGCGTATTCATATACCAGCGACAGAACGCCCAGAAACAAGAACCCCGGGTAAACTAAAATATTAAATATGGCCGTGCCTACAGACATTAAATTTGCCATCCTTTCGCTTCCTAAATCCTATATCCTAAATCCTGACCCCTTTTTTTATGCCACTCAATGCTGTACTGCCGGAGCTTATCCCAATTCCAAACGTCGTCGCGCCCCGAGGACGCGTCTTTTACCCTGACCATGCGGTCGGTGCAGGAGAAGCACGGGTCGATAGCCGCGATTACAATGGGGACGTCGGCCAAAAAACCGCCGTCGATCATGTGGGTAATGGCGGCGAGGTTCGCGAGGGTAGGGGCGCGCACTTTCACACGTTCCGGCTTATCCGTGCCGTTTGACCGCGTATAATGAAAATCTTCGCCCCGCGGGGCCTCATAACGGGCGGCGGCCTCACCTGCGGGGATGCGGTTCGGCACCTTTACGCTGAGTGGCCCGTCAGGAATTTGACGCAGTATCTGGCGGATCATATGATAGCTTTCCATAAGCTCCGTTACCCGCACCACAGTCCTGCCGTAAACGTCCGCATGTTCGTCCGTGGCAACTTTAAAATCAAGCTCATTGTAAACCTCTGTCGGGTCATCCTTCCGTATATCCTTAACTACGCCGGCAGCCCTTAGAACAGGCCCGGTCGCGCCCAGCCGCAGCCCGTCTTCCCGCGACAGCCTGCCGACGCCGAGGGTCCTGATCGCCACGGTCTGCTCCTGCAAAATTACATTTTTATAATATTCCGTCCGTTCTTCCAAAGCGTCAAGGGCTTCCAATACTTTTTGCCCCTGCTCCGGCGTAATGTCGCGCCTCACGCCGCCCAGCATATTCATGCCGTAGTTTATGCGGTTGCCCGTGAGCATTTCGAGGATGTCCATAACGATTTCGCGGTCTTTCCAGGCGTACATGAAAAGCGTCATGAAACCGATTTCATGCCCCGCGATGCCCAGCCATAAAAGATGGCTGTGGATGCGCTCTAGCTCGCCTATCAGGGCGCGTATATACTGCGCCCGCTTAGGCACTTCGGCCCCCGCGAGGGCTTCCACGGTCTGCACATAGCACGTGGAATGGGAATGCGAGCAAATGCCGCATATGCGCTCCAATAAATATATATTCTGAACATAAGTGCGGCTTTCCGCCGCTTTTTCCATCCCTCGGTGGTTGTAGCCCAAAGCGACGGTTGCCGCCGCCACGCGCTCGCCCTCCAGCATCAGGGTAAAGCTTTCCGGCTCTTCCAAAGCGGGATGCTGCGGCCCTAAAGGGACTATCATTTTGCTCATAATTTATATCCGTCCTTTTTTGAGTTGAGAATTGAGAGTTGAGAGAAATTCTCGTTTTTATTAAATTTTCAATTCTTCCGCATAGGGTACTGCCCTTCCGGCCAGTTGTCAGGCAGCGGGTATTGCCTTCCTTCGGGCAAGCCTTCCACTTTAACCCCCAGCAAGCCTTCCAGCTCCCTTTCGTAGAAAGTGGCTCCCTGATATATAGGCAGAACCGATTTTATCGTTACCCCGTCCCCGCCCGCCGTCTTGAATTTTAGGTTCATAAGGACGCCCTCGTCGTCAGAGATATGGTAAATAAACTCATAACCGTCACCGGCGTCAAGCCCCGTGACCGTACACAGGTTTTTAAAGCCGAATTCGGCGGAAAGGAATTTCAGCGCATTCATAAAAGCTTCTTCCGGCACGCTGAGATAAATTTTCCGGACGGAAACCGCCGCTTCTGATATGTCTATTTCAGGGAATTTTTTTGACAGGCTGTTAAGAATATCATTTTCTTTTTGCATTTTTATAATACCCCATTAATTATTTTATGGTATTCAATAATTTCACAACGCCGTCGATAATCGCCTCCGGCCTGGCGGGGCAGCCCGGGACGTACATATCCACCGGGATGGCCGTGTCAATGCCGCCCTCCACGCAATAGCAGCCCTCAAACACGCCCGCCGAACAGGCGCAGGTCCCCACCGCTACAACGAATTTTGGTTCCGTCATCTGTTCATATATCGTAATAATCCTGTCTCTCTGCTGCATTGTGACCGGGCCCGAGCATATAAGCACGTCCGCGTGCCGCGGCGACCCTTTGAGCTGTATCCCGAAACGCTCAATGTCGTAGCGGGGCGTCAGAGACGCCAGGACTTCGATGTCGCAGGCGTTGCAGGCGCCGCTGTTGAAGTGGATGATCCACGGCGATTTTCTTCTGGCCCAGGCCATAACCTTGTTTATAATTTGCATATTAATACCGTCCCATGCATTGAATCCCGGCCCGGATAAACCGGAAAAGTTAAGTTTTACACTTTACATTTTAGATTATTTCCGAAGCAGCATAAACAGCGCAAGCACCGTAACCCCCAGATATACCGCCGACGTTACCGAAAACCTGACCGGGTCGGTCGCCACGACAAGGGCTATAACGTGCATTATCGTAAAAGAAAACGCCACTTTGAAAAATTCGGTGTAGTCGGGCTGCCCTTTGTTTTCCTCCATATGCTCGCCGCAGGCATAGGCGCTTTCCTTGTTGGGCGACTGCTCGCCTTTCGCGGCCAGCCGTTTAAAAACAAAAGATATGCCCGTACACACAAACAAATATATAACAAAAACGACGGGGGGGGCCAATAATATGATTGCCGCGTTATTCATAAAAATTCTATCCTTTCAGGTCATTGATTTTTGTCGTGTCAATCGAAGCGGTATTTTTATAGACCCCGAACACGATGCCCGTGGCCACGACCAGCAGCATTACCTCGATAACGATAATCGTTATCATATATGACTGGGCGGCCGCCATTTTTCCCGTTTCATAACCCGCGCCGATTATAACCAGCGAAACCGCTTTTGTAAGTATTTCGATTGAAAGCAGTATCCGCATGAGGTTGCGGGTGGCCACAAGGCTGTAGATGCCGACGACGATCAACAGCGCCGCCGATATAATAAACAGTATAAACAATAATGTCATTTTTTTTCGATCTCCTTAAAAAAGATAAGCACGCCGAACACGCCCGCCAGTATAATTATGATCTGGCCCAGCAAATCCGCTTTATGCCCGGCCCATATGATAGTCATCTCGTTGCCGGCATTGGCGGCTTCCGCGTAGGGGATCAGCGAATTCAGATGCGGCCAAAGAATGAACAAAGCGCCCGTAAGCACCGCGATGAGGATAACGGGCAGCAATATAAACCTTTTCCGCCTGGCGCGATCCTTTTCCGCCGATTCTTCCTTGCTGATGACCCGGGTCATGCTTATGGCGCTGATAAACACAACAGTGATAAGCCCCGAACAGACCGACAATTCGAACACCGCCGCCAAATGGGCGCCCAGCAAAAACATAATGACGGACAATATAGCGCTGACCGCAGCCAAAGTAATCGCGACTTTTAACAGGTCACGGATCATCACGCAAGCCATTGCGGATATCACAAGCCCGGACAGCAATAAGATCATCACAGGCATATTCAAAGCGCAGCCACCCTTTCTCAAATTCATGAATCATGAATTAATTAAGTATTTCAAAAAAAACGGAAACAGCAGGCCTGTCCCCACGTTAACCGCGGACAGCAATATCTCAGCGAACTTTAACTCCCCGCAGCATTCTTTGACATTTTCCATTCCGGGCGCTACTTTGCCGAAGAATACTTTTTTCTGAAGCAGCAGGAAATACCCCAGCGTCAGTATGCTCGCGCACAGCGCCGCCAGCGCCAAGCCCGGCGATACGCTCCATACGGCCATAACTATCAGCAATTTGCTCCAAAATCCCGAAAGCGGGGGTATCCCCGCCATTGAAAGCAGCCCCAAAACGCTGCTTGCGCCCGTTACGGGCATTTTATAGGAGAGCCCGCCCATAACGTTCATGTCGCGGGTCCCCGTTTGCTTGGCGACAGCGGCGGCATCGACGAATAACAGCGATTTAAACGTCGCGTGGTTGAAAAAGTGCGCCATAGCCCCCATAAAACCGAGCGCGGAGCCTGTGGAAACGCCGAGTACGATATAGCCGATCTGGCTGACGCTTGAGAACGCGAGCATCCGCTTGATATCGTTCTGGCCCATAGCGCTCAGTGCGCCGACTATGATTGAGGCAAGCCCCAAAATGCTTAAAACACGGCCTAAAGCCGGGTCGCACAGGAATATATCGCGGTAAACGCGCATAAGGGCGTATACGCCGGAAACTTTTATGACTACCCCCGCGAGCATAACCGAAACAGACGACGGCGCGGAGGAATGCGCGTCCGGAACCCACGTGTGGAAAGGCACGACGCCTGATTTGACGCAAAACGCGGCCGTGTACAGTATAAAAACCGAAATCAGTGTTACCGGATAATTCCCGCCGCAGGATTTGATATAATCGGCAACGGCGGAAAAAGAAGTGTCCCCCGCCAATACGAATATCAGCGCGGTCGCCATAAGCATCATGGTGGTCGCCAGCGCGGACATCAAAAAATACTTAAACGCGCCTTCCAGCTCGTCCTTTTTTTTATCTATGGCTATCAGCAGGAAGGAAGATATAGCGGTCACTTCGATAAACACATACAGGCTGAATATATCGTCCACCATTACCGTTCCGTTCATGCC
>Ga0123353_10004646_pt1 | contig 17733 bp, 14 predicted proteins | sample TergutLab28metaG_3_FD_92763 | JGI IMG/M metagenome (GOLD analysis project Ga0123353, IMG submission 92763) | Labiotermes labralis P3 segment gut microbial communities from Petit-Saut dam, French Guiana - Lab288 P3 | ecosystem: Host-associated > Arthropoda: Insects > Digestive system > Gut ... | reverse complement strand
TGAATACCCGGTTCGGTGGTGAACACTTCCATGAAACGTCCGCTTTCCTGTTCGTAAACCGTTGCAGCCAATGCCAGTGATCCGTCGCTGTTGCGCAGCGCCCAGTTGTGATCGTAACCGCCGCCAAGTTTCAACTGTTCAAAATCGGCGTCAATACGTTCGCCTATCTTATAGGGCGTGGTAAAATCCATTGGAGTTCCGGCGACATTGGGAAGATTGCCTGTGGGGATCAAACCGTTATCCACTTCGGTAAACCTGTCGGCAAGGATAACCAACTCGTGGTCGGCAATGGTGGTCTGTTTGCCTGTCGAAAGATTGAAATAGCTGTGGTTGGTAAGATTGCACGGCGTAGCCTTATCGGTTGTGGCATAGTAGTCTATTTTCAACTCGTTGTCATCGGTAAGGGTATAGGTAACCTTTACTTGCAGATTACCCGGATAACCTTCTTCCATATCTTTGCTGGCGTAGGTCAGTTCAAGAGCGTTTCCTCCTGCATTTTCAACGGGTTTTGCAGCCCATACCACTCGGTTGAAGCCAATGTTGCCGCCGTGCAGATGGTTTTCGCCATTATTGGTTGCCAGAGTGTATTCCACCCCGTCGAGCGTAAATTTCCCTTTGGCAATACGATTTCCGTAACGTCCGATAATTGCCCCAAAATTGGGATTGCTTTTCTCGTATTCGGGGCTGGTAAATCCGTCCAATTTGTCGAATCCGAGTACCACATTGCCCATTTTCCCGTTTTTGTCAGGCACATACAATTCGGTTATGGTTCCGCCATAAGTGGCAACTTTCATTATCACGCCGTTACTGTTGGTCAGCGTGTAAAGTTCCACCTGTTGACCTTTGAATTGTCCGAAAACTTCTTTTTCGATACCTGCTTTGGGTTTTTGTCCGCTTCCGCCGCACGAAACCAGACATGTCGCAACGATCAATGCCATAATAGTTTGGCTTGTCGTCCTTTTTGTCATTTGATTTTTCATGTTTTATTATTTTTTTAAGATTTCAACTAAAATTTTGACTGCAAATGTATACAAGATGTTGACATGATGTTAATACAGATAAAGATTATCATGAATATTTATTGAAAAAGATTATCTTTGTATCCATTATTTTCTTGATATGACAGCAAAACGTTTTTTTATCATTCATCTAATCATCTGTACATTATCTACTTATTGGGGTTATGCACAGAAACAGGGAATAGATTATATCCGTCTGATGTTCTACAATGTGGAGAATTTTTTCGATACTGTAAATGATCCGACCATCAACGACAACGATTTTACCCCTGAAGGTTCGATGCATTGGACGCAAAGTCGTTATCTTGAGAAGCGCAACCATATTTTTCAAGTGATTACAAATGTTGGCGAATGGGATCCTCCAGCGCTGGTGGGTCTTTGTGAAATTGAAAACCGCAGTGTACTTGACGACCTTGTCAAAAATACGCCACTGGGAAAGTATCCATACAGGATTGTACATAAGGAATCGCCCGATCCGCGTGGAATTGATGTTGCATTGCTCTATCGTGGCGACTACCTGAAATGTATAGCCCAGCAATTCATTCGCGTTCGCTTTGCCGATAACCGGAAACGCACACGCGATATTCTGTATGCTACTTTATGCACCGCAAAAGGAGATACTTTACATGTGTTTGTCAATCACTTTCCCTCTCGTGTTGGCGGGCAGCGGCAATCGGAACCGTCGCGTATGCTTGCCGTTTCGCTGATTCGCCAAAAAGCGGACTCGATCTTTAGCCGTAATGCTTTGGCAAATATTGTCGTTACCGGCGATATGAACGATGGTCCTTTGGATAAAAGCATGACAACAGGATTAAAGGCTCTGATTGATACCACTCAAGCAAAACCTTCAGCCTTGTTTAACCTGTCAGCCTACAAAATGAAAGAACCCATAGGAACCATCAAATACCAGGGAAAATGGTCAGTATTCGATCAGATCATCGTGTCGGGCGGTTTATTGAGGGGAGCATTTCGTACAGATGTGAACCAATGTCATATCTTCAAGGCTGATTATCTATTCGAGCAGGACAGCCGTTATCAGGGCGTTAAACCATTCAGGACATACATTGGATTGAAATAAAATAAAGGATATTCGGATCATTTGCCGGTGTATCTGGATATTCTCATCACGCAGTAAGGAATCTTTTATGCGATGATATACACTATTTTTGGAAAAAACTTGTACTTTTGCGCTTCGAAAAATATAAAAACATTTCATGTCCGACATAAGAAACATCGCCATAATAGCGCACGTAGACCACGGAAAAACCACATTAGTTGACAATCTGATCAAACTCGGAAAACTCTTCCGCGACAACGAAAATCCGGGTGAATTGATCATGGACAGCAACGATTTGGAGCGTGAACGCGGCATCACTATTCTGGCAAAAAATGTTTCGGTTGAGTATAAAGGCGTAAAGATTAACATTATAGATACTCCGGGTCACGCTGATTTCGGCGGAGAAGTGGAACGTGTGCTCAATATGGCTGATGGAGTATTGCTTCTGGTTGACGCTTTTGAAGGCACCATGCCACAAACACGTTTTGTGCTGCAAAAGGCGCTGGGAATGGGCAAAAAACCGATGGTGGTCATCAACAAAGTTGACAAGCCCAACTGCCGCCCCGACGAGGTTCAGGAACAAGTATTCGACCTGATGTTCAACCTCAATGCCACCGAAGAACAACTTGATTTTATTACCATATACGGCTCGGCAAAACAGGGTTGGATGTCAACCGACTGGCGCAAGCCTGCCACAGACATTACCGTACTTTGCGACGCCATCATCGAACATATCCCTGCACCTGTTGTCCTTGAAGGAACGCCGCAGATGCTCATTACCTCGCTCGAATATTCCAACTACGTGGGGCGTATTGCCATTGGACGGCTGCATCGCGGAAAATTGCGCGAAGGACAGAATATTTCATTAGTGAAACGCGACGGTTCAGTTGTTCGCTCACGAATTAAGGAATTATTGACTTATGAAGGACTGAACAAGAAAAAAACCGCATCGGTTAGTTCGGGCAATATTTGTGCTTTGGTGGGTTTGGAAGATTTCAGCATAGGCGATACGGTTGCCGATTACGACAACCCCGAAGGATTGGAAACTATTGCCGTTGACGAACCTACCATGAGTATGCTGTTTACCATTAACAATTCGCCATTTTTTGGGCGCGATGGGAAATATGTTACCTCGCGCCATCTCAAGGAGCGTTTGGACAGGGAATTGGAGAAAAACATTGCGCTTCGTGTAGAAGACAGCGGTTCGGCAGATGCTTTCATCGTGTACGGGCGCGGCATCCTGCATCTTTCGGTGCTTATCGAAACCATGCGTCGCGAAGGCTATGAGTTACAGGTAGGGCAGCCAAAAGTGATCATCAAGGAAATCAATAGTACGAAATGCGAACCCATTGAACAGTTGACAGTTGATGTTCCCGAAGAATCGTCGGGGAAAGTCATTGAAATGGTGTCGCGGCGCAGAGGCGACCTGCTGAAAATGGAAACGCGCGGCGACCGCATTCATCTTGAATTTAGCATCCCTTCACGCGGAATTATCGGACTTCGCAATCAAATGCTAACTTCCACCTACGGCGAAGCGGTAATGACGCATCGTTTTGAAGAATTTGCTCCGATGCGCGGAGATATTGAAAAACGAATCAACGGTTCGCTGATTGCAATCGAAACCGGACAGGCGATTGCTTACGCATTAGATAAACTGCAGGATCGCGGTCATTTTTTCGTCAATCCCGGCGAAGAAATTTACGAAGGACAGGTAGTAGGCGAACATACCCGTTCGGGCGATCTGGGATTGAACATTACCAAAACCAAGAAATTAACCAACATGCGGGCGACCGGCTCCGACGAAAAAATGAAAATAGCCCCTGCTGTGAGATTTTCGCTCGAAGAAGCGCTGGAATACATTCAGGAAGACGAATATGTAGAAGTAACCCCGTATCATATCCGTTTGCGAAAAATACTGTTGACCGAATTAGAACGAAAACGGCAAGGAAACAATTGACGACTTTCGATTGACAATTTTCAATTGACGTAAGGCGCAGTAAATCAACAGAAAAAAATATTCAGAAATGATGAAAAAATTATGTTGGATTGTTAAGATTTGTTCATAAATTTGCATCGTTAAATTAAACCAAATTATCATGACAAATAGAAGACAATTTATTAGAAACGCATCGCTGGCAGCGACTGGCGTTTTGGCTGCAAACTGCGCGCGGTCAATGGCTGCTGTATCCGCCAATATAGCGGCAAATAAGTCATTTGGCTTGCAAATCTATTCGCTTACGGTGAGAGATGGTCAGGCTTTTACTTCCGATGTACCCGGAGGATTAAAGAAAGTCGCCCAAATGGGTTATAGCACGATTGAATTGGCCGGATATAACACAGGAGGCAAGATTGGAGATGTTCCGATGGCAGAATTTAAAAAATATGCCGACGATGCCGGATTGAAAATTGTGAGCACGCATGTCAATCCGCCAGTTAATACGTATACAGAAAACAATATCGAAACGATTAAGGAGTTCTGGAAGAAAGCAGCCGACCATCATGCAGCTATAGGCTGTAAATACCTCATTCAGCCTGGTCAACCCGCCACGCGCAGTACCGAAGAAGTAGCCTTTGTTGGCGAAGTATTCAACGAGGCAGGAAAAATCGCAAAAGCTGCCGGACTTATCTTCGGATATCATAACCACAGCGGCGAATATGCAAGTGTAGCGCCGGGCGGCACAGAAACTCTGCCCGTTAGATTAGGCGGAGGTGGTTTTGGCAGACAACGCGAAGGAGTGAAGATCATCTATGATGCTCTGATAGAAGCCACAGACCCATCGTTAGTGGTGTTCGAAAACGATGTTTACTGGACAGTGATGGGTATGAAAGACCCGGTGGCTTATATGAAAAAATATGCAGACCGTATTCGGGTATTGCATATCAAAGATGTTGCCGTATTGGGTGAATCAGGGATGATGAATTTCAAGAAAATATTCGAAACGGCATATACCAATGGTGTAACCGACTTCTTCGTCGAACTGGAAGGTTACAGAGAAGGGACACAGTTTGAAGGCGTCAAAGGTTGTGCAGACTACCTTTTAAACGCTTCATTTGTGAAGTAATCACAGCTGAGGTTATTCTTTCTACTTGTGTGGTTTTCACTATTTTTGTGAGAGTTCAAAAATAATTTCCTGAAAACAACGTTATGATAAAAAGATTTGAAACAAAAATCAAAACCATTTCAGTAATTCAAATCTTTGTATAACTTTGCACCACGAAAAAGATTACACGATGTAACCTTTTGTGATGCAATACGTATATATTTTGATAACACATAAAATCATTCACGAATGAAAATTCGCAACCTTGTATTTTTCCTGTCGGTGATATCCCTGCTGGTACCTTCGCAGGTATACAGCCAGTCAAACAAGCTCAAGAAGGCTTACGAAGAATTTAATGCAGGACATTACAGTTCGGCGATTGATCTGCTTCGTAAAAATTACAGTTCGGCAAAAAACAACGAAGAACGAGCCGATGTGCTGTTTAAGATCGGTGAGAGTTACCGCCTGATCAACCATCCTAAAGGCGCCGAATTATGGTATAACAAAGCGATTGCCAAAGGATATCAGGATCCGATCGTATATCTTCGAATGGGCGATATTAAAAAAAGACTCCAAAAGTATCCCGAAGCCAAGGAAGAGTACAAGAAGTACAAGGAGAAAGCGCCCAACGACAGACGAGCGGACGATGGCATTAAATCGTGCGATATTGCGCTTGAATCAATCGAAAGAGGCAATGGTTACCAGGTGGATAATATGAAATTTTTCAATTCGCGAAAAAGCGACTTTGCTCCCATGTATGCTTCCGACGATAATACTGTTGTTTATTTTACCTCTTCGCGCGACGCCGCTACAGGAAAAAATATCAATGCCGTAACCGGCGAAAAATTTTCCGACATCTTTGTTTCGAAACAGGATAGAAAAAGTGTCTGGAGCCAGCCGGTTCCTATCGAAGGTGATGTCAATACAGAGTTTGATGAAGGAATATGTTCCTTTACATCCGATTTTAAAACCATGTATTTTACACGATGCCGCAGTAGCGCCAACAAAGCCTATGGTTGCCATATCTTATCCGCCCAATTGGTCAACGGTAAATGGACAAAGGAAAAAGTAATTGAGATAGCCGGAGATACTGTGGTAGTAGCGCATCCGGCAATTTCGCCGGATGAACTGACGCTTTATTTTGTTTCGGATATGCCCGGCGGACAAGGCGGAAAAGACATCTGGAAAATTACACGCACTGACGTCAATGCCAAATGGGGAAGTCCCGAAAACTTAGGTACATCTATCAATACTTCGGAAGATGAAATGTTCCCATATATACATCCCGACGGGACACTGTATTTCTCATCCAACGGACATATCGGACTGGGAGGTTTGGATATTTTCAAGGCAACCGATGAAAACGGCAAATGGAAAGTTGAAAATATGGGATACCCTATCAATTCGTATGCTGATGATTTCGGTATAACCTTTATGGCTGAAGAAGAACGGGGATTCTTTTCGTCAAGCCGCACCTCAACCGGCGATGACGATATTTATTCTTTTGTGCTTCCACCGCTGTCGTTTACGCTCGTAGGTTTGGTGAGGGACGAAAAAACGGAACAGCCATTACCAAATTCCAACGTGCAAATCATTGGCATTGACGGTACTAATGTCAATATACCAACGCTCAGCGACGGTACATTCAAATTTAATCTGAAATCGGGAACCGATTATGTGATGATTGCTTCCAAACAGGGCTACCTGAACGGGAAAGCACGTGAAACTACCAAAGGACTGGATCGAAGCAAAGATATCCCCGTGATTATTGAGTTGGTTTCCATTGCCCGTCCTATCGAAATGCCTAATATATTCTACGAATTTGCCAGATGGGATTTGATGCCCGAATCATTGGTGGCTTTAGACGGCCTTGTGGAACTATTGGGCGACAATCCCAAAATAGCCATCGAATTGGGTGCACATACAGACTCACGCGGTTCGGAAGCCGTCAACCAGCCTTTGTCGCAAAGACGCGCCCAGTCGGTTGTGGATTACCTGATTCAAAAAGGTATTGCTCCCGATCGTCTTACTGCGAAAGGATATGGTTTCAGCCAACCCAAAGTGGTGGATGATAAACTGGCTGCACAATATTCCTTCCTGCGTAATGGCGTAACTTTGACGGATGCTTTTATCAACACGCTGTCGGAGGACGAACGTGAAATAGCGCACCAGTTAAACCGCCGTACCGAGTTTAGAGTAGTACGGACGGATTATCAATAGGGGGACATTCTTTATCTATAAAAGTAAATCATTGATCATCATACAGCTGAATGCGTCGTACCATTCTTCGGGATGCCACTGAACTGCCATAATGTGTTTGGAGCGATGGCGGAATGATTCTACCAGTATATTGTCAGAATCAGGACTTGATTTTGCAAGCGCCAGCGGTTCTAATTCAGCCGACAGTTGATGAAGAAAAACGCCCTGATGATGATGAGAATTGACTTCAAAAGACTGTGTTGCATATCGTACCGCTTGGGGAAGAGGATCAACGGTATGTCCGGGTTCGTTGCGTGAAGGAGATTGCGGATGTCGCCAGAGATGTTGTTCGAGCGTCGAACCGAAATATACAGCCAGCATCTGGAAACCAAGACAAATACCGAAAATGGGAATGCCGGCATCTATATACAATGACAAACGTTTTTCGTAGAAGAACTGTTTGAACACATCCTGATTGCCTGTCTTGAAGGAAGGCAAAGCCCCAAACGATTGCGGCGCAATGTCCAGACCACCCGGAAGTATCAACAGATCAACATCTGCCTGTTCCTCACCGGGGAAAATAATATACGGTTTTCCAAAACGGGAAATAAACTCCAAATAGTTACCGCCTGCACCGAATACCGAGCTGTCTTCAGACCGATATCCCACTATACCAATGGTTTTCATTATTTATTTTTGATCTTTTTTCAATAGAAACTGATGATTGAATCTCAAATGAACCCCAAAACTGTAATCCGTTTGTGCAAGATTCAAGTCGGTATAACTTTCCCAATATGCACCAACCGACACACCTTTTAATACCTGCTTTTCGAAAGCAAATTTGAAAGTCAGTAAATGACGTGTAGGTAACTGTCGCAGAGGATTAAAGGGATTGAACGACCCGAAAAGCGGTTCGCCCTGAAAAGCATAAAAATTTTCGGCATACCAATACCCTATCAGGCACCTGAAAAATGAAATATCTGCATGCAACACAGGATAAATGCCCCATCCCCTGTCGAAAGGGCGTAACGCTTCATCGCTGTATCTGTCCCGATAACCGGCTGCAAATACATCCAAACCTACAGATTTGAACCATCCATCACCTGTTTTCAGATTGGTACACAGACCTGTGGCAAGATTGCCCAGCACAATCATCGGTTCGTCCGAAGTATCATCAATCTGTCCGCCATGATGATGAATCAGCAGTTGTAGAGGAACGCTCAGGCTGAAACGGCTATTGTCGTCAGTGAGTATTCTCTTTACTGATGTACCGAAGGTTAGCGCTTCGAGAAAAGGATCTCCGCGCTGAATAAAGTTTTCCCAATCTATCCATGAGTCAACAAACCATCGTTTGTTGTGAAACACGAATTGCAGTCCGCTTTCGGGGTTGGCGGTAAATTGCCGCTCCCATTGATACAGAGGTTCAATCAGTCTGTGGTTGACTCCCCCGTAAAGATTACCCAGTACCATGTTGAAATTAGGCGTGATGGCGTATTGAAGCCGCACGAATGATTGCAGGTTTACCAACGGAATACGTCCCGAATATTTAACGGCATACGCACCCAACTCGACTTTGAACCTGCTGGAAATCTGGTAACCCAATACGAAAGTAGCAGCAACGCCGGGAAGTGTCTGTCCCTCAGCCACAGGACTGAAATACTCATTATTCTTGAAAAAAGCGGTCATATCCGTTTTTAACAATAACTTGTTGCTGTCGGCTTCCGTTAAAGCAGGCGTTGCGAGCAGCGTGGAAGGAAACCATTGCGCACGGGCAGGCAACAAGCTGATCTGTACCAAAATTACGACAACAAAAATCAGAAAGAAAAAGAATAAGCGTTTGTTCATCAACAACTAATGAGCAAGATGATCATAAATCATCAATTAAAAATTGTCAATTATTTGATACTCCATTCTGCACCATCCTTACGGTCTTTCACTTCAATACCCAACTCGGTAAGCATGTTTCGTATCTTGTCCGATGTGATAAAATCCTTGTTGAGTTTGGCTTGCTGGCGTATTTCAAGGATATGGTTTACCAATCCGTTGACCAAATCCATCTGGTTTTGGTTTTTTTCGTCTTTCAATCCCAGAATATCGAATGCAAAATTGTGATAGGTACATTTCAGTTGCTCAAGGTCTGACGCTGAAAGCGTTTCTTTTCCGTCATGTACCAGATTGATGATGCGTAATCCGTCGAACAGGTGGGCAATCACGATTGGACTGTTGAGATCGTCGTTCATTGCCTGATAACATTTTTCCCCGATATTGTCTAAACTTATCGTACTTTTTTTAGATGCTTTGAGTTTGTCTATTGTCTGAATGCCTGTCATCAACCGTTGTAGACCTTTTTCGGACGCTTGCAGGGCTTCGTTGCCAAAATCAACCGTACTGCGGTAATGTGCCTGAAGGATGAAAAAACGGATTGCCATTGGGCTGTATGCCTTTTCGAGAGACGGGTGCGTTCCTGCGAAAAACTCGTTCAGCGTGATGAAGTTGTTCAGAGACTTGCCCATTTTCTGACCACCGATAGTGATCATGTTGTTGTGCATCCAATAACGGACGGATTCGTGTCCCAGTGCGGCAACCGATTGCGCAATTTCACATTCGTGATGTGGAAAGAGTAAATCCATGCCTCCACCGTGAATGTCGAACATTTCGCCGAGATAACGGGTACTCATTGCCGTACATTCGAGATGCCAACCCGGAAAACCTTCGCTCCACGGCGAGGACCATCGCATGATGTGTTCGGGCGCGGCTTTTTTCCACAACGCAAAATCGAGCGGAAAACGTTTTTCCTCTTGTCCATCAAGTTCGCGGGTTTGCGAATCCATGTCTTCGAGTATGCGTCCCGATAATTGCCCGTAAGAGTATTGTTTGGCATATTTTTCGAGGTCGAAATATACGGAACCGGCGCTTTCATAACCAAATCCGGCATCAATGATTTTCTTTATGATTTGTATCTGCTCGATGATATGACCCGAAGCGCGCGGTTCGATGCTGGGAGGCAACACATTAAGTTGTTCCATGTTGCGGTGGTAGCGGTTGGTGAAATGCTGCACCACTTCCATCGGTTCCAACTGTTCTAATCGCGCTTTTTTGGCGATTTTATCTTCGCCGACGTCTGCATCGTTTTCAAGATGCCCAACATCTGTAATATTGCGCACGTAGCGCACTTTGTACCCGATGTGCGTCAGATAACGGAACAGTAAATCGAAAGTAATGGCAGGTCGGGCGTGTCCCAGATGTGCATCGCCGTAGACCGTTGGTCCGCACACGTACATTCCCACATGCGGAGGATTGAACGGTTCAAACTTCTCTCTGCTACGGGTTAAACTGTTGTGAATATATAATGAGGTGTTGATCATAACGTCTGATACTCATTCAGCATCTGAAAGAGTTTGTCCAGTTTAGGCGACAAAATGATCTCTGTGCGACGATTTTTCGAGCGTCCATCAGGAGTTGAGTTATCGGCTTTTGGAAAATACTGGCTGCGTCCCGAAGGAATGATTTGCATGGGATTGACTTTGTACTCAGTGGTAAGAATACGAACTACAGATGTGGAGCGAAGTACGCTCAAATCCCAATTGTCGGTAAAGCGGGTGGTTTTGATGGGAACATTGTCTGTATGTCCTTCAATATACATGTCAATATCAGGCTGATTGGTTAACACGTTGGCAAGCAATGCAAGGGCTTCTTTTCCTCTTTTTTCAACGGCGTCGCTACCCGATTTGAACAACAGTTTGTCCGACATCGCCACGTAAACCTTTCCATCGTGCATCTGAACGGTTAATTCGTCTGCGGTGAAACCCGTCAGCGCATCGGTAACCTGAGCGAGCAAGCCGTTGACCAACTCGTTTTGCTTTTGAATGATCGCTTTCAGATCGTTGATGGTACGTTCGCGCTCAGCAAGCGTTTCTCTCTGGCTTTTGAGCATGGCGTCCATTTGTTCTTTTTGCGACATGTTGGACGTCAACATCTTCTGTAATTCGCGAATATTCTTTCCCAAACGGGCTGTGTCGGTTTCTAAACGGGCTATTCGCTTTTCCAAACCGTCAATGGTTGTTTCCAATCCTGAAATTTTCAGGTCTCGCGCTTCGACAGTGGCTGTCAATTCCCTCACTCGCTCTTCGGCTTTAAGACGACCATCTTCAGAGGCAACAAATTTTTTCTTGGCAACGCAAGATCCAAGCGATGCTGCTATCATCAGCAGTACAATAGATTTGAATAAACTGGTTTTCATGTTGTTTTGATTTTTATTGATTAATTTTATCGTATTTCGAAATATTTGACGGATCAATTTCTTTTAGAAGCCTGACTACTCTGTTCTTTTCGTCAGGTGTACCATTACTGAAAATATCAACCCATTCGTTAGATTTGACGTCGAAAACGATTTGCAGCAGAAATAAATACGGGTCGGGTTTTCTACGGAATACATCCTGCAACAGTTTGAAATATTCGGCAATATCTGCGCGTGCTTCGTTAGGGCGACCGCTCATACGGTCAAGTCCCAGACGGTAGTATTTGTACATAAACTCGCGAACGCCACGATAACGGTCGTCTAACAAGTTTTGCACTAACCAGTAACGGTTTCTATAATTTCCTTCGAAGGCTTTCCAGCCGCGTTCGCTTGCTTGCTGAGCATTGGTAACGACGGTTTCCGCTTTCTGAAAATAAGGTGTACCGCCGTTCAGCGAAAACGAGTCATAATCCAGCCCTAAAATGATATAAACGTAAAATGCAATTAAGGAACTGAGGTTCGATAAATGTGCGGCATCGCTAAATTCAAGAGGCTGTCCTTCCACATAACTGAATTTTAAATCTTTGTCCTGAAAATTGAACAAAGTGGTGGGATACGTAGAGTTATAAACAGGACGACGCGACTGTACCGTCATGGTTCCAGAAAACTCGCTGCCCACAAGGCTTGTGATATTCAGCATCATGCTGCATTCGATGCGTTCTTCTATAGAAAATGCGTTGGTGGTCCACACGCGGGTATTCACAAACTCATTCAACGTCGTTTGCAACGATTCGGTAATACTCCGGTTGGAACCCTGTATCTGCTGGGTACTCAACGATATATTACAACGTAATTCCTGTGCTCCGGTAGAAACAACAATGACAAAAAGAAAATAAAAAACTGATAAACAGTGTTTTAAATACATACTACTCTTTTAAAAAAACATTGCCAAAAATACTAATTTTTTTGGATTTACGATCGTTTTTCTTTCGACAGACTGACAAATTCATCCCACTGTTCGTTAAGGAACGAACTGACCGGCGTGCCGGTAAATGCTACGATACGATAAGCCAGACAAAGCGTGTCATTTTTCGGCATGACAAATTTTTCGTCAGCAGTAAAAAAATCGAAAGGCATGGGCGAAATAAACCCGTAATCGCGTGTAAACCAAAGATTTTTATTAAACGGCAACCGTTTGTAAGGTGGCGACATGATTGCCACACCTTCAATCAATCCGTCATCGCGTCCATAACGCTTGCCGTAGGCAGTCATCCAGCGGGCAGGTTTGCCAAGCGTATTTTGCTGAGTTTGCTCTCCCTCGCTGTTGATAAGAATACCGCCGCCATCAACGGAAAGATCCTGTTCGAGGCGCACGCCAAAAAATCCGTGATTGGTTTTTTCGCAAACAACTTCGGTCAAAGCGGTCATTTCGATATAAGCATCGAGGGTGTAAGTCTCGTCGTCAATCATATTCACCACAAAGCGACGTTTATCGGCAATGACAGGCTCCTTCCCGAAAGGTATCCAAAGACACTCATTCAGTATTTCTGCCGATTTTTCATTACATTCGCCCAATGCAAGTTTTTTAGATACTATACGGTCTTTATCCGGATTGTTTTGCCAGAAGTTTGCGCCGTTCACTCTGTCGAGTCCGAAAAAGACGCTGCGATGATGAGGCCATGGCTGAGCGGTTTCGGTGGTCAGCGATAAACCTGATCTGAGCGCACGGAGCGGATAAAAATGCGGGTACTTCTGAAACATTTCAGCTCTGTAGCAGGTTAGAATTGAGTTATTCAAGCGAATCCAAACTGCTGAATTTTCAGAATCATAAATATAAGCAGTCAGGTGGTGATCGGCGGGATCACCGGTTCGTGGAATAGGGTTATCTGCAAAAGCATATTTGCTAAGACTCAACGCTCCGGTCAACAATGTATTTTTCAAGAAAATTCGACGCTTCATGATTTCTTCATTTTTGTATCACGGGAATTTTAAATGAAGTTCAAAATGATATCCTCCAGACTGCGTTTGGGTACGTGATGTACACTTTGTTCATCGCGCCAATACTTGATATTATTTTCTGTTACAGGCTCAATAACTACCGTTTCGGCGGGTTTTCCTAATGCGATGACCTGTACAATGGAATACTGCTCGGGTATCAGAAGGGTTTCGCGAAGGACATCGTGCTTTACAGAAGCGATGATACATCCGCCGTATCCTTTTTCAACGGCGGTCATTAGTATCGCCAGCGATGCGATGCCGTGGTCGCAGAAATAGGTTTTGGATATCGTATCATCGTTCAATATTACGATGTATGCCGATGGACGTTCGCCCTCTGCAGGGCCGCCCCAATTGGTAAGGTATCCCGCCCACGAAAGCGTCGGGAATATGCTTGCGTTCGTTTCCGGGGTGTTGGAAATCACGTAGCGGAGTGTTTGCGCGTTTCGGCCGGACGGCGTCAGGTGTGCGTTGTTGACCATGTCGCGCAGGTCGCTTTCTGCTATGGCAATTTCCTGATGAAACCGCCGAAAACTTCTGTTTTTTTTGATGAGCTCTGAAATCATAGATATATATTTTAATTTATTTTGATATCTCAAACCAAAATTTACTCCCTTTTCCTACCTCGCTTTCTACGTGCAGTTCGCTTCCATGTTTTTCGAGAAATTCCCGACAAACAAGTAAGCCAAGCCCCGTGCCATGTTCGCAGGCTGTTCCGGGTTGGGAATAATTACTGTGTAAACGGAGAATCTGTTGTAATTGTTCTTGGTTCATTCCTGTGCCGGTGTCGCAGATGGCGATGATGTGTTTTCCTTCGGACGGCTCGACACTCAGGGAAACCGAGCCTGTGGAAGTAAATTTGATGGCATTGGAAAGCAGGTTGCGCACAATGGTGGAAAGCATGTTAGCGTCGCCGGTAATTTGAATGTCAGCGGGTATTTCAGAGATGAGCGCGATACCCTTTTTTTCGGCTATGCTGCGAGCCATTGAAATGTCGGTGCGCAGGGTGAGTTCGAGGTTGAAAGGGCGGGGGGTGCAGGTAATCCTGTTGGTTTGAATTCGCGACCAGTCGAGCAGGTTGTAGATGAGTTGTACCTCTGTTTCGGATGATTGCAACAGTTCGTTATAATAATCGGAAAGCATGTCGGCATCCCATATACGACCGTTGCGTACGAGTCGTCGCAAGGCGTCGCGTTGAGATATGGCGGGATTTTTCAGGTCGTGGGAGATGATGCTGAAGAACTTGTCTTTGGTAGAGTTGCTTTCGGCGAGGGCTTTGTTCAGTTCGGAGAGGGCTCGATTTCGACGGTTTCGCAGGAAAAGGATACGCCAGAGCAACAAAAGAAAAACGATAGATACCGCTATTGCAGCTATTAGTAACCAATACTGCATGTTTTGACGTGCAATGACCGTTTTTTGCCTTTCTATTTGGAGTTCCTTTTTTGAGATTTCATATTTGGCAGACATTTCAGCGGCAGCGATAACCGCCGTCTTTGTTTCCATGATGTTTTCTATTGATTCCCATTTACTACGATATTGGATGTTGTCGCGAAACTTATTCTGTACAACCGACAACTCGGAAAGGATGATGTAACATGTTTTTGTTAGCGAGAGATCATCCACATCTGAAGCTATTTTTAGCGCCTGTTTGATATATTCTTCCGATTTCTCAAAATGACCCCTCGATAATTCCACTTTTCCTAACAGAAGATAATTCGCACAATAATTACTTAAGTTTGCGCTGCCTTGAAATATATCCATCGCTTTGCGGGCATACATTTCAGCCTTGTCCAAATCAAAATTCAATAAAGCATTGTTACCTAAATATGTATAGATGTATCCGCTAAGGTAGATATAATTATTCGCAGTTGAATGACGTAGCGCTTCTTCTAAATAATAATTACCTTCTTCATATTGATGTTGATATATATATGATGTGCCAAGTTCTGATAAATAATACGGGTTCTCATGATTCAAATCAATGGCTTTTTTCCCATATTCAATGGCAGTTTCTATCAGGTTGATGTTACGATACAATACACCCATGTTGCAATAAATATACGGAAGATATCTGCTGTTTATTTCCTCGAAGTAGTGCAACGCCTGCATCATATAAGTCAACGCCGTGTTGTTCCAATTCTTATTTGTATAGGCATTTGCCATCGAAAGAAAGACGGATGCTTTCCATGATTCGTTTTTTTCTTTTTCGGCAAATTCAAGCGCCTGTTGAAGAAACACTAAAGCAGAGTCGTTCATGTTCACAGAAATGAGTATGTCGGAAAAGCCCGATGTATACAAATAGCGTCCGGCATCCCAATCTAAGTACTCGCTCAGGTTTTTTAACTTCACGCAATATTCCTTTGCTTTTTCGGTATCGGTAGAACCATATTCGTACATGATACCGTCATGAAGCCTCTGAAGAGAGTCAATCGGCAAATTGGTGATGGCATCCTGCAAAAGGAAGTCCAAGTGTGAATCGCCGGTAAGTATCCAAAGCGAATCGGGCGCCAGCAGGTTTTGAGGGCGCTTGTTGTCGGAATTGCGGGCGCAGGAGGCAATCAACAACGTAAAGATAAGATAGGTGAAGCGATATTTCATAGTTTTTTCATTTTGTTTTTTCCCTTTTATTTGACGCAAATTTACATTTTGTTTTGAATGATTTGAATTGTCTTAAAAAAATATTTTCTCTCTTGATGTGGTCTCCGAAGATTTCGTTGGCGGGTGGCAACGCTTTAGCCATCCATTCGGATGATTCCCTTTTTCAGGGCATACTGTACCATTTCCATCGTATTGTTGATATTAAGTTTCTTGAATATATTATTTTTGTGGGTATTGACCGTTCCCGGGCTAATGCCGAGCTTTGCGGCTATTTCCTTGCTCATCATACCGTTTCGGCAAAGGTTGATAATTTCACGTTCGCGCTCGGTAAACTCATCGCGACTTGGCGTGAGCGTGTTCTTTTTCGCAACAAAAATATCGTAAATGATGGAGGCAATATCGCGTCCGAAATACTCCAGATCGCTCATGATGGTTTTTATGGCTTGGGCAAGCTCGTCAACATCGCTCTTCTGTTTGCTGATGTAACCGTTAATGCCCGCCATGACCATCGACTTCACCGTTTCGCCGTCGTTTTCGGCTGAAATGGTGAGAATCTTCACATTGGGGTATTCTTTACGAAGGCGCAGCGCAATTTCCAGTCCGCTGATGCCTCCGGGAAGATGAATGTCGAGCAAAACAAGGTCGGCAGTTTCAAGCTCCGGTAAAGCAAACAGCGCTTCGCCGCTTTCGGCATCGCCGCAGATGAAAATCTCAGGATAATCGTACTTAAAGCCAGCTTTCACCTGCATACGGAATAGACGATGATCGTCAACAACAATAACACGGATCATATCAATTTGCGATTTTAGATGAACAATATTCGAAATACAATATACAATATACGAATGATGAACCGTAAAGTTTCGACAAAGATATGGAAAATAAACGAAATTGATCCATGCAGCGTCCGTCTGTATCATTTTGCGGATGCCGGCGCGTGTTCGTCTATATAAAATTATATACCTCTTTCTATATAAAAATATAGATACAACGTACGTTCTGTATCTATACTTTCGCATCATAATTCAATTGTTCAACACATGGATACCATAAACGAAAAAAAGAAAAGAGACATTCTGTTTCATGCCGAGATTTTGATGTACTATAATGAATTACTGATTCAGCAGTGCGATAGCTGGCTCAGCGAAGAGGAGGGCTACGAAAGTATGATCCGTATCTACGAAACAAAATTACAAGCCAAACGGGAAGCAGAAAGAAAAGAAATGATTCAAAAACTTCTATTATTCATACAATCAATCATTCAACCATGGAAAAAAATATACAACCTGTGCCAAAATACGGCGAAACTCCGGGTATAGGCTATGACAGACTGCTTACGGCAGAAGAACTGAGCCGAGAATTAATCAAATCGGCAAGGTGCAGGAAACGAGAAAAGAGAAAAGACAGTAACACCGGTATAATGAACAAAACGGCAAAGTTTCTCGGAAGTATGAAATTCTTCATTTAAGGTATTTTTGTTTGGAAATCAGGTGAACATGAGGTTTTTAGACATAAAATGGCGAATTTATTATAGAGATTGTTGCATATTCTTTACTGATATTTGAATGATGAAACAATAAAGCGGAG
>Ga0123353_10004644_pt1 | contig 17736 bp, 12 predicted proteins | sample TergutLab28metaG_3_FD_92763 | JGI IMG/M metagenome (GOLD analysis project Ga0123353, IMG submission 92763) | Labiotermes labralis P3 segment gut microbial communities from Petit-Saut dam, French Guiana - Lab288 P3 | ecosystem: Host-associated > Arthropoda: Insects > Digestive system > Gut ... | reverse complement strand
GGCCCTTGTCGTTTTTAAGCAGTACAATGGATTTTTCCGCGGCTTTATACGCAAGCTGCCGGTGTTTATCGCAATTTATCACTTCACGGCCAAGTTTACCCCAGCGTCCGGATTCCGGCAGATCGAACATTCCCAGCTTAAAACGGGTACGCAATAGGCGTTCAAGAGCCAGGTCTATCGCTTCTTCTGTGACAAGTCCTTTTTTATGAGCTACAGTCAACATTGGATAGGTACATCCGCAATTAAGATCGCAGCCGGCATTAAGAGCGAGAGCCGCGGATTCTTCTGGCGTTTGCGTTATTTTGTGGTTTTCATGGAAATCGCGGATTGCCCAACAATCAGAAACAATATGTCCCTTAAAACCCCATCTGCCGCGAAGAATATCTTTAAGAAGCAGATTGCTTGCGCAACAGGGTTCATCAAGAGTACGGTTATACGCACCCATTACAGATTCAACTCCGGCTCCTACAAGCGCCTTAAAAGCCGGCAGATAGGTTTCAAAAAGATCCTTTTTCGTAACAATTGCATTAAAAGTATGCCGCTCTTTTTCAGGGCCGGAATGCACGGCATAATGTTTTGCACATGCTGCTGTTTTCAGGTTTTCAGGATCGTCCCCCTGTAAGCCGCGTACAAAGGCCTGGCCAATCATGCTTGTAAGATACGGGTCTTCTCCGTAAGTTTCCTGTCCTCTTCCCCAGCGCGGGTCACGGAAAATATTGATATTTGGCGTCCAAAAAGTCAGCCCCCAATACTGTCCCCGGTTTCCCTGTTTGATAGCCTCGTTGTACTTTGCCCGCGCTTCATCTGAAATAGCATCTGCTATTTGTTCGACAAGCTTATCGTCAAAAGTTGCTGCAAACGCTATTGCCTGCGGAAAAACCGTAGCTATACCTGCCCTTGCAACGCCATGCAGACATTCGTTCCACCAGTTGTACTCCGGTATATCAAGACGCGGAATTGCCGCGCTGGTATGAAGCAGCTGAGAGACTTTTTCTTCTAATGTCATTTGTGAAATCAATTCTTTTATTTTGGATTCTCTGTCCATTTTACTCTCCTGGAAATATAATCAAAACCATTGTACCACAACAATGAAAGATGAGGCATTTTTCTGTTGAATCTTTATTTTGAAAAAGACTTTTTAAGACAACAGGGATGTTATTCTTTTACAGGCTTCTTCCACATCCTCTTTGTGGCCAAAGGCTGAAAAACGCACAAAGTTCTGTCCCGCAGGACCGAACCCTGCTCCCGGGGTGGTTACAACCTGGCACTTTTCAAGAATTTCAGAGAATACTTCCCAACTGTCCCTTCCGGGGAAATGAGCCCAAATGTAGGGGGAATTATCGCCGCCTATACAGTTTATTCCCAGTTTCTGAAGCGTATCCCTGATTAACTTTGCATTCGTTAGATAAAAATCCGTGAGGGTACGCATTTCTTTAAGGCCTTCATCATTAAGGGCGGCAAGTCCGCCGGCCTGCGCGATATTTGATGCGCCATTGAAAATTGTACCCATAATACGGCCCCAGTCTTTGTTAACGCTTTCACCGCCCGAATACAAAAGCGCCTTTGGAACAACCGACCAGCCGAGACGCACTCCTGTAAACCCTGCGGGTTTGGAGAATGAATTAACTTCAATGGCGCATTGATCGGCCTTGTCTATTTCAAAAATAGTTTTGGGCAAAGAAGGATCGCGGATAAATTCGCTGTATGCCGCGTCAAAGATGATAATGCAGCCCTTTTCAATAGCCGCCTTTACAAGCGTTGAAAGCTGATCGCGATTGGAAACAGCGCCAGTTGGATTGTTAGGCGAACAAAAATAAATGAGGCTGTCCGGTTGAATCAATTCCATGTTAGGAAAAAAATTATTATCCGCAGTACAGGGGAGATATGTAATACCCGTATAACCGTTGTTTTCCCAGCCTCCCGCAGCGCCTGCCAGTACAGACCCGTCAACATACACAGGGTACGAAGGATCCTGTACAGCAATTTTTGTTCCCGCTCCAAAAAGAATCTGCAATCTGCCGATGTCGCACTTTGCCCCATCGGAAATAAAAATCTCATCTATCGCAAATTTACCGCGGTAAAATACCTTTGAAATTTTTTCCCTCAGTTCCGGCAGTCCTTCATCCTGATAACCTGAATAACCTTCGACAGTCCCAAGCCGCTTTGCTCCCTCCGCAAGACCTGCATTGATATGGGGCAAAATTGGTTCTGTGGTGTTGCCAACACCCAAACTGATGATCTTTGCTTCAGGGTGGGCGGCGGCGTATTCCCGCCGTCTCTTGGCAATTTCAGGAAAGAGGTATCCTGCTTTAAGATTAGCAATATACGGATTACGATTTATCATAATTTTTAAGTATTTCCTAAGTTTTCTTCTTTACGCCTTTCCTGCTTTTCTTTGTAAGTAGCAAAAAAGTAAATGCCCAAAAGAGTTGCCATTACACTACCGCCAAGAATTAATATTTCCATAATACTACTCCTTAATTTTTGCCATTAATATTACGCCAGTTACAAAAAAAACAACTACAAGAGCGACTCCAAATATAAAGGTCTGTAAAGGATCGAAACCACCCCTTATAACAGAACCCAATATCAGACTTCCAAATGACAATTTACCCAAATCGATAAATATGGGACCTAATGTCTTTCTTGTCTGATTCCAGTTTTTACTGCTCATAAATAAAGTATATTGATTTTTTCAAAAAAAACAAGCGATGTTTTCTTACCTGAAATCCTTCACACCGTTTAAGTTCAATGTCGCAAAATAATCATCGGTTGTCTCTGCTCTGCGTATCTGTATAACCGTACCATCCGTACGCAGCAACAATTCGCCGCAGCGGAGTTTGCCGTTGTAGTTAAAGCCCATTGCCCTGCCGTGTGCGCCCGCGTCGTGGATTACAACAAAGTCTCCGGTTTCTTTGGAGGCAATGCCTTTTTCCGCGGCAGTTTCAATTTTTGGCAGTTTCCTTTGAACGGCAAACTTGTCGTTGTTTTCACACAAACTGCCAACTACATCGTAAGTTTCGGCCAACGGAGCGTTTTCCTTGCCCGGGATCGTTATGTGATGATACGCGCCGTAATATGCCGGACGCATAAAGTCCGCCATGCAGGCATCAAGAGCGATATAATCGCGGTATATTTCTTTTTTGTGAACAGCGCGCGTTACAAGCCAGCCGTAAGGGCCGGTTACTACCCTGCCCCATTCAGTTCTAATAGCCATTGGAGTAAGCCCTGCGGGTTCAAGAATTTCGTTGTATGCTTTTTGAATCCCGTCCGTAAGAACCTTGTAATCCACTGCTGTCTGATCGGGCTTGTAAGGAATTCCCACTCCGCCGCCAAGATTAATAAATTCAAGACGTACTCCGGTTTTATTCAGTATCTCGACAGCTAGTTCAAAAAGCATACGAGCAGTCTCGATGTGATACGGTACAGATAGTTCGTTACTTGCTACCATTGTGTGCAGAGCAAAGCGCTTCGGGAACGAAGTTTCCGCACCCTTCTCCCTGAGCAGAGCGTACCCGGAAATTAACTGTTCGCGGGTAAAGCCGTATTTTGATTCTTCGGGCTTGCCAATGATGGCATTGCCTTCCTTGAGAGGGCCCGGGTTGTAGCGCAAAGAAATCAATTCCGGCAAACCTGCGGTTCTTTCAAGAAACTCAATATGGGTAAAATCATCCAGATTTATCACTGCGCCCATGTTCCTTGCAGCCGCATATTCCTTCGCCGGAGTTTCGTTGGAAGTGAGCATGATATCTTCGCCGAATATACCGGCCATTTCAGCCAGTAACAGTTCCGCGTAACTTGCACAGTCGGCGCCAAAACCTTCCGCAGCAAGAATTTTAAGAATGTAGGGATTGGGCAATGCCTTCACTGCAAAATAATTCTTGTAGGAAGGAAAAACCGAAAATGCCTCCTTTATCCGGCGGACATTTTCGATTATTGCCTTTTCATCGTAAATATAAAACGGTGTCGGATACTGCTGCGCCAGTTTTTCCAGCGCATCTCTGTCCAACGGAAAATACTTGTTATTCATCTAGCTTAAATAGCCCTTGTATTTTAACAGTTCCGCATTTAGAATCCCGCCGCCCGCCGCGCCGCGTACAGTGTTATGCGAAAGCGCGGTAAAACGGATATCAAACAAATTGCAGGGACGAAGGCGTCCGACTACAACTGCCATTGCTTTGCCGGCATCCCTGTCCTTGCGCGGCTGGGGACGGTTTTCCTCTTCACGATAAATAATCGGCTGTTTTGGAGCCATCGGAAACTTCGCTTCCTGCGGGAGTCCCTTGTAAGATGTCCAAATTTTTTTAATCTCATCTATGGAAGACGGTTTTTTCATTCCAAAAGCCAGAGAAATACACGCTGTATGACCATCGGTAAGCGGAACACGGTTGCAATGCGCGGAAATTTTGGGCATAACAGCGTTCTGAATTACACCATTAATAATAGTTCCAAAAATCTTTAACGGCTCTTGCTCGGATTTTTCTTCTTCTCCGCCAATATAGGGAACAAGGTTATCGATCATGTCGAGAGAAGGAACTCCCGGATAACCGGCGCCGGAAACTGCCTGCATTGTAGTAACAATGATTTTCTTGACAAGATAACCTGCCTGTACCAGAGCATACAGGGGAGTCATGTAACTTTGAATTGAACAGTTGGGCTTTACCGCAATAAAACCTTTTTTCCAGCCGCGCGCGTTTTGCTGCATGGGGATAATATCCGTATGATGGGGATTAATTTCAGCTATAAGAACCGGCACATCCGGCGTCCAGCGATGAGCCGAAGCATTGGAAATTACAGGTATTCCGGCAGCGGCATACTCTTCCTCAAGAGCGCGGGTTTCATCCTTACCCATTTCCAGCGCGGAAAACACAAAAGCGCATTTTTTTTTCTTATGCGCTGCAACAGCACAGCTTACATCGTTAGCGTCTTCAACCGTTATTTTACCTACATGGGAAGCGTATGTATTTGCCAGATGCCACCTTCCCGCAACTGCTTCTTCATATTTTTTTCCCGCGCTTCGCGGCGAAGCTGCCGCATAGCGTACATCAAACCAGGGATGATCATTAAGCAGGGAAATATACTGCTGCCCTACCATGCCGGTTGCGCCTAAAACGCCAACTGGAATCTTTGCCATAATTTGCTCCTTGTTCTATTCATATTAACATAAATCAAATTGATTGAGAAAGAGAGCCTTTTTCAAAAACTGAAGTTTCCGAACAACTCTACTATTTTGATGTCAGGTTATAAACACCATCCCAATTCTCTTCGGGCAAAGCTACCGAGAATTGTTTCAATCTATCAAGATATATTGTAGACAATGTATCATCCGGCCTGATAACAAGCGCTTCATGAAAACCCTCAACTGCCTGTTTCCATTCACGTTTTTCAAAGTTGGCAAGCGCTTCATGAAAGACTGATACGAGTTTTTTATCCTGTTCGGATGCAGTTTCCGCCATGTCTACAAGTTCGCAAAGACGCACAGGTTCGTTGATGCCTACAACACGCACACGATCGAGTTTCCGGTATAAAACAGCGTCTCCTGTTTCAAGTACAGTCTGTTCCGAAGCAAGAATCCATGTTCCGTATTGTTTGTTTACACCCTCAATACGCGCCGAAAGATTTACGGCATTCCCCATGATCGTGTAGTTCATTTTGTTAGCCGTACCCATATTGCCTGCTACCATGTAGCCGGTATTAATGCCAATGCGGGTTAAAAGCGGAATAGGAGAAAGCTTCTGTTCCATGATGATTTTATTCAGTTCCGCCTCGACCTTTTTCATTGCGATGGCTGACACACATGCGCGTAAAGCGTGATCTGCAAGCGGGATAGGCGCGCCAAAGAAGGCGACAATCGCGTCTCCAATGTACTTATCAATTGTCCCCTTTTCGGCAAGCACAACATCACTCATAGAACTTAAATATTTGTTAAGCAGACTGACCAATTTTTCAGGATCGCCAAGCTTTTCAGAAATAGTAGAAAAACTTTGAATGTCGGTGAAAACGGCGGTCATGTAGTACTGCGTTCCGCCCAACTGCAGACGTGAAGGATCGGAAATAATCTCTTTTACTACATCGCTGGAAACATAAGTGGAAAAAGCGGTGCGGATAAAATGTTTTTCTTTTTCAGATCCGGCGTATGCGATTATTTCCCGTGTTATTAATGCGCTGAGTATCGCAAGCACTGCACCCAGAGGCCCCCAATAAATGCCTGTAAGACGGAACAGAAGAATAGAACCGAAAAAGACAATCAACATGGAGGCAAAACTGGAAACAGCGCGTACAACCGGAGAAAGACGGGTAGTGAAAATAAAAAACAACGGAACAAAAACCATCAGAAACAGAACACGCCACCAGTATCCAAGAGGTATAATAAAATTTTCAGAAAGTATTGTATCAAGAACAACGGCATGTGTGCCTACATTAATATACATACCGTGAAAAGGATTAGCACCGTAGTCAGTAGTTCCGGTATCAACCCTTCCTATAATAACAAATTTGTCACGAAGCATTCTGTCATTACTTTCGCTCAACTCAATACAGCGATTATAATTAATCTTAATAGCATCAATCAATTGCGCAATATAATAGGCTTCATCTTCAACAACTTCAGCAAATTCCGGATGTTCTTCACCTAACCAAAAAGCCAACTCCGTTACTTTTGCGTCTATATCAAGGGAAACCAGTTCATCTAATAATGATAAAATCCGCGAGCGATACGAAAGATAACTGCTGAAGTATGTATCAGATGTATATTCCATTGCTCTATTTTTGGCTTCGCGCTTTGCTTCATATAACTCTTCAAGATCGTTCAATATCGAAAAAACATGAACTAAAGACGGATCAAACTGGGCAAAGAATATCAAATCTGCGGAAGCAAGCGCATAAGTGTAAAATTCCATCTCCGCTTCCATGTCATCAAGCAATGAAAAATCCGCGAAGGAGATATGCTCGTAACTTTCAAAGTAATCTTCTTTTGGCCAATCAAGCATCATCCTTCCCCTGGAATCCAGCGGAATAACAATATCTTTTGTCACATTACCGGGCAACCTTGCCTGTTTAATAGTCAATTTATTTCTTTCAAGCAATATTTCGGGCCTTCCAAGATAATTAATTAATGGAGCGAAAGAAAGCTGCAAGTACCAATGATCTTTGATGTTTTGAGCAAGAAAAACACGCCGCCTTACGCCGTCATCGTCAATCTCGACATTTGTAAATCCGGCTCCTTTCGCTGCCATTGCAAACGGCGGCAGAGCAGGAAGTATATCAATAAAACCCGCTCCGCGGTGGGCATTTTCCGCGGCATTTACAGGATAACTGAAACGTTGTTCCGCGATAGCCTGGCGGCGTTCTGCCTGTTCGCCTTCCAAAGGATGTTCACGCAGATTAAGGGTAGACCAGATACGGCCATTAAGGGCTATCGCCTGGGCAAGATAAAGATCGTTGTTACGCGCAATACGCCGCGCTCTTTCATAAAGATTTCTTTGTTCGCTGCTGATGATATTAGAGAAGGAATCTACAATAGAACCTATGTCATTCAGCCTTAACCGCCCGTCGCCAATAGAGGAAAAAATATCCCGCGCAGCCGAATCTATTGCTGAAAAGCTGCGGCTAAAATCATTTCCCAGCCCTTGATTCAAATACAGGCTGTCTACTCCCTGCGGGCCGTGGTCAATGTATTCAATATCGAAAATAACCGCCAACGCTCCGTATTCTTTAAGGCGCAAAAGACCTTCCGCCGGTATGGAACGGGGCCAGGGAAAAACACCGTTATATGCAATTGCAGGATCGTCTACATCAAGAAAAACAACATTTTCAATGCGTTGGCGGTTTGCCCTGAAATTCAAAAAGAAATCATAAAGCCGGTATTCAAGATCAGTTAAAAAGCCTGCAATGTACAACAGCGAAAATACTAAAGCTGCTCCAAAGCCCACAACGGCATTATATTTGTACTTCACGTTTTATTACCAGTTTAATTACCATCCAACAATTACACCAATATTCCCATCGGATGGTGTCGGGATTTCGCTGGAAACAACTGTTTCACCCGCAAAACCTGTCCCAACAGGTGCGGAAGGCATTATGCTCCCTGTGATTATTTCGATAGTGCTTTGCGCGCCGCCTTCGGAAGTTAATGTGCGTGAAGAACCATTGTTAACTGAAACTGCGATTCCGTCCGAACCTTCCCAGCCTATGCTGCCGGTAATTACTTCCACATTATGCGTATCCATTTCAAATTCTGTACCACGAACCGAAGCAGTTGCGCTGGGGCTTTGAACTGTAGTGTTTGCCCTTGTTCCAGCAGGCGGTTTTACTTCCACCCTGATTCTTCCGGTTTGCAAATTGACATTCAGATTTTCCGTACCTGCAAAGCTGCTTATTTCCGCAAGGGAAAGACGGGTTAAAGGCCGTACAGTAATTGTGTTGCTTCCAACTGTAATAACAGCAGTACTTCTGAACCCTGTCGATACAATTGTATCCTGCTCAATAATGCTGCCTTGCTGAGCGGGAATAAAGGCAGAGGCCCTGGCCGGTTTTATTTCTACATCACCGGTAAATTCACGAATTATTCCGGTTTGGGAATAAACAGAAAAAACAAATACGAAAATTATCAAAATGGAAAAAACAATTCTTTTCATAACTAACCTTCCTTAAAAAATAAAATTAAAATACAGCTAAAACAGCTGTTAATACAATACGCCATTGAGCCTTTGCATCCGGCCAGTAATTACCCATAGAAGGAATAAAAGTTCCGCCGCCTAAACCAAGCTGCAGATCAGAGACTGGACTCCAGATAAACTGCGCACAAAATTCCCCGCCGTATAATCTGTTTGTATTTTCTTCGCCGAATGCCAATCCATTACGTATAAAATACGACATGGTTAGGCTTGTTCCAAACGATTCTACCAAGCGGGCGGAATAATTCAAAGTCAGCGCTGTAAGTCCGGACATCCTTTGCTGAAATATCTCTCCGTAATATTTTGTGGTAATAGGATTAAATGCGCCAAGAAGATCACTATCTCTGATTCCGGTCGTAAAACGCCCGATGAAAGAAAACCTGCTGGTAAAGTTTGTCGGCAGGATAAAATAAATTCCAAATTCGCCGGCAAACGCTAAATTAAAATCCAAATCATCAGCAATTTTATCTACATATTGAGCTGTTCCAATACTGCCGCCCGCTTCAAAAAGAAAATTGTTGACAGGTATGCCGGTTTTAAGAATAAGATATTGACTGTGTAATCTATTATCTTTGCCTGATAAATCCATTTGTCCTGAAAATGCAGCTGTCAATTTTACAAATTCCGCTATGGACGGATGTTCCCAATCCACAGATGTAAACAAACGCCGCGGGGCAAAATAAGTATTGGAAAAATTACTGTAATTAAGGGGAGAATGATATAATTCTTCATCATGCTCTGTCATTAAAATATTAATGTTCTTTTTATATAGCAGTCCTGTGTACCATAATCCGGCGCCAAATCGTCCTGCGGGAGAACTATGGGTAAATTGAATTCCGTCAAAAAGCCCTTCGGCAATAAAGGGCAAAGGAGAAGAATAATTAAAACGTCCTGCCCTTAATCCCAATGCTCCGAAACGCATAGAAAGTTCGGTGCGTAAAAGTTCGGGAACATAGTAGAATTCATTGCTGTATCCAAAAGTCATTGATCCTGATGTAAAAAAACTGCCTGTATCGCCAACCAGAAAAGAAAGACGGGGAACAAAACCTATCCGGTATTCAAAATTATAATCATTATTATCTTCGGAATTACCGTATCCTAAATACTGGTTTACCAAAAAGCCAAAATCTAAAGCCCCAAGAGAAACCGGAAATAAAAATATCAATAAAAGAACTATATATCCAAAGCGCGTTTTTTTCATTTTAGTCCTCCAATATGGTGATTTCTACACGCCTGTTAACTATCATCCCTGCTGTAGATGTGTTATTTGCCATTGGACGACTAGCGCCAAAACCAACTGCGGTTATGTTAGCTGCATCGCAAGCTCCCAGTGAAACCAGATAAGACGCGACAGCTTGCGCTCTTTCCAGAGAAAGCCTGTTCCGGCCTTCTTCTGAACCGGACATGGCAGTATGGCCGGAAACAAGCACTCTTACACCCGGAATAGTCCTTAATATATTGGCTATTCCTTGAAGTTTAATTCTTTCTGATTCTCTTAGCTCTGATGAATCAGAAGGAAAATATATATTGGAAAGAGTGATTGTTACGCCTTCATTTGATGGCGCAACTCTTGCATCAGGAACTCTGTTTTCTTCAAGTCTGGAAGCTAATTCCGCTGCTAACGCTTCACGGCGGGCTGCCTCTTCCCTCGCTGCTGCGTCTGCTGCAAGCGCTTCACGGCGGGCTGCTTCCTCTCTCGCGGCGGCGTCTCTGGCTGCTGCGTCTCTGGCGGCCGCTTCCTCTCTCGCTGCTGCGTCTGCTGCAAGCGCTTCACGGCGGGCTGCTTCTTCTCTTGCTGCGGCATCCGCTGCCAAAACTTCACGGCGGGCTGCTTCTTCTCTTGCTGCGGCATCCGCTGCTAACGCTTCACGACGGGCCGCTTCTTCTCTTGCTGCGGCATCCGCTGCTAACGCTTCACGGCGGGCTGCTTCCTCTCTCGCGGCAGCGTCTCTGGCCGCTGCGTCTCTTGCTGCGGTTTCTGCTGCCAACGCCTCACGGCGGGCTGCCTCTTCTCTTGCTGCGGCATCCGCGGCTAACGCTTCACGACGGGCTGCTTCCTCTCTCGCTGCAGCGTCCGCTGCAAGCGCTTCACGGCGGGCTGCTTCCTCTCGCGCGGCAGCGTCTCTGGCTGCTGCTTCCCTTGCTGCGGCTTCTGCTGCCAAAACTTCACGACGGGCTGCTTCTTCTCTTGCGGCGGCGTCTGCTGCCAATGCTTCACGGCGGGCTGCTTCTTCTCTTGCCGCTGCGTCTGCTGCCAAAACTTCACGGCGGGCTGCTTCCTCTCTCGCGGCGGCGTCTCTGGCTGCTGCTTCTCTTGCTGCGGTTTCTGCTGCCAACGCCTCACGGCGGGCTGCTTCTTCTCTCGCGGCTGCTTCTCTGGCCGCTGCGTCTCTTGCTGCGGTTTCTGCTGCCAACGCCTCACGGCGGGCTGCTGCTTCTCTCGCGGCTGCTTCTCTGGCCGCTGCGTCTCTTGCGGCTGCGTCTGCTACTAATGCTTCACGGCGGGCCGCTTCTTCCCTCGCTGCTGCTTCTCTTACAGCGGCGAGTTCAGCTACTAATGCTTCACGACGGGCGGCCTCTTCTCTCGCTGCTGCGTCTCTTGCGGCAGCGTCTGCTGCAAGTGCTTCACGGCGGGCCGCCTCTTCCCTAGCGACAGCTTCCATATCAATATTTGCGGTACCTAATACTTCACTTCTACGGGCAGCCGCTTCTCTGGCGGCTATTTCAGCCGTTTCTTCATCTTCATAACGGCTGGCTAAAATTCTGCTGGTAATAAAAAGCAGTAATTCGCCAGATACAGGCATTGCCGGATCTGTTCTTCCCTGAATAAAGTTGCGATATACCAATTCGCGGTAGGCATGATGGGAGCTATTTGTCAATGAATAAAAAATACCGCCACTAATTCCAAAAGAATTCATAAATAAAAGAGATACGCCGTCCAGCCTCGCTATTTGATTCGGCGATGCGTTTCTGGGCAGCCAATTTCTTTCAGCCGCATATCTGAAGGCTTCGTTACTATCTAAAGTTACCATTGTATCGGACGCTTCAAGCACAAAACGGGCCGCCTGAGCATAGGTAATTGCCCCTGCCGCAAGGAGAGTCTCAATTTCTTCTGCTGTGGTCTGAGCGGAAAGCGCAGAAACTGCTGTTAAACAGAGAATGAATAAAATACCTGCCTTTTTTGAACTCGATATTAATAAATTTGATGTTTTCACAGACATATCAGTGAATTATATAGGAGATATATCAAATTGTCCATATTTTTCATGAATTGCCTCATAAATGAGCTTGAATCAAGGCTTGTCATAAGGTATTCTGAGGCCATGAGTACAAACCCGGTTGCGGCCTACCTTGCCGATGTTTCACCAGAAAAAGTTGATATAAATCTGCTGTCTTACCTTTGCAGCCTTTCGGAAATTTCCAAAGTTACCCCGGAAATCGCATCTTCAATTGTGAAAGAACTGGAAAACCAGCGAACAAGGTTAAAACTTATAGCCAGCGAAAATTACTGTTCTATGGCAGTTCAGCTTGCAATGGGGAATTTGCTTACAGATAAATATGCCGAAGGAATAGCGAATCACCGCTTTTATGCGGGAACAGAGAATGTAGACGCTATCGAGATTCTTGCCGCAGAAGAAGCATGTAAACTTTTTAACGCGCAGTATGCCAATGTCCAGCCCCATTGCGGATCGGATGCCAATTTGCTTGCATACTGGGCTATTTTATGTACACGAATTGAAGAGCCGGCATTGAAAAAATGGGGGCAAACCGACCTCTACAATCTAAACGATTCTCAATGGAAAGAGCTTAAAGAGGCTCTCGGAAACCAGCGGCTTTTGGCATTGGATTACTATTCAGGCGGACATCTGACACATGGTTACCGTTACAATATGACAAGCCGGATGTTCGATGTCCACACTTATTCGGTTTCTGAGGAAAATGGGCTTCTTGATTATGATGAAATAGAAAAACAGGCGCTTGCATTACGTCCCTTTATTCTTCTTACAGGGTATTCTGCGTATCCCAGAAAAATCAACTTTAAGCGTATGAGGGATATAGCTGATAAAGCCGGCGCAGTATTAATGGTAGATATGGCGCACTTTGCCGGGCTTGTAGCAGGCAAGGTTTTCACAGATGAATACGATCCTGTGCCTTGGTCGCATGTTTTAACCAGCACCACCCACAAAACATTGCGCGGCCCGCGCGCCGGACTTGTGCTTTCTACTTCAGAGTTTGCCGAATCTTTGGACAAAGGCTGTCCCCTGACAATGGGCGGACCGCTTCCCCATGTTATAGCCGCAAAAGCAATTGCTTTCCGTGAAGCAAGCGCCCCGGAATTCAGGCAATATGCACAGCGTATTGTCAGCAACTGCCAGGTTTTGGCAGCTTCATGTATAAAAAACGGCCTTGATGTTCTGACAGGCGGAACCGACAATCATTTGATACTTGTGAATGTAAGAGAAACCGGCATTACGGGCAGACAGGCAGAAAGCGCTCTGCATGAATGTAATATAACGGTTAACCGTAACAGCCTTCCCAACGATCCAAACGGCCCGTGGTATACATCCGGGTTAAGGCTTGGAACTGCTGCTGTTACAAGCCTTGGCATGGGAGAAGCCGAAATGGCGGAACTTGGCGGATTAATAAAGGATGTATTAAAGGGAACAACTCAGGCACCCAATAAAAAAGATCCTTCCAAAAACAGCAAAGCAAAATATATTATTGACGCAAATGTAAAGGCAGGGATCCTTGGCCGCGTAAAAAGCCTTATGGATCGTTTCCCCGTTTACCCCGGACTTGATTTGGAATTGCTTAAAAAAACTTTCGTAAAATGAATAGATTTCAAAACAATTAAATTTGTTCCAAGAACGCGAACTTTTGGTTCGAAAGTTTTAGAACAGCCTCAATTAAGCAGGTACTTGATTCTTTTGTTTTTCTTGGATAAACGTAACAAAAATATCAAAAAGAATAGGATCTATTTTTACGTGTTTATCGATAAATTCTTCACGCATCATTACTAATGCCTCTTCTGGAGTCAATGGCTTGCGGTAAACGCGGCAGGGATCTGTTATACTGTCAAATACATCGATTATTTCCAGAACTTTTGCGGGAAAATATGCAAGAGCTTTATAATCCATCATGGGTTCAAGTTCGTATGTAATGCAATAGTCCTGCTTTGCATTCACATTTTGTTTTTTATAATGCTGAAGATAACTGCGGAAATAACCGTAACCGGCAGGATCGCCATAATATTCGTGATGATACCCGGTAATAAGGCTTGCTTCCCTTGAATAATTTGTTTTGGAAACAATAAAATGGTAACCCGTCTTTACATGATCAATAACAATATTACGATCGTACGCAGATTCACCTTCGTGGTATTCAACAGCCGCTGCCTTTCCTATGTCGTGAATTAAAAAACCGACAGACCACTTAAATAACATATCAGGAGGAATGGCCCTCATTCCCCCCAAATAGACACGTTCAAGAATAACATCATCAACATTAAGGTGCGGAAGTAAAGAGTGGTAATACTTACGGTATTTGGATGCAAAAGAAATACGAAGTTTCTGAATAGCACTTGATGTTGAAACAAGATTATTATAATTTTTAAGGAAATCAACCCCATTAAAAAAAACTCTTGTAATATGCTGCAAAATAGTGCCATTGGATTTATTCGCCAAATCCAGCAACAACTCGTTATTATGAACTTCCTCTGATATAAGCTGAACGGAGGACTTTATCATTTCATGGGTGGAATCTACAAGACCCTGTGTTACTTTTTTTGCTTCATCATCTGTAAAATGAAAAACTTCTTCCAGAATCGCATGATTAACCAGCGCTACATCCTTGGCTGTACTAACAAGCGTTTCGGCAACAGCTCTTTTATCTCTGGTTTTATACAGAAGAAGATCATTTAACTGTTTTTTATTTTGATTTAAGTAATCAATCTTCTCTGCGGTAGACATGCCGGAAAAAGTATTATATTCACTGCCATAGCCTACTTCTACTTCCAGTTCCTCAAGTTCTTCTTCTACTTCTACGTTTTCCTCGGCCTTTTCTTCAGTTTTTGGCCTGTCAAACTCCCAGACTCCGGTTTTGATTATGGCTTTCTCTTTTAGCTTCTCAAAACCTTTTTCGGCAAGGAAGTACTCCCAGCCGCTGCCTTGCTGCCAGAAGTGATCATTATTATGATGCAAAACCTTAAAGGGCATAAGCCGTTTTTTATTGGCGGCCTTGTTTATGCATAAAATGGGAATTTCCTCTTCATTTATGATGTCAACATAAATTTTATTGATGCTCTTATTATCAGCAAGCAGCAAAATATCTGATATTGGAGTCATCTTTTCTTTTTCTTGCATGTCATTACATTATACAATTATTTTTAATTTTAGCAAGGTGTCTTTTATAATTTGAGGCTGCCCGAAAATCTCGAATTTCCGGTTTTATGACGAGCTCAAACTTGCTGGTTTATTTTTCCCATTATTTCGGCAATGCTTTTATCGGCTTCTTCATTAGAAACCTGACAAGTACCAACTTGCCGGTGGCCGCCGCCGCCATAACCAAGTAAAAGAGAGCCGACATCCACGTTGGAAGTACGGTTAATAATACTATGGCCGACAGTAACGGCAACATTGGCTTTATTACGGCCGTCAACAACCCACATGGAAATATTTTGCTCAGGATACTGGGTATAGATATAAAAGCGGTTTCCGGCGTAAATAGTTTCTACATCCCGCAAATCTACCAACAAGACATTACCGACAGTTTTTGTGTGTGTTTGAACCATTTCTGCAAAAAGATCTTTTTGCTGGTAATATAAATCTATACGTTCTTTTACATCGGGCATGGCCAGTATATCGTAAATGGACTTTTCACTGCATGCTTTGGCCAAAGCTGTCATCAGATCGTAATTACTGATTGTAAAGTTACGGAAACGGCCAAGGCCTGTACGCGGATCCATGATAAACCCTAAAAGCACCCAGCCTCTTGGATCAAGAATTTCATCCTTGGAAAGGTCGCCTGAATCTACTTTATCAACAAAATGGATCATCTCCATGAATTTACTCAGTTTAGCATCGCCTCCGTAGTATTCATAAACTACCCGTGCGCAGCTTGGAGCAGGTTTGGAAACCCCTTCAAAAATCGTCTTATTTCCCAAACGTTCAGATTCGCTTGAATGATGATCAAACCAGAGTTTACAGCCTTTGATATACGGAATATTGGCTAAAATATCATTATCGTTAGCTTCTACCAGACCATCCTGAATATCCTTGGGATGTACAAATTTCCACTCGTCAATTAAGCCCAAATAGGATAAAAGCGCACCGCAAGCCAAGCCGTCAAAGTCAGATCTGGTTAATAACCTCATTTTCACTACCATCCTTAAAAAATAAAATCCTACCCTTAATGTCGGCAAACTATGATTCATTATACAGTACTAAAGCAAAAATGAAAACAGTTAATTTGAGGTTGTTCCAAAACTCAGTTTGCAGAAAAGAACATATCCGCCCTGCCGGAAAACCATTTCAAAATCGCTTCTGCCCGGTTGGAAAAAGAAACGCCAATCCGTTCTCCCATGCCGGGAACCAAAAAAGCCCTCGCCATTGAAACAGAGTAAACTAAAAGCAAATCACCGCAGTCAAAAATTGCCAAAATTGTCCTAAGATTACCCTTCCCTATCGCCGGAATTACCGTGACGGATAAGGGGGTCAAATTTTCCTGAACAAAAAAAACAGTATCCCGTGCGACTACATACTCGTAGCGGTAAATATTATCTCCAAAGGTAAGATCCTTTTGCCTCACATAAAGGGATAAAAATGCCGGCGGAATAGAATAAACAGGATCGGGGACAGGTATTCTGTTTTCCGGCCCGTCTATCACATTAGAATATTCAAAAAAAGTCCGTATGGATCCGCGGCTTGCAGAATAATATTGAATTCCTGTCAGCGTACTTAAAGCCAACAACTGGTTGTATATTCCGGTTTTCTGTACTTCATCCCAGTTACCGGGATCTATATGTGAATGTTCAGGCTTCCTGTACAAGTATAAAGTTTCCACCATCATGTTTGGATTTAAGTTATTAATGATTCTGGCAGTAAACTGCTGCAAATCGCTGTTTTCAGGCATTAAAACAAGAGAGGGATTCCTTAACTGCATTTCCATAACAAGGCCGCTATTTGAACGCAGCCTTGCCGCAATTTCCGGAGAAACCAAATTTTCAAGCGGTACAGAAAAAACGCAGGGAATAATAATTAACCCAAACAAAAAGGAAAAAATGGTTTTATTCTTCATACATAACCCAAACCGGGAGTCGAAGTTTTACAGTAGTCCTATCTAAATCCGCGATAAAAAACCCTTACCTGTTTATATAAACCATCTCCCTCGCTCTTGGTTTCAACATCACTAATATCATTTAATGTGGTATGGATAAGCCATCTGTCGAATGGATTCATCGGTTCAAGCAGGACTGAGCCCCGGCTTTCACGTACCTTCTCCGCAACATTATAGGCAAGGCGTACCAGAGATTCTTCACGACGGATACGGTAATTTTCCGTATCCAGGATTATTCGCGCATCATCCCTGCCCTGTCTGCCAGCGTAAATATTCAACAGTAATTGTAATGCATCCAGATTTTTGCCTTTTTTTCCAATTAATATCGAAGAATATTCCGATTCAATTTTTAATCCAAGTTTATGTTTTTCCCGGAATAAAATCGAAACCTTACCGGGATAACCCATACGTTCAATCAAACCGGATGTAAAATCTGTCATTTTTTGTTCAAACTCACTTTGAGGAACCGGTTCGCCAAAAACCGCTTTGCCGATATAGTTTCCTTTGTATTGTTCATCCGGATCGCCAGAACTTAAATGGCGTTTGTCGGCAGTGGTATTCCCTGTATGTACTCTTATACGCACATAACCTTTTTTGAATAAACCATTTTTTTGAGTTTCCAAAATCTCTACATCAAAATCATCTTTTTCAAGACCAAGTTCTTCCGCCGCCCTGTCGATAGCTTCCTTTTCGGTACGGCCTTCAAATTCAAATTCCATAAATATCT
>Ga0123353_10004643_pt1 | contig 17737 bp, 20 predicted proteins | sample TergutLab28metaG_3_FD_92763 | JGI IMG/M metagenome (GOLD analysis project Ga0123353, IMG submission 92763) | Labiotermes labralis P3 segment gut microbial communities from Petit-Saut dam, French Guiana - Lab288 P3 | ecosystem: Host-associated > Arthropoda: Insects > Digestive system > Gut ... | reverse complement strand
CTTGGTTTTACAAAAATTTTGTGCTACGAACGAAAGTTAAAAAATGCAAATCATAAATGAAAATAAACAAAATATAACAGCGTGGTAAAATAAGCTTTTCTGAATGATGTCATCGTCACCATTGTTTCCTGCACTTCACTGTAAACTATATGTGAATTGAAAGTTTCAATGCTGTAATCAAAACATGCTATAATATTTCCATAATTCTGACCAACTTTACCTGCACTGAAATCCCACGTACCTAACCTTCCAATGACAACACACGAATTTTTTTCAACTTAAATACAGTCCCTTCAGCCGTCTTAAACAGCAATATTTATTACACGGATTTGCCATTTCTGGTTCACACACTGTACGAAATCATTGATTTAGAGCACTGGCAAACCATTCTAGCTTACTTCACAAACATCATTTGAGAAACACCTGCTCATGATGAGAATTTCCCACGGCCCCTTTCCCACGCAAGTCGTCGACTGCCAACTTAAAGAAAACGACTTTCCCTAGATTTGTATCTACATACCTCTTTTAGTAACAGGGACTTCTATTAACTGTTAAATAGTCTTCATTTAAGATAGTCATAAGCTTGAAAAATTTTCTTAATAGATGTCCACTTTAACTGTAAACCGTCTGTCCCGTTATATCTGTGAAATATGAATGAAACGGCAATGGGGAAAACACAGGCTCTATGAAGTGCCGAGTGATGCGTGACTGGTACAGAGGATGTACAGTTTTCCCACGAGTATGTTCGCACAATAGGTATATATTACTCATACAACACATATATATCTCTGTCCTTATTGCATATGAACAAAAGTAATCCCAATATTCTTATGCATTATATTGTAAAATGTTATAGTTTATTTCAAATCCATCTGCTAGAGCTCTGAGTATTTCCTCCACCCCCGTCAAGGGTTTTATTTTAGGGGTCTATTGTACAAGAATTGACCACAAATTTGCCTTGCCAACCTACAGTTAATAACAAAAATAACTAAGACCGCTGACAAAGTAAATGCAATCAGCATGTTCAGCTCGTTACATCTTGTTTCCATTACGTAAAAGCAGCACTGGAGGGAGTTATATATCCCCTAATAAGCTACGAAAAAGTGGCATAGTTTGATGTTGTGAGAAATTGTAGCAGGTACTTAAGATAGTAGGAATCGTTGCATTCATTCATTTAACTGCGGTGATTTCATAGCGTCAAATGATGCGATGCAGTGAATGATGAATAAGGATGTTGAAGGAAGCGGTCGTGGCCTAACTTAAGGTACTGTCCCAGTATTTGCCTGGAGTGAAGAACTTTCGTAAGATTCTAATGCCCGCACAACGAATAGACTTCATAGTACCGAAAAGAGCCGTGAAGTCCCTTTTAAATAGGACGATTAAAACATGGAATGCTACATTGCCATATAGATATCCAAACGAGCTTCACACTGGGATTCAACTAGTATTAACTGTTTAAATTTCGTTTCAAGTGTACGAGAAAGAAGAGTTTCAAAGGAGCCACATCGGCGCCGTTATCGTCTCTTACGTTGTAAAAACAGCTTTATTTCGACGTACGCTGTACGTACAGGAGCTCCTAGAATGGAGACAATTACGTAACTAAGGGCATGACATGCACATCAATTTTAATTTTAAATGCATGCTTTGTTAAAGCAGTTGCTGGAACTGACGCATTGCTTGGTCTGTTTCTGCCTCAAATTAAGTTCCTTTGAAGGAAGGGCGAGGTAGCAATGATTGTACTTTTTTATTTATATGGTGTCACTAGTTGATAGTTGGTCCTTAGCTGTGAGTTCAGGCTTTAGATGCATGGTATTTCGGCCTACTTCCCCTATTCGTTACTTCCCCTCACATAAATTGTTTTAGTTGTGTTTCCCATGGGAAAATACACGCCTTCTAGCTCCTACAAGTACAAGGCCAAGTCCTTGTTTCCCAAGCTGCAATGTTCCTCCCCCACAATCTTATGTTACGGTATGAATGACCCCAGATTCTCTCATATCAGCTGGCTGTCTTAGCTCTTGTATGTGGCAGATTCATTTCAAGAACTTTAATGGTGGTTGATTAATTAATATATTTTTGTTCTTCTTTGGAAGTGATTCTTTAGTTAATGTTTTGTGTTTAGTAGAGAGGCAATGGGTGTGAACGGCTTATGGAAACTCCTTGATCCATCAGGGAAACCAGTCCCATTGGAAACTTTGGAAAATAAGGTGCTTGCAGTTGGTATCCTTTTATCCTTTATTATAATTAGGTGACAATGCTTATCTAAGTTTAATTTTCCATGAGTGTGTGTTGCTTAACTGTATGTGTACATGATGATGAATAATATTGTGTGAACAGAAAGCACAACTATGTATTTCAAGTTGTTTGTAATTTGTGCTGTTTCCTAAATACTGCCCAACAGTTTGATGAGTTGTAGAACTTTTGTGGACAGTCATGGAATGTCCTGTTTGTGTTATTTTTAATATGCTAATTCAGGCAATGAGAAGTGTGTAGGTAATTTATAAAGTTGGTTTTATATGCTTTTCATCAGAAATATCAATATATTATTTATGCATAAAAAATATTTTCATTTATGACACTGGATGTAATAATTATATCATTCATCAGAAAGGTATGACATACTTTAACCTGATTATTAAGAGTTAATATGCCAATTAGTTTGTTAAATATCACGGAGAGATATTGTTGAGAAACATGTTGAACTTACAATCTCACAGTGGAACTTGGGCAGGCTGTTACGTCTTTGTGAAAGTGGAAGGTCTGTAGAGGGCCAGAATAGTTCTCTATTTCATCACATGACATAGTCATATGTGTCTGTATATTTAAAAAAGTAAATGAAATGAAACTATGTGTATTTTCAAAGTAATGTCATGAGAGTGGTTTACTGGGGTGCGAGAAAATTGTATTCATGTATACAACTCCACAATGTGAGTCAGATAAATAGTGTTAGGAGGGAACAGATGACCATCATTGCTGTGGCAGCTGTTTTGCTTGGAAAAATTTTATCAAAATTTTGAGTACTGTATGAAGTTTTGTTTTGTTTTAGCGTTTCAATAAAATCTTGTTTGCCTTCTTAGATACCATACTTCATGGTTTTCTAATATAACAAGGTAGTTCAACATTCGTTACATTTAAATTCAATATTTGTGCCTTTAAGGATAAGTGTAGTTCTTCTTTGTGGTGTATATTTTAATTTTCCTGGTATAATATTTACCTAATTTACTCTGATTTTGGATTGATATATTAGTCATACATAATATTTTATACTGCTAATTTTTGCACATTCAGTTGTTAATATAAAGTCAAATTTGAAGGATTTTGATGTTACAGATGTGTAAAGTTAGGGATTTTCAAAGTCCATCCAATTTCGATTTTAGCATATTAATAAAATTCATTTAGTACGTAATTATTGCTGAATATTTTACTGAATACAATAGAATTAACATGCATGAAGCTGAGTTTTTTTACTTTTTTTCATAATTGATGAACAAGCACTGACCTTAACAAAACCATAGACGTATCCATTTGGCTGCACCAAGTGGTGAAGGGCTTCCAAGACTCGCACGGGAACCCCTTGCCTAATGCCCACCTCCTCGGACTGTTTCACCGTATTTGCAAGCTTCTCTTCTACAAGATTAAACCAGTGTTTGTGTTTGATGGTGGAGTCCCCCACTTCAAGAAGCAGACTATCGTAAGTTCCTGGACTATTCAGCTTGCATGTTCTCATGACCCCCAGTGTAATTAAGCTCCTCATCACCAAAAGGTTATTTTATATAGTATACACATACCTTGACTTCCTGTCATTGTGTGAGAATTGAATTATGATAATTATACTCGCTGTGGGAACTAGCAAGTATTTCCTTATTCAAATGTGAATCAACATTTTATTCTCAGACCTTTATGTCTCCATGTTTGATGTTTCTTTATTTCTTCTCACATGATTGTATTCTTGGTCTAGAAAAACTGCTGTCCTATCTTTCATTGACCAATTATCTGCTTCATTCATTTTGTACTAGGTGTGGAGGGGGTTATGCCAATAAGATTTTCATTGACATGTTCCGTCTTCAGAATTTTTTATTTAATTGAAGTTAGACATATTTCTGGAGTCTGTCTGTATTGTTTCACATAATGCATAACTCACTCGAAAAAGAACAGTGTTAGAGAAGCTAGTAGTAATCATACACCCACCTTCCCCAAGAAACCAAAAGTTTCATTCATTACCAGAATTACAGGAATGTCCTCACAGCTTATTTCTATAGGATCCACTTTAATATTGTTCTTTCACACATGCCTAGGACTCCAAGTTTGTCTTTTCTCTTCAAGTTGTCTAAGTGAATTATCATTAGCACTTCTGATATTAACTGTAGATTAATAGCAGTGTGGGTATACTGGAGTTCATGTGGGACAAAGGTGGCACTGAATCAGGAGACTATTATATATTTTTGTATGGTAAAGGGAATTATCAATTAGGGACAGGATTTTTGTACATAAGGGAGTCGCATCAGCCACCAAGGGAGTTAAGGTTTGTGAATAGTAGGATGTTGTTTATAATCTTAAGACATTGCTGGTGTGTTATTTTTCTCAAAGCTTATGGCCCAGCTGGGGATAAAAGTGATGACTGAAATGACACTTTCTGTGAGGAACTACAGCAGGTGTTTTATCAGTTCCCTAAGTACCATACAAAAATTCTATTAGGAGCTTCAAACACAAAATTATGGATGAAAATATTTTAAAACCAACAGTTAAGAATGTGAGTTAACATGGAACTGAAAAGGGTGTTAGAATAGGAAGGTTTGCCACATACAAAATTCTAATTGTTAAGAGCACAATGTTCCCCATCAGAACACTCATAAATGCACCCGGACTTCTCCTAATGTAAAGACTGATGATTCGATTGATCACATGTGTAATGCACAGCAAGTGGTATTCAAGTGTATTTACTGTGCAAACTTTCAGAGTAGCTGACTGTTACTGACAACTTTCTGTTCATTGCTGAAGTTGGGGAAAGACCATCAATGCAGATGTTTGATATAGAAGTATTTAATCTCAACAAGCTAAATAATGTGCCACTTACAGAACAATATCAGGTTAAAATCTCATATAGGTTTGCATCTTTGGAAAATTTAGATGATGATGGGGACTTCAGTAGGGCTTCGGAAGGTATTGGTGACAGTATCAAAATCCCAGCTTAAGGTGCATAAGAAGCATCAGAAACAGTCATTTGGTGTTGAATGTTCAAAATTTTTCTATGAAAGGAAGCAGGCTAAGTTGCAGTGGGTACAAAATATGGATCACATTATTGGACATACCTGAACAATGTAGGACATGAAACTAAAACATTTAAGGAACAAAAGGATGGAATGTTTGATAGTGCCATTGAAATGAGGGGAACAAGAACATTAGATACTCATAAATATGCATACATGAAATTAAGAAGGATTACTAATTTGGTATTGGAGGAGAAGGATAATATCTCTGCAAATTCTCACAGTATTATGAATGGGTGGATGAATCACTTCTGCCGCCTTTTGAATATACATGTGGTTAATGAAGCTGAGCAGACTGCCTTATCCACATCTGAGTCATATGCTGTCTAAATGTGTAAGGATTAAAATGTGCAGTATTATAACTTTACTTGTTTTACATGTTTTTTTAACTTCTCTCATATTGAGGGGAGACTATAGACTGAGGTGTTACAAAACAGGTTGTTGAGGGAATGTGTGGGCCTAAGGGGCATAAAGCAACAGAAGGATGGAGGAAGTTACATAATTAGGAGTTTCATGATGTGTGCACATTGCCACGTATTATTAGGATGATCAAATCAGGGAGGATGTGGTAGATGATACGTGGCAGGCATGGGAAAAAAAAGCCAATTGCATGTAGGGTTTGGGTGGGAAGGCTGAAAGAAAGAGACCACTTTGAAGACTTACATGTAGGTGGGGGGTATTGTAGTCGGTATAGCGACAGGCTGTGGGCTGGACGGTCTGGAGATCGAATCCCGGTTGGGGCAAGATTTTCCATACCTGGCCAGACCGGCCCTGGGGCCCACCCAGCCTCCTGTACAATGGGTACCAGGTCTTTCCCGGGGATAAAGAGCAACTGGGGTGTGACACTGACCCCTCGCCCCCTTCTAGTGCTGTGGTCAAGAAAGAGTAGAGCTATACCTCTACTCCCGCTATGGGCCGTACAGCTGGTACAGAGCCTCAGTGCCTGTACAAGGGTACACTTTACCTTACCTTTTGTGTAGGTGGGAGGATAGTATTAAAATGAATCTTAAGGAAATGGGATGGGAGGATGGGGATTGGATTTATTTTTCTCAGACAGGGGTTGGTGGTGTACTGTTTTGAACATAACAATGAACATTTGGGTGCCATAAAATATGGGAATTTTTTTGTCCATCTGGCAAATTGTTTGCTTGTCAAGAATGTGCATGCTCACCCTATGTACATTTTGTGCCCTGTCTAGCTCAGTATAGTAGGTGAGACTTCTTCATGATATGGGTGGACTTCATCAAATCTGATAGTTTTATTTATTTATTTATTTATTTTTGTTGTTGGTTACATTTGAGTTTTTATTTTATTAGCACTGTCTTTCTGTTTATAAAGTTCAATTAACTGATTAGGAATTAGGTGGTACATTTTCAAATCAGCATAACTGCCTATTGATCCGATCACTAGTGCACCTCAGCAGACCCCATCCTCCTCATCTGTTAATGATGAACTATATGCACATTATTGAGACAAGAACACGCTGTGGTATACACCTGAATGGTATGAACTGAGATTGCTATCAGGACGTCCGATCACTCTTACAGTTCTTGAATGCAAGCCCTGAACTCCCATTAGTCGGAATGGAAATTGCTTTTGTCACCTGATTTATGCATTCTAGAAAATAGTCAACTAGATTATCTTTTCCTTTGTCAGTTACTCACAGTGTATTCATAATTTAACAATTCCTGCAACAATGACCTACCACTCCTCAGTGAAGGTTTCTTGTAGGGACCTCTATTGTAAGTTTTATGACAGATGGCAAGGACTTGAAATGTGACCACTACACTTTATTGTTATTCTAATGTATATGGATGGCTGCGAATTACTCGTAACTGGAGGCTAGCATTCATTTTATCTGATAAACAAACATACCAGCAATGTTGGGCTACAGGAAGGATCCTGTTTCTGATCGCCAGCAATCCAGGACTTGGACTGCTTAGACCTTTCAGATGGAAGCAGCAAGCTTTCTCGATACATCAGTAACTATTTAAAATGGACATGTTGTCATATCTCAAGACTTGAATCTTCATCAGCACCACTTTGAGAATCTCAGATTCACATACATAATTTTCACTCTATGAGTGAAGTTTATTCAGTGTCTGCATTGTTGATATTGGTATTTGAAATGTTCTTGGCTCAAAATATCTGTGTGACAGGATAGGTGTAACTTGGCTAATAACAGTGGGGAGGGGGCACAATAAACCTTAGCAAGTTAGAAAAAGGGAGAAGATTGGTTTGAACAATCCCTCTCCCCTTTGTCACCCCGGTTTTTTTATTTGTCCCTTTGCAACTCAGTAGCCAAATAAATCCTTGGGTAGAAAAAATATTGGGGGGAGGAAGGAATTTACCTCCCCCCCCAGTCTCCTCCCTTCCAAGTTATGCCTATGTGTGACAGTAATCTGATATCATGATGTAAGCTTATTCTGTGGGTATTGTCCATTGTCTGAAGTAGGGATTATTTCTGAAGAGTTTTGGAAGAGACTAGCACTTTCCCTTTCTTCATTTGGGAATTAAGAAGGTAGAAGAAATTTCTACTCATTTGGGCCTTGAAATGTATATAGTCCCCTATTTGTGCCTGAACACAGAGGCAGTCTCCAAAATGCAGGTGTGGTCTCAACCACAGACGATGGATAATGCCAAAGTGATATTCTTACATTGTGGATATATTTGTTAGAACAGAACACATTGATTTGGTGAAACAAACAATAACTGAAAATTCTGTCAGTGGATTGCTGCTTTTAATGTTTTGGAATATTGAGTTGCACAGGATAAACTTCAGAAGTCCTTGATGCATGTTAGATTTACTGCTGCACTGAAACATGTTTAAGACCTTGGTGTTATAATTTATTTGTGCAATACTGAACTAAAAGTGTGAATAGAAATGTGCCTTAGGAAACTTTTTTTTTTAAAGTGTGATGGTGTAGAAAATATACTAGGCAGAAATATTATACAAGGAAAAATAATGGTTTAGATATGAGGGCTGTACTGCTGTGGTAAATAGAGAGGATAAAGAGAAAACTGTGTCTGTACTGTGAAGTAGGGGGAGGGGGGTAGAGGTATAGCTCCACTCATTCCTCATCTGAGCACTGGATCAGTTTTATGTCTTGGCAACTTTATGCTTGGGAAACAACCCATGGTAGCCATTGAACAGGAGGCTGAATGAATCCCAAAGCCAGTCTGGACATTTTGGAGATAAGGAAAATCTCTTCTCCCTGCCAGGAATTGAACCCCCACTTGGTCAGCCTGTAGCACAGTCACTACATGGACTGCATAAACGTATTTCTGCTCCTGCCAGGAATTGAACCCCAGATTGTTTGGCCTGTAGTATAGTTACTATATGAACTGCATAAACATATTTTCACTCCTGCCAGGAATTGAACCCCAGATTTTTCGGCTTGTAGTATAGTCACTATATGAACTGCATAAACATATTTTCACTCCTGCCAGGAATTGAACCCCATATTATTCAGCCTGTAGCATAGCCACTACATAGACTGCATAAATATATTTTCACTTCTGCCAGGAATTGAACCCCAGATTGTTCAGCCTGTAGCATAGTCACTACATGGACTGCATAAACATATTTTCCAATGAATTTAAGATAGTGCATACCTCATTGGCCTTGATGTAAATTTATTGAATATGTGTCTTGTTGCAGGATAAATCAAAGTACTGGTATCACTACACAAGGTTACAGCATAGTCTTTCTTATGTTCAATAAATATTGTTACTGAAAACCCCATTTTAGATTTAAAAATATGTACTTGGTTTTTAAGGAGATCTCTATCTTATGTCCTGTACTAATTTTTTTTTATGGAGGTCCATTACTGAGAAATTTGTAAATCTGCTTGGACTTTAATGTCAAGTGGGGTTATATTGGTATGTTATGGACAAAAATTAAACCTACATAAGAACATATATTTTAGACCTGAGTTTTGTATTTCTGCATCTGCCTTCAGCAGTTCAAGGTGTAAAACATGGGGCATTCAATATTGCTGTCTGAGAGTGGTATTGGCATTGTTTACATTTTACAGCTTTCCAACGCAGGTTTTTGGTTACATGAATAAATACTGTAATTTGAAATTCTAACCTGGCATTTGCCTGGAGGGACTGAGAAACATCATGAACAAACCTCGTTTTAGGATACCTGGGCAGAAATTGCCTCCTGAATATGTGCCATATGTGCGGAACACTACATCATTCCAGGCAGGGATTTTGTTGTGATTTTGCTGTTCTAGGAAGTGTGTATCACATCTGCCTCCATCTGTTTGTTGTTTAGTTCTGTCAGAGTGTGTTTAAATTTGGTAAGAGAGATCCAAACTGACAGTAACTGGTAGATTTTGAATTGTTAAGTCTTGTCAGATTGTATTGAAATTTAGTAAGGGACACCCTAACGCTTTCTTATAAACCTCAAATTTCAGCAATTCTAGCCAGTTAGTGCTGCCTCTTTGGGCCAGAATAAATTTCTGTTGTATGTTTTTAAAGCAGCACCAAATTTGTGTCCTGTATACAGCTGTTACTCTACTTTCAGAGTGCCCAGTTTGAGTCCTCAGCTGGCCACTGCTAGTAGTTGTCCTCAGCCACCAAATGTTAAAAACAGGCTATGGCTCCTTCATCAAATGTACTTCTTACTCACTATAATTCTGTCATATTTTATTTGATGCTATATGTCTCTGTCAGGTGATACAGTACCACTGAATAAGCTAAAAAAACATGTACACGATCTAATTTTGAGAGAATTAATTCAAAACCCAAGGAACAAAATTCTTTAACAGTAAAAAATGACTCCTCCAGAAGTTGTGTTTTCACTAAATTACTACTAGATGCTGCACCCCTGAAGCTTTGAAGGTGTGGAGTGTGCACCACATCTTTGCATTTTACAGGCTACAAGAAACCAGCACAAGAGTAAAGCTGAAATGGAAGCTAATCGACTTCGAGAGCAGCTATTGAAGAATCTCGTTAAGCACTCGGCTTTGAAACAAATTCTGGGAACTGAAGCAAATAATGTTGACCTCAGGATAAGACAAATTAAGGAGAGTGACATGTTTGAATTGCCTCCAGAGAAGAGAAAATTGGATGAAGCTTTGTCAGGGTAAGCTGAAAACGTTTATAGTTTGTGCTTGAACATGAAGGAGAGGTTGTTCCCATTTATATGTCTATATATATGAAGGTGGTCAGAAGAATGTTACCACAGTTTGTAAGGAGAATTTTAATTGTACCAGTTTGTACTATGTGACAGTCGAGGGGCCATATTTGAACTATTTTTTCAACATAATTGCAATGTAAAGACTCTTGGTCCACTATATGAACTCATTATCCACATTTGTGTAGTAAATTTTTATTTTAATCCTTACAGTCAATGATGCACTTTATATTGAATGTCAACATCTATGTTAAAGTGGCTTCCTGAAATATGTGCTTTCAAGGCACAGAAAATGGAAGTTGTTTGGGGCTAGGTCTGGGCTTTATGATCAATGCAACACCTTACTTTCTGGACCTTCCTGATGTTTCATCCTTCAGGCCCCAGAGCTGATGCTGTGGGCGTTTTGGAGAAGAGAATAGTCCCTTTCCACTGCCAGGACTCATTCCACAATTCCCAAGATGTCCACCTCATGGGTTGTTTACTTACTGACTGCACGTAAATGCAGACAGTTTAAAATTTTAAAGAAGGGGAGACATCTTGCACCAGAAAGTACAATTAAAGTAACATTTCAGTAAATTATTAGGTTTGACATTCATTGTCAGTCTGGATGTGTGAACTCTTGCTGTTGCAGCTGCAAGGAAGAAAGGAGGTGGCATATGCTGTTTTGTGAAGGTGTGTGATTAATTCCAGTCATCCTTGCAGTTTAATTTCCGAAGCACAATTGTTGCTAATGGAACCCAGAAGTTCAGCACTGCATATAGTAAAGAAATGCATTAGGATTAATCCAAAGTCACCTCCTCCTTTTTCATCCCAGTGGGCAATTTTCCAAGGGGTTTCACCACTATGTGTTTATGCCTGCCCAATCCAATTGCCCTGCTGAGCTCCATTCTACACTCTTAGATTTTGCTGTTATAACAGTACTGGATTATTTGTAGAAATTATAAAGTTTCCTATTATGTTGTGGGGCTTAGATTCAGTTGTTTCTGTGCATTTAATGTATTAATGAAAGATTGTAAGGCATGTTGTTATTTACAGACATGAAGATGATACATTCAGTTCTGAGGAAGAAATTTATTTCCACAAAAAATGGGCTACAACAGACTTGCATGCAGTAGATGTCAGTAGTTCTCAATTCAAGTCATTACCTGCAGATGTGCGGCACGATATCCTCAGTGAACTTAAGGAGACAAGGAAACAGAGTTCTTGGGGACGATTGCATGAAATGCCAAAGGTAATGAATTTACCCATGTCAGTTCTCTAGCTGCCTGTTACATCATGAAGATGTGGGAGGAGGGACATTTACAGTTCTCAGCATGGTTACTGAAGGTCATTGTCAAGTTGTCATCATCCCTGCTGTGTCTGTGGGAGATCCTGTGTTAAAATCTTGGTCAAAATTGTCTATCCTGACTGAGATTTTTTATTGTTTGCCTCAGTCCCTCCAGGGAAATAATATACTTATTTGCATAACTAAAATTTTGTGTAATATAGAGGCAGCATTTTAAGAAGTTTGCCCAGGGACCAAATAGTGTTAACATATTAAGCAGGAAAATGTTTTAAAAGAGACTTATTAACCCTTTGGCACTGGATTGTAAGTGCTCAGTGTACTCTGTGAAAGACCTGCAGTTGAGATGGCCACCATTACTTTGGATGTTCTTAGCAGTGACTTAGTTGACGTTCGTTTGTCTCAACATAACACTGTATGTCAGCTGTAGTTGACTTTTGGCACAGAATGGCTAAACCTTTTTGATGAAAACATTGACATTTACATTTAAGCCTTCAGTATTTCTAAGGAAAACACAATTCGATGTGTATGTAAATATGTTCTGATTGGTGTCTTTAAAGTCAGTTGGATGTGGGCAGTTTGATTGTGGTAGCGCATAAAAAAACATGAATAAGCTTTTCATGTGCCAGTATTGTTAAAGAAATAGGTCTTTTAAAGTGCATGTGTTATGTAATTTGGCCTGATTGGCCTGCATGTGATTGCATAATAAAAATAACTAACATACGGCCATTATTGTGACTGTGAATCCAGTAGGCTCATCAGATAAGGTTTTCCTTCTTGCCTGATGATATAACTTTCTTCTGAAACATTATGTTTTTAACATAAAATGTAGATGATGAATAGTATCCAGGTTGAAAAAACTGACTAGATATTGCTATATGCTTTTAATTAACCATGTACCATGTTTCTATTCACCATGACAGGCACTGTATTTTAGCCAATTTTTATACTCTTTTAAAGTGATTGTTTTTCTACTGCAGTGATACTATTCAAACACTCAAACACTCTTTCTTATTGCTGTGTGTATGTTGTGGCAGGAATCTAGCGACTTCTCAAATTATCAGATGACCAGGTTACTGAAGCGCCGATCCATTCAGGTGTCACTTGAAAATGCAGAGCAAGAGATGGGTGGCCATTCACTCAGCTTGGATGAAATTGAGGAGATACTCAGTGAACAGGGGGTTGTTACAAATTCCAGCATTGGGTCAAGAATAGCTGCAGACAGCACCACACGATATGTATATGTGAAAGGTAACCCTCTAGACTATATGTTGACTGTTGTGAATATTACCACATTTACATGGCTGTGAAGGAACTTTGAATGTAAGATAACCACCTCTTCGATACAGGTCACACATCTCTAATTCAAAATTTCATGATCTGGCACCTTGCACCATGTGGTATGATTTAACGAAAACCACAAAAAGGTCTATAATAATCATGGATCAAGTTGCATACTTTTGTCTTAGTTTACATCAGAATTTTTTCCCCCCTTTTTTTGCTATATAAGTTGCATGTTTATTTTAAATTTCATAAATCTTAATGTATTTGGGGATGCACAATGCTTTCTGGGGTAAGTGGGTAAACGTCACTACAGAAGAGTTTTCTTATTTACTTATTGCCTTGTGCCACTGTGTTAAAAGTGTGTGCTGCATGAACATTTTATTTTATAAAGTCATGTATGAGGTGTTTTGATGCCATAACATGCTTGCTACCCATGTTTTGGAAAATTCTCTGGTCAAATGCTGGGCAGTACCTGAGGGAGCCTCATTAGGGAGGTACAACATGTAGCAGCAAATTTCAGTCCCTATCTAAGATAAAATTCTTAGGTACACAAGTATTCTGCATAAATTAGCAGTTGTGGTGTACCTAGTATTTACCTGTCCATGAAATTTTGTAGAGGCAAGTTTTAAGTGAGAGTGTCTCTGTTACTTATGTACATAAAATTGTTTGGTATAACTTTGCTGCATAACTGTGACAACTTTGTTTTCATCTCTTTATAGTTGTCACATACAGCTGTTGGGGAGTAGTCTGTAGACTGGCATGGTTTCTATAAAAAAATGTGAGTGTAAGATGGATGGGTCATGTAGCACACAAGAGGTAGGTGAATAATGCATGCAATATTTTGGTGAGAACATCTGAATTTAAGAGGCCATTTATGAGACCTAAAGTCAAACCATAAGATAGTGATAAATACATTCAAACCATTTAATTCAGCAGGAACTGATGGTATTGTGCCTGTACTCTTGCAACAAGGAGTCAGTCTCTTAGTGGCTCACCTGTGCTGCATCCTTAGCTGCCAAGAGTGTATGTACCCAAATCTTGGAAACAGGTCAAGGTGACGTTCATCCCAAAACCTGGGAAGGCTAACTATACCGAGGCTGAGGCGTATCATCCTTTTTGTCAAGTGTACTTCATGCTGAAGACAGTGGAAAAATTGGTGGACAGGCATATCAGGGATGAGATCTTGGGGCTATGTCCGCTACATTGTTACCAATTTGCATACCAGCCAGGGGAGTCCATGGAAACCACACTGCATCATGTGATCACACTTATTAAGGAAGCAGTGGAACACAGGGAAGTTACACTTGGAGCTTTCCAAGACATCAAGGGAGCTTTTGATAGCACCTCATTTGACATCATAACAAAGACTGCCAAATGGCATGTGCTTGGAGATGTGACCTGTTGGTGGATTGGCTCTGTGCTGGGTGGCCGGAAAATTACAACCACATTTGCAGGAGAAACTCTGGAGGGATCTGTGGCCAGGTCCTGTCCACAGGAGGCATTCTATTGCCTCTGCTGTGGAGCCTGGTTGTGGATGAACTCATAAGGGGACTCAGTGAGAATGGCTGTAATACAATAGGGTATGCAGATGACATTGCTATCCTCATCTGTGGAACATTCCTGCACACCATCTTAGAGCATCTCCAGGAGGCTTTGAGCATGGTACAGCATTGGTGTAATAGGACTCAGCTGTCTATTAATCCACAAAAGATGGTGATAGTACCATTCACAAGGAAGAGAGATTAAAGGGTCTGAAGGAACCAACCGTCTTTGGACGCACATTACAGCTGACTACTAAGGTCAAATACCTTGGACTTATTCTGAACAAGGGATTGATGTGGAATGCACAGCCTACAAGGCCATTTGGACCTGTAAGGGCACATTTGGTAAAACCTGGAGTCTGAAACCCAGGGTGGTGCATTGGATTTACATCATGGTGATTAGACCAATATTGACCTATGGTTCCACGTTTTGGTGTCTAAGGGTCAGATACAGTGTCAGCAAGACAGACTTCAGTAACTATAGAGACGAGCCGGTCTGGCTGTAACGGGTGATGAAGATAACCCCAGCAGCTGCAATGGAGGTCCTGGGACTTTCTCCTCTTCATGTGATGCTTGAGGAGGCCCTGGTGGGGATGTACAGATTAATGTGTATCAAACAGTGGAGACCCAAATCCACTAACTTGGTCACACCAAAAAATCTCAGGATGTGGAGCAAGAACCAAACCTACAGATGGGGTCTGACAGGATGTTTCTAAGATATGTACACCACAAGACATTCACGGTCAAGTTCCCTGACAAGTGCAAATGGCAGAATGGGTTCAACCCAGACAATACAGTGGGCCTGGTCTGGTACACAGATGGGTACAAGACCGATAAAGGCATTGGCACTGGGGTGTATAGATGGTGCTGGAGAAGGGGGCACAACTTCATTCTTGGGCTCCACCCCACCAAATTCCAGGCTGAAATGTGCATTGTTAAGGCTCGTATAATGGAGAATATAGAAAAGGGCTACACAGGTAAAAACATCTATATTCTCTCCTACATTCAGGCAGCCATCAAAGCCCTTGACAGCTTCCAGATAAATTCCAAATTAATCTGGGACTGCCATCAATTGCTGGTAAAACAGGATCCAACTGGTATGGGTGCTGGGACATGTGGGAATTGATGGCAAAGAAATAGCTGATGAATTGGCCAGACAAGGCTCCTTGCATCCACTAATATCTGCAAAGGTTGCCAGAGAGGTGATCAGGGGCTGGACAAGCAGGAAACTTGAGGAGCACTGGCAGTCCACATGTGGGCACTGGCACACTGGTTACTTTCTTAGAAAACCCTCTGCAACAAGAGCTGGAGAATTGTTCAACCTGAACAGAATCTAGCTAAGATTATTGACTGGGCTGCTAACAGAACACTGACACTTAAAAGGACACCTATTTAAACTGGGGCTGGTAAACAGTTCAGAGTGTGATAGATGCAAGCAGGCATCTGAAACGGCCTCACACGTTCTTTGTGACTGTGATACTTTAGCCACATTAAGAGACAGGCACCTGGGTTGTCATTTTATGCAAGAAGGTGACTTTGAGGACATCTCTGTCAGCAAGATACTGCACTTTGCTCCAGCTGTGGGACTGCTGAATGAATGAGCTCAAGGACTGCACAAAAGATTAATCACAGTCAAAGTACATGGGTCACTCAGTGCCTGCCCTTCTGTATTCTGTTCTGTTCTATGACACCTAGGCAGAGATGAAAGTATGATATTATAATAGACGTTAAAGATACTGATTGTGATTATATGAAATGGATTAATTGTGCTATATGGATATTGAATGGGGCCAAGCTATTGTGAACATGATAATGATCCCTAAGATTCCATAAAAGGGAGGGAATTTCTCAACTAGGTGAGCAACTAGTAGCTTCTAAAAAAAGGGCAGAATGGGCAGTGTGGAACAAACTGTAATGCTTCATACTTGTGTATGGCAGGTGCCTGGTTTTAAGTGTTAGCTGTCCCAACTGATATTTGTTATTGTTTTATTTAGTCCTTTGGAAAAATACCAGAATAGTACCTCAGATTAGGCTACAGTTGGTATGTTCCACATCCTTTTTAACCTGTGACATATGAGAGATTTAAATCCCAAAGTAGCCGCTGATGGCCAGGATACTTTTCGCTCTGAATTGCTGCTTTTACACTTGCTGATATTATCCATTGCATTTCGTACATTTTTGAAGTTATTTGCTTCAAATAAAAAGTACACACTTAAGAATGAATCCATCTTCCCGCTCTGCACATTTACAGAAAATCCACCTTTACGATGCTTAGTTGAAGGTCATTTTTATTGGTTTTTATTATTTTATTTATTTATTTTTTTCAACCCCACTGTAATTTTCAATTTCTAGAATTAATCCTTTAAAATAGCTTCTGCTGTAAGTTGAGACTGTGCTATAAAATTTGGAGCTGACTGTACACATCGTAGTATTTCCTCAGCCTGGTGTTTAAGTTCCAGACTTATAGTGATGTTTAGGTTTCATGTTGCTGGCTTGTCTGGGTGCTGTGGCTAATGAGTTGCTATGCAGTCAGTGGGAGAGGAAAGGAAAGATTACAGATGTTTATTTCCATGTTTATTGCAAGATGGGACCAGAGGCAAATGTCCTTCATTCTACTGTAAGGATTTCTTCATGATTTGAACGATAGTTTCACACTTATACCTATCTTCAACTATCAACTATTAGACTTTTGCTGATGACTGTGTAATTTACAGAAAAATTATAAATAATGCAGACATGGAAAAACTGCAAAAGGAACCTGGACAGGCTGGGGGAGTGGGCGGTTGAAAATGCGATGAAAATAAATCCAAGTAAAAGTAAGGCAATTCACTTCAGGAGAGCTAGGGTAAAGGATCCACTAAATTATTCGTTAATGGGCGCATTAATACCAGAAGCGAGCAGTTGTAAATATTTAGGAATAATCTTACGCAGCGACTTAAGTTGGGTGGATCAAGTTAACTACACGGTGAAAAAGGCCTGGAAAGCACTACATTTCACAATGCGAATACTAAAAAAAGGGTAATAGTAATACCAAAAGTTTAGCCTACATGTCACTTGTACATCCGATTCTTGAATATGGGGCCGCGTGCTGGGATCCGTACAGGGAGGGACAAATAAGTGCATTAGACAGTGTGCAAAAGAAAGCGGCCAAATTTGCACATCATAAGAACAGTCCGAACTGGGAAACTTTGGCGTCGCGTAGAAAGTTATCACACATATG
>Ga0123353_10004642_pt1 | contig 17742 bp, 13 predicted proteins | sample TergutLab28metaG_3_FD_92763 | JGI IMG/M metagenome (GOLD analysis project Ga0123353, IMG submission 92763) | Labiotermes labralis P3 segment gut microbial communities from Petit-Saut dam, French Guiana - Lab288 P3 | ecosystem: Host-associated > Arthropoda: Insects > Digestive system > Gut ... | reverse complement strand
CTGCGCCTCAGCACGGACGATCGCCGGGGCGAGCAGCGCTTCGGCGTCCGCCAACGCCTCTTCGGCTTCGTTGACCCCCCCTGATGCCGACAGCCGCGTCGGCCACCACGGGATCAACACCTTTTTCGCGATGTCTGCGAAACCGATGTCGTTCCCGCCGATGCCGACGATGATCACGCCTTGCGGAAGCATGGCGTCTTTGCCGCCAATGTCAAGCAGCGCCTGGTCGACCTGCTGCTCCAAGGTCTTGATCTTGTGCATCTCGCTGCGTGCGTCCAGATCAGCAGCCTTGAGATGCTCAAGGTTTGCCGGAACCACGGGGAAGACCAACGCACCGGGGTGTTTGTCAGCATCCGGGCCCGGCTCAGGAGGAGCGATGGTGACTGAACCCGAGTGCGAGTAGTCGTTGACGACGACGCAGTCGACATCGGCCTGACCAGCCGCGCAGTACGGACGTCCGGTGAACCTGGCGAGAATCTCAGCCATCACCCTGCCCTGGCTGCGCGGGCTCTGGTACGAGTTCGTCTTCGGGTCGCCGCCTGGCAGACCGACGCGCCAGCCCGTCACGCCGTCGCCGACGCCGTTGCCAGCGGTGTACGAGTCACCGAAGATCATGACGGGGAACTGGCCAACTGGCTTGTCTGGGCCCTCGCCGCCCACCTGTGCCGGGTTGGAGACGATCGCCTCACACAGCCAGGCACCCGATTGCGTGTTCTTGCACGCGACGCCGATGTTCGTGTACGCGCCCAGCAGCGCATCCCTGCTCGAGCCTGGCTTCATCCACTCAGTGACGATCTCCGTCACAGTGGCCCGGGCTGGTCCTGCGACCCCTTTCGTCTCGGCGTGGAGGCTGCAGGCGGCCCGCACGGCACCGAGGTCCCCGCTGCCCTGTTGCGCGTCGTTCATCTTCGCGACCCGGGTGTCAGCCTGCTGGGTGGTGCAGTCGAGGACTGTCAGCGGCTTCATCGCGGTGGTCACCTGTGCCGGACCCACCCAGCTTTGCTTCACCGCACGCTGGTCGTTGATGGCCTTGACGACGTCAGCAGCGATGTCACCCGGCCCGGCAGCCGCGAACACGTTGCGCACCAGGGCACCAAGAGGCCCGCCGGCCCCTCCCCCAGCGGTGAGGGCTGCCCCAAGCCCGAGAGTGACGGCGACGCCAACCGCGATCACGGCACGGCGCGCAGGACGAGACGACATGGACATAGCACTCATAACGGAAATCGTAGGCGCCCAGCTCACCGCGCAGATGCCATGTTTCGAGATCAGTACACATTTTTCAGACAGACACACATGTTTCAGGCAGACACACGTGTTTCAGCCTGAAACATCCACGTGGCACCACCGGCCATAGCCCGGACGCCGAGGCAACTTGCCTGGTCAGAGACCTGGACTAGACCATTCCCGCAGATCTGGGACGATGACCGACCGCACCGGAGATGTCACCCTGCGACGACCTGGCGGCCTTCGGGGCGGACGGGGCAGGCGGTGGGGACGGGGCAGCTGCGGCAGGTGTCGTTGGCGGTGGCGGTGAAGGTGGCCGAAGCGACGGTGGCGGCGACGTCGTCGACGAGGTCACGTGCCCACGTGTCGTCGCCGAGGGGGGGCTGGGTACGGACGGTGGCTTTGGCACCGGCCGAGACGTAGACGAGGCGGGCTCCTGCGCTGGTCAGGGACGCCGCTGACCCCATGGGGACCGTGCCGTCGAAAGCGCCGGCGTCGACCGCGAGCTGGTAGGCACCGAGCTGGGCGTCGTGGCGGGACTCGTCGATGGTGCGCACGGTCGAACCAGTCTTGAGGTCGGCGACCACGACGGTGCCGGGACGGGCGCCCATCTCCAGACGGTCGACCTGGCCGTACAGGCGGGCACGTCCGGTGCGCACCGAGAAGCTCTGCTCGACGCTGAGCGGGGCTGGGCGGGCGGCGAAGTACGCAGCGAGCCGGTCCACCATCGCTTCGGCGCGGCGGCGGTCGTAGGTGGCGGCCCAACCTGGGGCACGGCCCAGGGTCCCCCAGGTGTCGGCGAGGGCGTCACGCAGCTCGGCTTTGGTCCCGGTGGGGTGGGCCGCGGCGACCTGGTGCACCAGGGTCCCCAGGTCGGTGTGGCTGGTGTCGGGGGCACGACCGCCGGCCGACTCCAGGGCCCAGCGCAGGGTACAGCGGTGCGCGGCGTCCAGGCGCGACGGTGACAGCGGGACCAGCTCGTCGTCACCCCACAGCGGGGTGTCGCACGACGCCGGCCGTAGGCCCTGCCACTGCGCAGGGTGGGCGCCAGGCACCCCAGCGGCGGCGAGGCGGGCCAGGAGCCGGGCCGCGGCCAGGTCGGTGTCCCCACGGGCGCAGGCTGTCTCAAGCCGGGTGCGCATCTGGGCGACCACACCGCGCAGGTCGTGAGGTGCTGGGGCGGTCGTGCACCGGTCGTCGGGGCCGTCGGCTGGTGGGCTCACCAGGTCCAGGAACACCGACGGTGCGGTGTCTTGGTCGGCGACAGCGGTGACGAGCAGCCGGTCGCTGGCCCGTGAGCACGCCACGGCGAACGCCCGCAGCTCGTCAGCCAAGACCGCTGCGCGCGCCTGGGCCGCCTGCTCGGCCGCTCTCGCACCTGGGTCCGCGGCAGGCGCACCAGATGCTCGTCTGGCAACCGGTCGTGTGGCCACACGCCCAGCGACGATGTCGACAAGCTCTTGGGCTCCCAGCAGGGAGTCGCGAAGACGCAGGTCAGGCCACACACCGTCCTGGACACCGACGACGACGACCTCAGCCCACTGACGGCCAGCAGCCCCAGCGGGGGTGAGCACGGCGACACCGCTGGTCGCACCGCGGGCAGCCAGGGAGTCGGCGGGCAGGTCCTGGGCACGCACCCAGTCGACGAACGCCACCGGGCGGGCCAGGGGCACCCGGTCGGCGAAGCTGTCGGCGGCGGCGAACAAGGCCAGGACGGCGTCCAGGTCGCGGTCGGCACGCTCACCTGCCGCTCCCCCGGCGATCGCCAAGGCCCGCCAGGTCTGAGCCAGGCCGGACGCGTCCCACAGGGCCCACAGCACCGTACGTGCGTCGGCGCCAGGTGCTGCGGCAGCCTCACGTCCGGCGGTGAGGACCCGGCCGAGACGTTCGACGGCCTGGCCCAGGGGCGCAGGGACGAGCGGAACCTGCGCCGGGCACGCGACAAGCTCGACGAGCAGCTCTTCAGACGAGCGGACCTGCGTGCGTCCCTCGGCCGCCGCCGCGCTCACCTCGCTCGCGCGCAACGCCCGGCGCACCCGCCGCAGCCCCAGCGCGTCCAACCCACCCAACGGCCCAACAAGCAGCGACGACGCCAGGACGAGGTCGACGGGCGCCCCGCACACGAGCGCCAACGCGTCGAGCAACGGTCGGCATGCTGGCTCCTCGCGCAGTGCCACATCACTGCCGAGGACCGTGGTCGGCACCCCCGCGGCCCCCAACGCCCGGCGCAGCGCCGCGACCCGTGCCCCGGTGCGGGTGACCACCGCCATCTGGTCCCAGGCGACCTGCCGGTCGAGGTGGGCGGTGCGCAGGCGGTGCACAACATATGCGGTCTCCTGCGCCGCCGACGGCAGCACCGCGACGTGCGGCAGCTGACCAACCTGCGCTGGTCCGGCCAGCGACGACGCACCTGCGTCCACACCAGGGCGAGCCACGGCCCCACGGTGCTCGGCCACCCCGACTGTCCCGATACGGTCGGTGACAGCCCTGGTCAGGGCCCGCAGAACGGGGGTCTGGCGCCACGCTGTGCCCAGGACGACCCTCGTCGCGCCGAGCTCACCGGGGGCACGTCCGACGGCTTGGGCCCGTGCGACGAGCGAGGGCTGGGCACCGCGGAAGGTCTGCACCGCGGTGTCAGGGTCTGCGGCCATGACGATGCGGGCCCCGTCGGCGGCGAGCACCTGGGCCAGCCGTGCGGTGGCGACGGTCGCCTCCTGGTAGTCGTCGACGACGACGAGGTCCCAGCCTGGGCGTGGTGCCCCATGTTCCCAGGTGGCCAGGGCTGTGACGGCTTCGTCGACGACGACCGCAGGGTCCAGCCGGGCCCCCACGTCGACGGTCGTCGCCCGCAACGCCCATGTGGCGAGGTACTCGGCGTAGACCTGCGCGGCGGCGACCCACTCAGGCCGGTGGTGACGCCGGCCCAACGCGGCCAGGGCCTGCGGGTCGAGCCCACGTTCGGCGGCGCGCATGAGCAGGTCACGCAGCTCTGAGCGGAACGCCGCGAGCCCGAGCGTGCCAGGGTCGATATGCGCCGGCCACCGCGGGTCTTGCCCGTCGCCGCAGGCGTGCCCAGCGAGAAGCTCGGCCAAGGCGAGGTCTTGCTCAGGCCCTGAGACGAGCACCGGCGGGGGTTGGCCGTCCTGGGCTGCCTGGGCACGGAGCACCGCGTAGGCCAACGCGGCGGGGCTGCGCACGACGGGACGTTCGGTGACCAACCGCTCGGCGAGCTGGTCGCGCAGGTCAGACGCGGCACGGCGGGTCGCGGTGAGCACGAGCACCCGGGCGGCTGGCACCCCTGAGGCCACGGCGGCCAACGCGGTCTCGACGACGACCGTCGTCTTGCCTGTGCCTGGGGCTCCGAGCACGAGCACATGGCCCCCGGGGCCGGCCCCCGCACCGGCGGCGACCGCAGCGGCCTGCGCCGCGTCAAGCTCTCGCGCGGGGACGCCAGACCCAGGCGCGGTCAGACGCACGCCAGGGGCACCACGGGCAGACATGGTCTGATCTCACCACTGACCACCCACACACCCCAATGGCGGGTCGATATCGATATGGGGTGTGCCATATCGTGCGTTGAGGCAGTGGCACATTAAGATCGGGCGGACGAGCCTGTGAAGGAGGTACCGGTGGAGATCACCATCGGGGTGCAGAACCTGGCGCGTGAGGTCACCCTCGACTCGGACCAGACAGCCGACGAGGTGGCCAACGCGGTGCGCGAGGCGCTGGAGGGCAAGGCTGCCCTCGAGCTGGTCGACCAGCGCGGCCGCCGGGTGATCGTGCCCAGCGCAGCACTGGGGTACGTGGAGATCGGCGCCGAGACCCGCGGACGGGTGGGTTTCAGCTCGCTGTGACTACGCAGTGACTACGCAGTGACTACGCAGTGAGGCTGAGTTTGGACATCCGCCGGGTGTGCTCGGCTGTCAGCTCGTTGAGCACCTTCGACGCTGGTTGCACGTCCTCAGCACCGTCGGGCACCTCACGCAGGGCCGACATCCCTCGTGCAGCCAGACGCCCCAGCGCAGGGTAGGCGGCGAGCAGCCGCGAGACGGTCTGCAACGACTCGCCAACCACCCGCCGGCCCCACAGGGCCAGACGTGAGGCGAGGGCCGGGTCGTCGGCGCACGCCTCGCACAACGCCATCACCGACGCCTCGACATGGTCGGCGTCATCGAGCACATCAAGGACGAGGTCTCGCGAGTCCACGTCGACACCCCAGGCGGCGAGGCGGCAGAAGTCCTCCGAGACCGCGCAGCCGACATACCCGCGCAGCAACCGTTCGGCCCATGTGGCTGGTTCGGTGCGGGCGTCGAAGTCGTCCAGGACACGGTCGAACCGGACGATCTGGACGACCGGGTCACCGCCAAGGTCAGCCAGACGGTCCAGCACACGGTCGCGCCGCGACACAGAGCACGCCGCCAGACGGGAGCGCGACAGCCGCTCAGGGGCGGTGGGTGCGTTGACCGCGTCGGCGGCAAACCGGACGAACGCGTGGTCCGCCAGCGTCGCGACGAGGGCCAAGAGCTCGACAGCGTCTGCGCGCTGGTCTACGTCAGGTTCACCGACCACATGTTGATAGTAGGCCGTCGCGCACGTGCCGCAGCCCACCACACACACCTGGGAGTACGATAGGCGGCGTACATCGGTTGACCGGTCGTCTCGATGACCCTCCCGCCGCCGCGAGCTGGTGGCTATGTTCACGATCGGCTGCCGCCTGGTTGTGGCCTTTCGTGCCTGCGCTCCGTCCCTGGGGTTGCGTGTGCGCGCCACTGACGAAACGAGCGATCACCTTCATGGATGGACAACCTGACGACCTGCGCACCGCCGCTGACGCGGTGCCCACGGACATCCCCACCGGATCACGTGCTGCCGCGTCGGTGCAGACCGTCGACGCGACGTTCACCGACTTTGACGTGCGCCCCCAGATCATCGACGCGCTGGCCGACGTGGGGATATCCCACCCGTTCCCCATCCAGGCGATGACGCTGCCTGTGGCGCTGACCCGGCAAGACATCATCGGCCAGGCAAAAACCGGCACAGGCAAAACCCTCGGTTTTGGGATCCCCCTGCTCGAGCACACGACCGCCGTCAACGAACCGGGCTACGACGACCTGCGCGCGGGAAAACCACAGGCGATGGTCGTGGTGCCGACCCGCGAGCTGGCTGTGCAGGTCGCCGGCGACCTCGCGACCGCGTCGACCCGGCGCAAGGTGCGGATCGTCCAGGTGTACGGGGGGCGGGCGTACGAACCGCAGGTCGACGCGCTGCGCCGTGGGGCCGACGTCGTCGTCGGCACGCCGGGGCGGATGATCGACCTGCTCAACCAGCGTGCCCTGGACCTGTCGCAGGTGACGACCGTGGTGCTCGACGAGGCCGACGAGATGCTCGACCTCGGGTTCTTGCCCGATGTGGAAAAGCTCATCGCAGCGACCCCGGCGGCCCGGCACACGATGTTGTTCTCCGCGACGATGCCCGGTCCGGTCGTGGCGATGGCCCGGCGGTACATGACCCGTCCGACCCATATCCGCGCCGCCGACCCTGACGACGCTGGCCAGACCGTCAAAGACGTCCGCCAGCTCGCCTACCGTGCGCACGCCCTGGACAAGGTCGAGGTGCTCGCCCGGCTCCTGCAGGCCCGTGGACGAGGCCTGACCATCGTGTTCGTCCGCACCAAACGCACCGCGGCGAAAGTCGCCGACGAGCTGACCGAACGCGGGTTCGCCGCCGGGGCGATCCACGGTGACCTTGGCCAAGGCGCCCGTGAGCAGGCCCTGCGGGCGTTCCGCCACGGCAAGGTCGACGTCCTGGTCGCCACAGACGTCGCAGCCCGGGGTATCGATGTCGACGACGTCACACATGTGGTGAACTACCAGTGCCCCGAGGACGAGAAGGTCTACCTGCACCGCACTGGGCGCACCGGCCGTGCCGGGAGCTCTGGCACCGCGGTGACCTTCGTCGACTGGGACGACGTGCCGCGCTGGTCGCTCATCGACAAAGCCCTCGAGCTGGGTAGCCCCGAACCGCCTGAGACCTACTCCACGTCCCCGCAGCTGTACGCCGACCTCGACATCCCCGACGGCACTGGCGGCACCTTGCCCAGGGCCCAACGCACCCGCGCAGGCCTGGCCGCCGAAGAGATCGAAGACCTCGGTGAGACCGGCAAACGCTCTGCTGCCCAACGTGAACGTGGCGAGACCCGCGAACCACGCGGCAAGACCCGCGGCACCCGTGGCCGCGGCGGCAAAACCTCACGCGGACGCGATGGTTCACCGGACCGTACCGGCGGCAAGACCGGCGACCGGGCTGGTTCGCCGAGCAACGAGCGCGCCGACCGGCGTCCACGGCGGCGCACCCGGGGCGGAAAACCCATCGCACCAGAATCCTGACCCTCCTCGCGACTGTCGGCCGGGCAGCTCCCGGGGCACAATGACCGGGAACCGACCACAGGAGAGTCATGCGTACACGGCGGAGCATCATCTGGGTGGCTGCGGCACTGGCTGGGCTGGTCGCGGGGTGCGGCCACAGCGGCAGCGACGACCCGGCGACCACGGCCCCAGCACCGACGACCGCCCCGGCGGCGACCGCCGACGTCGTCGCGGCCACATGGGAGCTTGGGGTCCTCATGCTGCGCGCCGGGGAGGGACCGAACGTCGTCGTGGCTCCCGCAAGCCTGGTCACAGCGTTGTCGATGCTCGCCGAAGGCGCCGTCGGTGACGAAAGCGCACCGTTGGACACCGCGGTGGGCGCCGCTGGTGAGCACCGCACCAAAGCTGTCGCGTGGCTCGTCGGTGCGCTGGCCCGGTACGGCGGTGACCCGGCCGTCGTCCAAGACGAGGACCTGCCTGCAACGCCTGTGCTCCACACCGCCCAGGGCATCGCGTTGGACGACGACACCGAACCGGCACCGGCGTTCCTCGAACGGCTCACCAAGGGGTACGGCGCGCAGGTTGTCGTCACTGACCTGAGCACCCAGCAAGGGATGGACGTGCTGTCGGCGTGGGTGTCGCAGAACACCGGAGGGCTGGTCGACACCACCGGGATCCAGCCGGACTCCGAGACGTTGGCGGTGCTGCAAGACGCGTTCGTCCTCGCCGCGGCGTGGGCCCAGCCGTTCGACCCTGACGGCACCTACGACGCCGACTTCTGGGTCCCAGCCCCCACTGGTAGGACCGTCAAGGTCCCCACGATGCACGCCGAGCTTGACGTGAAGGTCGCCGACATCGACGGGTGGGTGGCGGTGCGCCTAGCGTACACACCCGACCTGTCAGCGGACCTGCTGCTGCCCTCGGGGTGCTGCCCACCAGACGCGGTGTGCGACTGCGCGAACGACCCGAAGGTCGACGACCCGCGGCGTGTGGCCGCCCCGACCCTCGCCGCGCTGTCAACAGCCCTCGACCAGGCCCCGTCACGTACCGTCGAGCTCGCGGTGCCGACACTGGACCTGGCCACGACGACCAGCCTCATGCAGCTGCTGGCGAGCCTGGGGATCGACGACGAGCTCGGGCTGACTGGGGTGCTTGCCAACGGCGACCCGGTGATCGTCGGCCAGGCTGTGCAGCAGACCGTGCTCCAGGTCGCCGAGGACGGAACCCGCGCTGCGGCTGCCACGGAGATCTCGATCATGCCCAAGTCTGCGCCGCTGCCAGGCGAGGTCGAGAAGATCCGGTTCGACCGCCCGTTCCTGCTCGTCATCCGCGACGGGACCACCGGCTGGCCGGTCCTGCTCGCCTCGGTCAACGACCCGCGGTAGCCGGTGCAAGAAGCTGGCACCGGCCGACACAGGAGGAACATGAAGACGCCTCTGCTGCCCCTTGTTGTCGTTGCTGCGATCACCGTCAGCCTTGCCGCCTGCAACCGTGGCAGCCCCGAGGCTGAGCAGACCGGGTCAGGCACACGTGCGGTCGTCACCGACGCCCCGGCGCTCGACGACGTCGTCGCTGCAACATGGGAGCTCGGCCTCGCCGCTGCCCGTACCGGGCAGGGCACTGTCGTCGTCTCGCCCTCGAGCCTCGTCTCGGGGTTGGCGATGCTGGCCGAAGGCGCGACGGGCACCCAGACCGCACCGTTCGACGCGGCGCTGGGCGCCGCCGGCCACCAGCGCACTGACGCGGTGAACATGCTGCTCGCCGCGCTGGGCCGGTACGACGGGGACCCTGCCGCGGTCCGGGCCGCCAGGCTGCCGTCGACCCCGGTGCTGCACACCGCACAACGTGTCGTCCTTGACGACGACCCCGACCACGCACCGGCGCAGGGGTTCCTCGACCGTCTCCAGCGCGGGTACGGCGCTGGGGTGCTCACCACCGACCTCGGCAGCGCCACAGGCACAGCCGCGCTGTCGGCGTGGATCGAGGAGAACACCGGGGGCCTGGTCAAACGCACGGCGATCGTCCCGGACCCGACGCTCGTCGCGGTGCTGCAAGACGCGTTCGTCCTCGCAGCGGCGTGGCAGTACCCGTTCGACCCTGCGGCGACCTACGACGCCGACTTCGCTGCGGTCGTCGGCACAGACCCTTCCACTGTGACCGTCCAGGTCCCGACGATGCACAACGAGCTGCGCGTCCCGGTCGTCCAGGCCGACGGCTGGCAGGCGGTGCGGCTGCCATACACAGACGACCTGTCAGCGGACCTGCTGCTGCCGCCGTCTCGTGAGCACTGCCCGCCGGGCGACTGCCCGGTGTGGACCGAGATCGACCCGACGATGTACCAGGCGCCTGTGCTCGCGGGGTTGTCGGCGGCCCTCGACGACGCCGCAGCCCGCGACGTCAAGGTCGCACTGCCGGTGCTCGACCTTGCGACGACCACCGACCTCATGGACCTGTTGACGTCGCTGGGGATCGTCGACCAGCCCCTGACCGGTGTGCGGGCCGATGGCGGGCCGGTCGTCGTTGGACAGGCCGTCCAGCAGGCCGTGCTCAAGGTCGCCGAGGACGGCACCCGCGCCGCCGCGGTCACAGAGATCGCCGCGGAAGACGCAGGCGCCGAGCCGCCAGAAGAGGTCCTCGAGGTCCGCTTCGACCGGCCGTTCATCCTCGTCATCCGTGACGGCACGACCGGCTGGCCGGTGCTCCTCGCTGTGGTCACCGACCCGCGCTGAGCAACCCTGTGCGGATCGGCAACGACGATGTGCGTGGCTGGTCATTAGTCTGTGGCTGTGTTCGAGCTCGATGACGTCACGGTCCGCCACGACGGGCGCACCGTCTTGCGTGTGGACCACCTGGTGCTGCCTGAGCGGCGGATCGGTGTGGTCGGCGCCAACGGGTCAGGCAAGTCGACGTTGCTGCGTGTGCTCGACGGGTTGGTCGCGCACACCGGGCAGGTCCGCCTCGTTGGCGACACGGTGCTCGACACTGTCCGCGACGGGCGTGAGGTGCGCCGCCGGGTCGGGTTCTGCTTCCAGGACCCCGCCGACCAGATCGTCATGCCGGTCGTCGCCGACGACATCGCGTTCGGGCTGAAGAACCGGCAGGTCCCGGTCGCGCAACACGCCGGGCTCGTCGCTGGTGTGCTTGACCGGTTCGGTATCGGGCACCTCGGACCTCGGACCGCAGCGACGTTGTCCGGTGGGGAGAAACAGCTGGTCGCGCTCGCTGCAGTCCTCGTCCTGGCACCGACGACGGTCCTGTTCGACGAACCGACCGGAACGCTCGACCTCGTCCACTCGTTGCGGTTCGCGCAGACCTTGGCTGGTCTGGACATCCAGGCAGTCGTGGCCACCCATGACCTGGAGCTGCTCGACCAGTTCGACCGGGTGCTCGTCCTGGACGCTGGGCACATCGTCGCCGACGACGCTCCTGGCCCGGCTCTGGCTGTGTACCGCGAGCTGGCCTGGGCAGGTGCACGGTGACGCTCCTGACTGACGTCGCGCCGCGCCCGAGCGCGCTGGGCACCGTCGGTGCACCGACCAAGCTTGTCGTCGTCGTCGCGCTCGGGGTGCTGTGCGCGGTCTCGTCGTCACGTGTGGTGCTCGCCAGCGTCGCCGCCGTCGGGGCGCTGGCCCTCGTCGCGGCGCGGCCGGTGTGGCGACGGCTGGGTGGGCTTGTCGTCTGGTGGGGTGTTGCGCTGGGTGTGACCCTCGCGCTGCAGTGGCTCACCCGTGACCTGGCTGTTGCGGCGACATCGGGGCTGCGCATGGCCGCGCTGTGCCTGCCGGCGCTGGCGGTCATGGCATCGACCGGGCCCGAGGAGCTGCTCGACACCGTGCTGCGTGCGCTGCGGCCCCTGCGCCGGGTCGGGCTCGACACAGGCACTGTGGCGCTGGCGGTGGCGCTGACGGTCCGGTTCGTCCCGGAGCTCGTCAGGCATGTGCACACCCTGCGCGACGCCCAGCGCGCCCGGGGCCTGCGTCCGTCGGTCCTTGTGACCATCCCGCTGCTCGTGCGCTGCCTGGACCGGTCGCGCACGCTGGCCGAGGCGGTCGTCGCCCGGTCCTTCTTCGACCGGAGTGATGATGGCTGAGCCTGGACCCACCGGTTTTCGCCCGAGCGAGCCTCACCTGGCCGGTGGGCTGGCACGGCGGAGCGACAAAGGCAGGCTGGAGGCCGGTACAGCAGCGACAACGCCGCCAGCGCGCCCACGAGGTGATGCGCAGCCGGGGCAACACCGGCGGGTCAACGCTGAGCTGGTCCGGGCGCGGGCTGTTGCTGAGGTGGCCTTGTTCGCTGCGGTCATCGTGGCGTTGGGGATGGTCCCGTCGGTGTACGCGTTCGGCCTGGCGGTACCGGTCACAGCCCAGACCCTTGGGGTGATGCTCGCCGGGGCGGTGCTCGGCGCAAAACGTGGCACTGCCTCGGTCGCCGTCGTCATCGTCCTGGTCGTCGCGTCGCTGCCGGTGCTCTCCGGCGGACGTGGGGGTATTGGTGTGCTCACCAGCCCGACCGGCGGGTTCCTCCTTGGGTGGCTGCCGGCGGTGTTCGTCGTCGGGCTCGTCGCCCGCCGGGCGCTGCGCCTGCCCCCGCGGGCGAGGGTGTGTGGTCTCGTCGGAGCCTGCCTGCTCGGTGGTGTCGTCGTCGACTACGCCCTTGGGGTCCCCTGGTGGTCGGTCGTCACCGGCCAAGACCTCGCCCTCACCGCCGCCCAAGCCGTTGCGTTCCTTCCCGGCGACCTGCTCAAAGCCGTCCTCGCAGGTGTTGCCGCCGCCGCCGTCCACACCCAGGTCCGCCTCGACCACATGTACCCGGCCAGCCACGGGTGAGCCTGGATCGACCCGCGCCTTCACCTGCGCTCCGCCGGATTGACAGGGCTTCGCATCGTGGTCAACGGTTTGCGTCGAACGACACGTGTCTTCACGTGTCGTTCGACGCAAACCGTTGACCACGATGCGAAGCCCGACCAGTTCGTCTGCGGGGTGGGTGGGACACTGGAGGGGTGAGTGACTCTCAGCCTCTGGACGAGCGGGTGACGAACCGGTCGTTGCGGCCTGACTCGCCGGTGTTCTTGGCGTGGGTGACGTCGGGGTGGGGGGCGCGGGTCGGCCAGACGGTGCAGCGGTCGGCGGTGGCAGACTTCGCGGCGCAACGACGGGCGCGGTTGGCCGAACGGTTCCCTGGGGTGCGGTTGGTGGTCCCGGCGGGCTCACGCAAGGTGCGGTCGAACGACACTGATTACCGGTTCCGGGCGCACGCGGCGTTCGCGCACCTGACGGGGCTTGGTGGCGAGCACGAACCTGGTGCGGTGCTGACGATCGGGCCCGACGAGCACAGGCTGTACCTACGGCCACCAGCGGGGCGCGAGACGCCTGAGTTCTTTGCTGACGCACGCAGCGGGGAGTTCTGGGTGGGGCCACGCCCGACGCTGGAGGACATGGCTGTCGCAACCGGTTTGCGCACGGCTGACCTGGCTGGGCTGCGGGACGACCTCGCCGGACCGTTGCTCGTCGTGCGTCATGACGACGCGGTCACTGCCATGGTCGACGAGGTGCGCGGGACGCACGACGCAGACGGGGACGACGCGTTGCATGAGGCGGTGTCTGAGCTGCGGCTGGTCAAGGACGCGTACGAGATTGACCAGATGCGCCAAGCGGTGGCTGCGACGATCGCCGGGTTCACCGACGTGGTCCGGGCGCTGCCGCGGGCACTGGCGCACCCGCGGGGCGAACGGGTCGTCGAGGCGACGTTCGGGGCACGTGCGCGGACCGAGGGGAACACTGTGGGGTACGCCACGATCGCCGCGGCCGGGCCCCACGCGACGACGTTGCACTGGACGGACAACGACGGACCGGTCCGCCGCGGGGACTTGCTGCTGCTCGACGCGGGGGTCGAGGCGCAGTCGCTGTACACCGCGGACCTCACACGCACGTTGCCGGTCGGCGGGCAGTACAGCCCAGTGCAACGACAGGTGTACCAGGCGGTGCTCGACGCGGCCGATGCGGCGTTCGCTGTGGCGGCTCCAGGGACACGGTTCCGCGATGTGCACGAGGCTGCGATGGGGGTCCTGGCGGACCGGTTGGCCCAGTGGGGGCTGCTGCCCGTGGCGCCTGAGGTCGCGTTGCAGCCGGACCAGCAGCACCACCGGCGGTGGATGGTCCACGGGACCTCGCACCACCTGGGGTTGGACGTCCACGACTGTGCCCAGGCCAGACGTGAGCTGTACCTCGACGGGATCCTTCAACCGGGGATGGTGTTCACGATCGAACCGGGGTTGTACTTCCAGCCTGACGACCTGTTGGTGCCTGAACAGCTCCGAGGGATCGGGGTGCGGATCGAAGACGACGTGCTGGTCACTGCTGACGGGTGCGAGAACCTGTCGGCGGGGCTGCCACGGCAGGCAGCTGCGGTCGAAGCCTGGATGGCATCACTCGCGTAGGGTGTGCCCCATGGCTCTGCTTGATGACGTGCGTTCGGCTCTGGCGACAGTGATCGACCCCGAGATCCGTCAGCCCATCACCGACCTTGGGATGGTCCGTTCAGTCGAGGTTGACGCTGGTGTGGCGCGGGTCGGGATCGACTTGACGATCGCGGCGTGCCCGATGAGGGACACGTTGTCGGCTCAGGTGCGCGCTGCGGTCGAAGCCGTTGCTGGGGTGGACGAGGTTGTCGTCGAGCTCGGCGCGATGTCCGACTCCCAGAGGGCTCAGCTGCGCAACCAGCTACGCGGCAGCGGGCCGGCCAACCCGTTTGCCGAGTCGACGACGCAGGTCATCGCGGTTGCTTCAGGCAAAGGCGGGGTCGGCAAGTCGTCGGTGACAGCCAACCTTGCGGTCGCGCTCGCCGCGGAGCACCGGGTGGGGGTCATCGACGCCGACGTCCACGGCTTCTCCATCCCCCGGATGCTTGGGGCTGAGCAGATGCCGACCAAGGTCGACAACATGCTGCTGCCCCCTGTGGTCCATGGGGTCAAGGTCGTGTCGATCGGGATGTTCGTGCCGCCGGGCCAACCGGTGGTCTGGCGCGGGCCCAGGGGGCACCGGGCGCTCCAGCAGTTCCTCAGCGACGTGTTCTGGGGTGACCTGGACGTGCTGCTGCTCGACCTGCCCCCGGGGACTGGGGACATTGCGATCTCCGTGGCCGAGCTGTTGCCGACCTCGCGTCTGCTCGTCGTCACCACACCCCAGGCCGCGGCGGCTGAGGTCGCCGAACGTGCCGGGGCGTTGGCTGCCCACACCCACCAAAGCGTTGTTGGGGTCCTGGAGAACATGTCGTGGCTCGACCTGCCCGACGGGACGCGTCTGGAGGTGTTCGGCTCTGGTGGTGGTCAACAGGTTGCTGACCGGTTGAGCCAGACGTTGGGCACCGACGTCCCCCTGCTCGGTCAGGTCCCCATCGACATGGCCCTGCGCGAGGCCGGCGACGCGGGGACGCCGGTGACCATCTCAGCACCGCAGGCGCCAGCGGCGGTGGCGCTCACCGAGGTGGCCAGCACGCTCATGGGCTGACCGGTCACACCGGTGTGAACTCGTAGGTGACCACGAGCGGGGCGTGGTCGGAGAACCGTTCGGCGTACGTCGCGGCACGGTCGACCCGGGCTGCGGTCGCGCAGGTCAGCTGTGGCGAGGTGAACTGGTAGTCGATCCTCCACCCGGTGTCGTTGTCGAACGCCCGGCCCCGCCACGACCACCACGTGAACGGGCCAGGGCCTGGACCGCCGAGCGCACGTCCCACATCGGTCCAGCCCATGGCGGCCCAACGGTCGAGCCAGGCGCGTTCGTCGGGCAGGAACCCGGACTTGCCGACGTTGCCCTTCCAGTTCTTGATGTCGACCTCGTGGTGGGCGATGTTCAGGTCACCGCCGACAACCGCCGGGGCCAACGTGGCCATGCGGTCGGTGACCAGGGCAAGCTGTGCGTACTTGGCGTCCAAGGACGGGTGGTCGACGGTCGCCGAGTGCAGGTACACCGACGCGAAACGGATGACTGTGCCGCCGACGTCGACGCCGGCCTCCACCCACCGGCCTGGCTCACCTATGTCACTGCGCGGGTCGACCAACGGGGTGCGAGCGGCGACGAGCACCCCAGCACGGCCGGCGGCTGCCGAAGGTGCGTGGGCGACGTACCAGCCGTCGAGCAGCTCGGCGACGACCGCGTCGTCGGCACGCACCTCTTGGACGAGCAGCACATCAGGGGCGGTTGTGGCCAGCCAACCACCCATGCCACGGCGGAAGGCAGCCCGCAGGCCGTTGACGTTGATGGTCGCGACGACGGTCACGGCCCCATCTTGTCACGCAAGGACGTGCTCGTCGCAGGTCAGCACCACAGGGCGTTCGACGGCCAGGGCGAGCGCGTAGTGGCCCCAGGCGCCGGCCGCGACCGGGACGGTCCGCCCGTCAGGCAAGTGCACGACCCACCACGTGTCCAGCCACTCGCACAGGTCGCCAGCACCGCGTGTGACGCGCAGGGTCCGCGGGTCGATGGCCAGGCCGACCCCGGTCCACTTCAGGGCCGCCTCGCGCACGGCCCAGGCCCGGTGAGGGTCAGGTCCGGGCTCGTTGAGCAGCCGCGTCATCCAGGCGGCGGGGCGGCGGCAGTCGACGACGTCCACACCGGCCCGGCAGTCGGCGATCGCGGCGACGACCCGTGCACCGTCGTGCGAGGCGGTCAGGTGCGCACCGTCGCACGACGGCTGCCCGCTGGGGGCGTACCAGTGCGCACTGACACCCCACCGCTGGCACAGCAACGACAGCAGGCAATCAGCAGCGAGGCTGCGCGCCCGGTCGCCAGGGCGACGGCTCGCCAGCGCGTGGGCCCGTGGGGACCACGGTGTGGGGCGCTGGCCTGGCCAGCCGTCGGGCAGCTGCGCGACGACGACCTCGACCCGGGCCACGTCAGTCGACGCCTTTGAGCGCCTCGACGACGTCGACACGTTTGATACGACGGCCCAGCAGCAGCGTCGTCAACGACGAGACCGCGACGGTGAGCGCCACGGCGACCGCCACCGACACCGGTGTGATCCGCACGGTGTAGCTGACCGCAGCGTTGTTGAACTGGGCGACGTACACCGACAAGAACCACCACCCGCCGGGGATCCCCAGGGCCAGGCCGACGACGGTCACCCCGGCGTTGTCCAGCGTCGACAGCCGTCGCAAGTCATGGTTGGCCAGGCCGAGCACCTTCAGCGTGGCGTACTGGCGCCGCCGCTCCTCGAACGTCAACGAGCCCAGCGAGTACAGCACGACGACGGTGAGGACGACGGCGAACACCCGCAGCACCATGAAGATCCCCTGGAGCGCGTCGAGCAGGTTCCTGGCGTTGTCGAGCTGGGTCTGGCGGTCGACGACGAACGACACGTACGGGCTGGCCGAGACCACACGCAGGTTCGCGTCAGCCCCGAGCAGGGCCGAGGTGGGCATGAACGGCAGCCCCGCCGCGGTCCATGTGTCACGGTCGACGACGAAACCTTGGGGTGCGGCACGGCTGGCGGTGTCGTCGATGGTGAAGTGGCGGGTGTCCAGGCCCAGCGGGAGCACGACGGTCGCCTGGTCGCCGGGGCCCAGGTCGAGGCGCTGGGCCACAGCACGGGTCACCCACACCCCGCGTGGGCCGAGGGGTTCGCCGGCAGTGTTCGTCATGGGGAACCGGTTGCCGGGGCCCAGGACGGTGATCGTCGTGCGGCTGGCGTCGGCGGTGGGAACCGACAGCTGCATGAGCAGCTGCGGGGATGTGCCCAGCGGCAGCAAGGCGATGACCTCGTTCGGGGTTCCGGCGGCGAAGTCGACACGGGTGGTGTACGGGGCGTTCGTCGGGCTGTAGCTCGCCTCGGCCTCCCCGCCGATCGTGTCAGGCAACCCGAACCCCGCGAACAGCAGCATCATCGTCCCGACAACCCCAGCGACCCCCATGAACAGCCGGACCGGGTTGGCCATCGTGTCACGGGTGGCCCACCGCGCCGGGTGCGACAACCCGCGCAACCGCCCCCGGGTCCCGCGTTTGGTCATCGGGACCCCAGGACGCAACAGCTCTGCGGGTTCGCCGCGGGTGCACCCCCAGGCTGCCAGCCCGGCGCCGACGACACATGAGCCGAGCACCACAGCGGCGACGACCAGCGGGAAGGGGGTGTAGGCGATCGACCAGGACGGCAGGTCGAACTG
>Ga0123353_10004641_pt1 | contig 17743 bp, 18 predicted proteins | sample TergutLab28metaG_3_FD_92763 | JGI IMG/M metagenome (GOLD analysis project Ga0123353, IMG submission 92763) | Labiotermes labralis P3 segment gut microbial communities from Petit-Saut dam, French Guiana - Lab288 P3 | ecosystem: Host-associated > Arthropoda: Insects > Digestive system > Gut ... | reverse complement strand
TGCCGCTGCTGCGCACTTAGCATGATCACCGTGTTCTCCATATGACACCTCCTACAGTTCTTACCGTAAGTTTATCATATGTTGCATTGATTGTCAAGTATTAGTGCGGACTAGGTAGTAGGGGGTGGCGTCCCCGACGCCCCAAGCGCAAAGCTATGCCCTTTTGGGCCAGGGACGTCCGGGAGGCCGTCCCCTACGCATTGCGCCCGATGAAACGGGGCTTCACTCGCCCCTCCACTTCCAAAAATACTTCACCATGCTCTGCACCTGCACCAGGGCCAGACGGAGATCCTTCTTGCTTTCGCGGTTCCATACGTGCTGCACCACGGCGGCGGGATAGTATAACACTTTACCCTCTTTTGCAAGCATGCGCGAGATGTCGCTGTCCTCGAAGTAGAGGAAGTAGCGCTCGTCGAAGCCGCCGATTTTTTGCAGGGTCTCTGTTCTGATGAACATGAAGCAGCCCGTGGCGTTTTCGATCTCGAAGGGCCCGCCCGTGCCGCCGGCCAGCATGGCGTATTCCGCGAGGATTTTTTTCGCCAGGCGGCCCCTGCGCAGGCGGCTGGCCGCGAGGTATTTCGGCGTGGGGTTGCGCTTGCCGAGGATCTGGTCGTCGCCGGACTCCGGGAACACCACGCGCGGGGAGAGCATCACCACCTCCGGGTGGGCGTCCATGTAGAGGGCCATCTTGGTGATGGCGTCCTCCGCCAAAACGATGTCCGGGTTGATCACGGCATGGTATTTGCTGCCGTTGGCCGCGATGCGGGGCAAGATCAAATTGTGCCCCGCGGCGAAGCCCACGTTCCAGGGGATGCGCAGGATTTCCGCCAGGGGGTCTATGCCCTTGACGTAGTCCACGGTGCCGTCGCGGGAGCTGTTGTCGATCACGTAGAGATGGAAGGACACCCCCCTGGTGTGCGCCCGCACGGTGCGCAGGGTGGTCTCTATGGTGGATATGCTGTTGAAGGTCACGATGCTGCCGGTCACCAGGTAATCGGTCATCGCCAGAGCTCCTCCAAAGCCAGTTTCGATTTCGCGGCCTCACCCACCGGCCGCACCTCAAAATTCAGGTAGACGTCCTGGCTGTAAAATTCCATGAATCGCGTGAAGTCAATGATGCCAGTGCCAACAGTCTGGTGGCTGCCATGCTCGTTTCTGTCATGAATGTGCATCTCCCGGATGACATGCCTATTCCTGCGATAGAATTCGTAATCATAGGGCTTCGCCACATCCAGCGTAAGCCACAGCCCCCGGCCTTCGTCGATCAGCCGCTGCGCCGCGCGCAGGATGATCTCATTGAAATGATAATTCTCCAGGCAGATGAGCACGTCCCCGGCGTTCGAGAGAATTTCCAGCAGGTTCTCGTAGAGCACGTCCTCATAATACCCCCCGTGGGCGCGCAGAAAATCGCCGCCGCTGCCGCCGCTGCGCTTGAACGCCGATGTGTCCCCGGCGTGGATGGTCATGTGCCGCGCGTTTAGTGCGTTGGCCTGTTCCAGGATGCGCCGGAACTGCTCCAAATTGCCTTTGCGCACATGGGGGTAATCCGCGAAGAGGCTCACGTTGTCCCCCGGCGCGTGGAAGGTCAGCTCCACGCCATTGCCCTCGGCATATTCCCGGATTCGCTTTAATTTTTCGGACGAAAACCCATCCAGGTAATATTCCGGCACGCCCAGCTCGAACTGCGCGAAGTCGAAGCCGTGCGTCTTTGCGTCGGCGATGCCCTGGAAATAATCTTTGGCGTATACTGCGTGATAGCCTGTTTTCATGTTGCCTCCGCTTGGGCTGTAGGGGTGGCATTTTTGCCACCCGCTGACGACGCACCCGGCGGCAAAAATGCCGCCCCTACAGCAATGCCTTCGCCATATTCCACCGCCACTGGATTTTCTGCCGCAGCGTGCTGCCCCGGCCCGTCTGCGTACTATCATGCCTTCGGTGCAGAAGATACGCCTCGTCCACAACGCGCACCGTGCCGAAGCGCTCCGCCCGCAGGGAGATCCACTGGTCGTGCATGGGGATGCCCTCGGGAAAGGGCAGGAGGTGAGGCAGCAGCGCGCGTGTAAATGCCATGCAGCAGCCTGTGTACGTGTTTTTCGCCAGGTTGCGCAGGACGCCGGGCGTTGCGCGCTGGATTTCGCCCGTTTCCCGCAGGGCCTCGTCTGTAAGCTTTGCGCCGTGTACGAGCAGCTCGGGCTTCGTGATGTCAAGCGCCGCGCGTGTGCGCTCGAGCTTGCCGGGGAGCCACAGGTCGTCCTGGTCGCACAGGACGAGAATGTCGCCCCGGGCCTGCCCCAACAGGAACTCAATGTTTTTGATCACGCCCTGTTTTGGGCCCTGCATGTATCTGATACGCCTGTCGTCGAACGACTGCACGGCATCGCGGGTGGCATGATGCCCTTCCGGGCTGTCGTCGGAGACAAGCAGCTCGTCGCCAACGTCCAGCTGTGGCAGGATGGACGCGATCTGTTCGGCGATGTATTTTTCGCCGCAATAGGCGGCCAGCAGGACAGAGATCATTTCGATATGCTCAGGATTTCCATGTGCACGGCCCCGCCGGGGGTCTCCACCTCCACCACGTCGCCCACGGCGTGGCCCAGCAGCGCCCGGCCTATGGGCGATTCGTCCGAGACGCGCTTTTCGTCCGGGTTGGCCTGGGCCTTGCCTATGATCTGGAACTCCAGCTCGTCGCCGTAGGTTTGATCGTGTACTTTCACAAGAGAGCCCACGCCGATGACGTCCGTGCGCACGTCCTCGTCGTCGAGGATCTGCGCGTTCTTCAGCTCGTCCTCCAGCCGGGAGATCTTCGCCTCCATGATTGCCTGCTCGTTCATGGCCTCGTCGTATTCCGCGTTCTCCGAGAGGTCGCCGAAGGAGCGCGCCTCCTTGATTTTTGCGGCGGTCTGCTCGCGCCCGGTGGTGCGCAGGTGTTCGAGCTCCTCCACCAGTTTTTTATAGCCCTCTGCGGTGAGGAAGGTTTGGTTGGCTGCCATAGCTAAACTCCTTTTTCGCATGATAAAACATTTGTTGAGAGAATATGCGCAAGAGCACACAAACCCAACCCGGCGCGGGGAAAAATGCACACCGGAACAGGCCTGCGCGTTTTTGCTTTCCTGCTTATTATACACGATTTAGGAGAAAATGTCAAGCTTGAATATCGCCCGGCCCCGCGTGACACAGAAAATTTACAAGTTCAAATTTTGTAAAAAAGCTTGCATTCCCCTCATTTTTATGCTAAGATAAAACTATCAACCGAATAACCGCGCAAATTCGAGCCCGCAGCCTAAAGTGCACGTCTCCCGCAGGAGACGGTCACCATGGCGCAGGGCCGATGCGTATGTTTGGAAACGAATATGCGTTCCATGCTTGAGAAGAATCTGCGATGAACCCCCCCTTCCTGACGAGGGGTATTTTTGGCGCAGACCGATTCTCTGGTCTGTATTTTTTTCATTGCAAAAACAAAGGGGGATATTCATGAAACGAATACCTATATTCCTGCTTGCGATAGCGGTGCTCGCCGCCCTGGCCGCCTGCGGGAGGGCGCGCCCCACCGGCGGCGAGCCAGCCTCGGCGGAGACCACCACCACACAGCCCACGACCGCGCGGCCCGCGGTCACCACGCTGTTCGCCTTCCCGGCGATGCCCACCACCGTGGGAGAGTATACCTATTTTGTGGACGTGCCCATTCAGGCCCCGCCCGCCACGGCCAGGACGACCGCGCGGCCCGCCACCGCCGCTTTGCCGGGGGCCAGCTCCACGGCATTGACGACCACCTCCGCCGTGCCGACGACCACGGCCAGGCCGGTCACAACAACCACGACAGCCACAACCACCACCAGGCCCACCACCACAGCGCCCACCACCACCAGGGCCCCGACGACGGCCGCGACGACCACGCGGCCGACCACGACCACGACGTTCAACGACACCACGGGGGTCACAACCACGACGGTCCCCAAGCCGACAAAGGGGACATTTGATGTCAGTGTGGCGAAGGCGAAAGCTGTAAACAAGGAGAACCGCGCAGACGCGCAGCTCGAAAACTCCATAGGCGAGGTTTCTTCACGCACTTTCTACGGTGTGCGGCTGAAGGACTTCCTGACCGCGCAGGGCGTGGACATCGTATCCGGCGCCACTCTCGTTGCCACCTCCAGCGACGGCAAATCCGTGACGCTCAACTATAACGAGATCATCTCCAACAGCACGCTGCTGGCCTGGGACGACACGGGATCGCCGCTGGCCCAGCCGCGCCTGTGCCCCTGCGGCAGCACCGGGGAAAACGCGAACCTGTTCTTGAAGGACGTGGTCTCGGTGGAGCTGAAGTGACCATGCTCAAAAAATGGCTCTCTAAATTTACCCTGTTCCACCTGATCCTCATTGCCGCCATGGCGGCGCTGGGGGTTGCGGTGAAGCCTGTGGTGTCCACGCTGGCGCATGTGGTCACCGGGCCGCTTTTCATCCCCGGCGGAGCCGTCGCGGGGGGGATCTACATGCTCTTCCCGGTGCTGGCGGCCTCCCTGACCGGGGCGCGGGGAGCGGGGGCGCTGTGCGGGCTGTGCCAGGGATTACTGGCCATGGCCCTGGGCATGGCGGGCTCCCAGGGGGCGCTGAGCCCCTTGATCTACACCCTGCCGGGGCTCGCTATCGACGTGATGTTTTTGGCTCTCGCCAGAAAAGAGCCGAACCTGCCCGCCTGCTGCTTCGCCGCGCTGCTGGCGAACGTGGTGGGCACGGTTTCGATGAACTTCGTGGTGTTCTCCCTGCCGCTCATCCCCTTGCTGCTGGGCCTCTGCGCCGCCGCGCTGAGCGGGGGCCTGGGCGGCGCGGCGGCCTGGGGGATCACGAAGCAGCTCAGGGGGTGGGGGATTGTTAAATGAGAATGCAGAAATTGAAAAAATCGACTGTCGCCGTTATCTCCGTTCTGGCAATTCTTGGTGCAGCTGTGGCGGTGCTGGCTGTGCTCAATAGTAGGGAAGCCATAGAAAAAAAGCGGCGGCTGGACGACGCCGTATTTTTGATCATCGCAAATGAGATAGAATGCAGGGTCTCCATAGAGGACATCGAGGCCCTGGGGCCGCGGGAGATCGAGGCCAACTACAAAAAGAGCGGCAAAGACCCGGAGAGCCGCGCGTTCGCCGGCGTGCCCTTCGCGGCGCTGCTGCGGCACAAGGGCATAGCCACCGAGGGCTTGCGCAGCGCGGTTTTTTCCGCCGCGGACGGCTACGCCTCGGCCCTTGCCATGGAGAAAGCCCTGGACGAGGAGAACTGCTTCATTGTGATTGATGCCGGGGAGGAAGGTCCCTATCGGATGATACTGGCGAAGGATCCGTTCAGTCAGGACTGGTGTAAATTATTGACGGATGTGACGCTGAAATAGTGGTTTGGAGGGCTTGCCCTCCGAGAAAAAAATCCCGTTCGTATGAAGGGCGGGTGGCATGAATGCCGCTTGGGTGGTTTGGAGGGCTTGCCCTCCGAGAAAAAAATCCCGTTCTTATGAAGGGCGGCTGGCATGAATGCCGCTTGGGTGGTTTGGAGGGCTTGCCCTCCGAGAAAAAAATCCCGTTCGTATGAAGGGCGGGTGGCATGAATGCCGCTTGGGTGGTTTGGAGGGCTTGCCCTCCGAGAAAAAAATCCCGTTCGTATGAAGGGCGGGTGGCATGAATGCCACCCCTACAGGTTGTGCTTTATGGAACATGCACTGGAAGCAAAACGCTTCACCTTGACCTACCCCGGCATGGAAACACCCGTGTTCGCGCCCCTGGATTTCGCCGTCGCCGAGGGTGAGGCCGTGGCCCTGCGCGGGGATTCCGGCGCGGGGAAGAGCAGCCTGCTGCTGTGCGCCTGCGGGCTCATCCCGGGGAGCGTCGAGGCCGCAATCGCCGGGGAGATACGGCTGTTCGGCAGGCCGCCGGGGGAATATACCCGGGCGGCGCTGACGCAGACTGTGGGGCTGGTGTTCCAGAACCCGGAGGCGCAGCTGTTCTGCGGCACGGCGGCGCTGGAGGCCGCCTTCGGCCCGGAAAACCTGTGCCTGCCCCCGGATGAGATGCGCGCGCGCGTGCGCGGGGCGCTGGAGACCGTGGGCCTGTGGGCGCGGCGCGGGGACGCGCCATCGGTGCTCAGCGGGGGGCAGAAGCAGCTGCTGGCCCTGGCGGCGGTGCTGGCCCTGCGGCCAAGGCTGCTGCTGCTGGACGAGGCCCTCAGCCAGCTGGACGACCAATCTGCCGCGCGCATGATGGGCGTTCTGGCGCAATTGAAGCGCGGCGGGCAGACGATGCTCTTCGTAGATCACGATGACGCGCGGCGCAAGCTGCTTGCGGACAGAGAGATTTGGCTGTGATTTACCTGGGGCGTCGAAGATGCCGCCCCCCTACCATAATATTACAAAGGAGAACACCATGATCGAGCTTCCGGAGGCGCAAACCCTGGCAAAGCAGTTGACCGAGGCCTTCGCCGGAAAGACAGTCGTCAAAGTGGAGGCATTACAGACACCCCACGGCTTCGCGTTCTTCCGGGGGGAACCGCAGGGCTATGCGGCGGCGCTGGAGGGCCTGAAGGTCGTCGGGGCCAAGGCCCACGGCGGGCGGCCCGAGCTGTATTTTGAAACGCCTTGCGGCAGTGGATCGCCGAAAGACAGCGAACCCTCCCAAGGCGTTCTGCAGCTGTGCTTCAACGACGGCGTGAACATGCGTTACCTCGCCCCCGGCGATAAACGCCCCGCCAAGCACCAGTTTTTTATGGCGTTTGACGATGGCAGCGCCATGGCCTGCACCGTGCAGATGTACGGCTTCTTCGGGCTGTATTTCAGCGAGGCGGAGGTGCTGGAGGACTTCTACCACCGGGTGGCGGTGCAGCTGCCCTCGCCGCTCTGCGAGGCCTTCGACATGGCCTATTTCGACGCCCTGCGGGCGAACGCCGAAGGCGGGGAAAAACTCTCGGCCAAGGCATTTCTAGCCACGCAGCAGCGCATTCCCGGCCTCGGCAACGGCGTGCTTCAGGATACTCTGTGGCGCGCGGGCATACACCCCAAGCGCAAGCTGAAGACCATCTCGCGGGAGGAATGGGAGAATCTTTTTCATTGCGTGAAGGACACCCTGGGCGAGATGACCGCCAAGGGCGGACGCAGCACCGAGAAGGATCTATACGGCCAGCCGGGCGGCTATCAAAGCATACTCAACGCCAAGACCCTCGCGCTGCCCTGCCCTGCCTGCGGCGGGGCCGTCACCCGCGCGGCCTACATGGGCGGGAACGTGTATTTCTGCGCGGCCTGCCAGCCGGAGGGGTGATCATGGACTACACCGAGCGCTTCACGGGCAAAGCCGCAGCCTATGACCAGAGCCGCCCGGACTACCCCGCCGAGGCTCTGTACTGCTTCGCGGCGCAGTGCGGCCTCGCGCCGGGCAGCACGGTTGCGGACATAGGCGCGGGCACGGGAATGCTGACCCGGCTGCTGCTGGCGCGGGGCTATGATGTCGCCGCCGTGGAGCCCAATCCATCCATGCTGAGTACGCTGCGCGCGCAATTGGGGGAGCAGCAGTGCCTGCGCATTGTTGCCGCATCGGCGGAACAGACCGGCCTGGCGGACGCATCTGTCGATGCCATTACAGTGGCGCAGGCATTTCACTGGTTCGATCGGACGGCCTGCAAGGCGGAGTTCGCCCGTATTTTAAAGCCCGGCGGGAAGGTTGCCCTGTTCTGGAACTTCCGCGACAGGGATCTGCCCCTCACCCGCACACACGGCGAACTCATGAAACAATATCGTGTGCGCGAAGAGGTGTTCCTCGCAAACCCGCACGAGGTCTACGCCGATTTTTTTCACAAGTATGAGATTTTTCGTTTTAGGCACGTACAATATCTTGACGAGGCCGCCCTGCTGGCGCTGACCTTCTCCCGTTCCTACGCCCCCGCCCCGGGCGACCCTGAGTACGCACAGCTTGAGCGCGCCGTGAAGGCCCTGTTCGCGGTGCATCAACGGGATGGCACAGTGGAATATTGCTACCGCACGGCGGTGGTCGTCGGGGCGCTGTAGAGGTGTTTGGGCGCGACGCCTTCGGCAGGGCGTATTAACAGCAGGCGCAGAGCAGCTGCGCCTCTTTTGTTTTTCGCCCGCGCTCTAATATGCCTTTAATCTCGGTATATTAAGATGGTTGTACATGATAAAACCGAACAGGGGGAACCATCCATGAAATCTATGAAACGCATCCTCGGCCTTGTGCTTGCGGCGCTGCTGCTGCTCTCGCTGCCGCTGTCAGCCGCCGCCCATGAAGCCCCGGACCTCACGAAGGCGGACGTCAGCGACCCCGAAAAGTACCCCATTATCAGCTTTGGGGGCGGGTTCCATCCGCTGTATGTGGACGACGAAAGCGGGCAGCCGCGCGCCGTATTCGATACGGAGGCGATGGGGCCCGCGCTGGATACCGGGATACCGGCGATGGGCGGTGCCATCACAAAACTGGACCTGAACGGCTTCGTGGACGCCCTGAAGGGCGTGGTGGAGGACGTGTTCGGCGAGGCCCGCATGGACGAGGACGGGGAGAGCATCCTGCCCGGCGTCCACGCCAACATCACGCCCGAGTGGACGAACCCGGAGCTGCGGTATATGTACGACGACGAGTACATCCGGCAGAAGGTGGTCACCTGGGGCTGCGACTGGCGGCTGGACCCCCTGGAAAACGCCGTGAAGGCCCGCGAATACATGCGGTGGATTAAAACGCAGCGCCCGGAGGTGGAAAAATTCAACCTGGTGGCCTTCAGCGGCACGTGTTCCGTCCTGCTGGCCTACCTGCACCTGTTCCCGGAGGATATAGGAACCGAGGTCGCCAGCGTGGTGTTCCAGGTATCCACGCACAGGGGCACCACCATGTTCGGGCAGATGGCCAAGGGGGACTACTGGATCGACGCGCGGGCACTGGGGCAGACCCGCGGCATAGGCTTCTTCTACATGGATTTGACCTCCCTGCACCCCCTCCTGCGCTTCGCCTACGAGACGGGGATGTTGGATGCCCTGCTCACGGTGGGGGCGCTGATGCAGATCCCCATCAAGGGCCGCATGTACGACGAGATCATCACCCCGGCCCTCTTCCACATGCCGGGCATGTGGATCTATGTGCCCCGGAAGGATTTTGCGCAGGCGAAGAGCTTTCTTTTTAAGGGGAGCGGCAAATACGCGAAGCTGGCGGACAAGCTGGACGGCTACTACGAGATGTCGCTGCACGACGAGGCGCTCATCCAACATGCCGCCGAGCATGTCAAGGTGGGGGTGCGCGCGGGCTACGGGTTCTGCATGACCCCCGTGGGCGCGGGCACCGACGTGCAGGGGGACTACGTGGTGGACACCCGCTACGCGAGCCTGGGCGCCACCTGCGCCCCCATGGGCACGCCCTTCAAGCGCAATTACCAACAGCTGGAGCCAGGCGAAGGCGGCCGCAGCTATGTTTCCCCCGACCGCCTGGTGGACGCCTCCACCTGCCTGCTGCCCGACCGGACCTGGTTTGCCAAATACCGGCTGCACGACGACCCCGACACCTACGGCGGCTGGATCGACTGGTTCCTGGAGACCGACGAGCCCAACGTGTTCGGCAGCGCGGATTTCCCGCAGTTCGCCGAGCGGCTGGACGCCGACGTCTACGTGCCCGTGGAGGCCCCCACCCCGCTGGAGGAGGCGGGGATCGCCCTGGACAGCGCCGTATCGCGGGCAATGGCGCTGCTGCGCCGGGTGCTGCTGCTGCCGCTGTTCTGGACGAAATGGGTGCTGTGAGGATTTGCCGGCACAAAACGCGCGCTGAAAACGCTTGATTTTTGTGGGCATCTGTGATATAGTGTAGGTATCTCATCATATATCAGGGAGGAATTGTCTATGAAATCGATGAAAAGCTCTTTCAGCCTCGCGCTGGCGGCGCTGATGCTGCTGCTCGCGCTCCCGCTGGCCGCCCGGGCGGCCGCGCAGCCCTGCGCCTGCGATACCATCGTGCAATTGATGGTGATGGGCAACTATGCCACGCCGATGTATTACGCCGACGGCGACGAGCAGGGCAGGCAGGCCATGCTGCCCATGCAATTCCTTATGAATGAGCGGGGGGAGAGCCGGCTCCCCATCACCAGGAAATGGGAATGGGAATTCGACGCCGCGCAGGACCACAGGGAGAACCCGGAATACTACTTCGTCTTCGATTACCGTGTGGACCAGTTCGAGAACGCGCAGCGGCTGCACGAATTCGTTGAGGCGGTGTGCCTCGCCACGGGGCACGAAAAGGTCGCCATGACAAGCACCAGCCAGGCCAATTCCGTCATGATGACCTACCTGAAGGAACACGGCTACGGCCGCGCCCGCAGCCTCATGTTTTATAACGGCAGCTTCCAGGGCACAACCTTTATGGGCGAGGCCCTGACCGATTTCCAAATCGGTTCCCTGGCGGATTTTGCCGAATTTCTCGCCTGCACCAAACGGGATTCCGAGATGATGGCCGCCTCCATGAACCTGCTGACCACCCTGCCGGGCGCAAACCGGGCCCTTCGGCTCCCGCCGGCGAACCGTCTCGCCGAGGCCCTCGCCGGGAGGGTCATAAAGCACATGCCCTATATGTGGACATTTTTTCCTGCGGGCTACTACGAGCAGGTGCGGGATAAGCTGCTTGTCGGCCCGCAGTACGACTACCTGCGCGCCCGGCTGGATAAATACCACAACGAGGTACAGCTGCATGTTCCGGAACTGCTTGCAAACGCGCAAAAGGCCGGTGTAAAAGTCGCTGTGGTGGCCTGTTACGGTGTAAGCGCGATTCCCCTGACGGCCAAGACCGACTATCAGAACGATTCGCTCGTCGACGTCGCCTACTCCTCCGTGGGCGCCACGGTCGCCCCCATCGGCCAGGTTTTGCCGCCCGGCGATTCCCCCTACCGCTCCCCCGACGGCATCATAGACGCCGCAAGCTGCGTTCTGCCGGACAAAACCTGGTTCGTGAAGTACAAGGGGCATTGGTGGAGCGACGATGTCTTCCGGGAGTTCCAGCAGTGGTTCATCCACAGCGATGGCCACCCCACCGTGAACAGCAACCCTGTGTACCCGCAATTCATGTACGTGGGCGACGGCGAGCTGCACGCCCTGGCGGACGAACCCGAGCGCCCGCCCCTGCCGGACACATTCGTACCGGCTATGGCGGCGCTGCTCCGGGTGTTGGCTGGCTGATTTTCATCGCACAGGCGCAGCAACCCTGCGCCTATGCGTACAATCGCGTTACCTGCGCTCCACATGTACCCCGGCGATGCCGCTGGGGTACTCGCCTATGGCGTAATACGTAATTTCGCCCTCGCCGAAGACGGCCACGACCCCGCCGAAATCGCCCGTGCACATGATCTGCCGCGCGCCCGCCCTGGCGTAGCGGCGCAGCACGGCGACGGCGCCCCCGCCCGGCCCCGAGGTGACAACCACCGCGGACGCCTGCAATGTGGATACGAATTTCCCCGTGCTGGAGCCCTCGTGGCCGTGGTGCGGGGCTTTGATCAGGTCAACCTTGCCGATTTGCGGGGCCAGGCGGGTCTCCGTGCCTGCGTGGTCGTTCATGTCCCCCCCCAGGAAGGCCCGCTGCCCGAAGGCCTCCGCCAGCACGCCCATGGAGTTCGCGTTCTCGTCGCCGGATTTTAAAGACGCCTCATTATACTCGCCATTGAAGATCGTGACCGTAAAACTCCCCAGCGTGAATGGCCCTTCCGGGATGTCCTGAATCAGCGGCACGTCCCGCGCGGCCAGGGCGTCCACCATCTGGCCGTAGACCTCCTCGTTATCCCAGCCCAGCTCGTAGCCCAGCTTCCCCGCCGGTTCGTAGCGCTTGAGGTAGGCTCGGCCCACGGCGACATCCGGATCGAGCAGCAGGGTGTCGAAGCCGCCGATGTGGTCCGAGTGCGCGTGGGTCCCCAGGATGAAGTCCAGCTTGCCGCCCGCCGCGCGCTTGATGTAGTCGAGCACGTAGAGCTCGAAGCCGTCATAGGCCAGGGAGGGGTCGTTCTTCAGGTTGTCGCTGTCCTCCGCGGCGTCGATCAGGGCGAACAGGCCGTCGCTCTCCAGCAGGATGGCGTCGCCGCCGCCGGTGCTCAGGAAGTGGATGGCCGTGCGGCCCGCGCCGGGCTCGTAGGGCGGCAGGCCCTCCCGGGTGAGGTGCTTCGTGCCGTCGCCCACCTGCGAGATCAGCAGCGCCGCCGCCGCCACCGCCGCGACGATGCCCGTCCCCGCGAGGACCAGGCCGGTCTTCACGGCCTGCTTTGCCAGCCCCAGCAGCAGCAGCCCCAGCAGCGTTGCGATCTGCAGGGCGCACAGGGGAATTGCCACCTTCGCCGCCAGGGCCGCGCCCGCGTGCGCCACGTTGTTGAGGACGTACGTCACGCCGATGAGCAGCGCCAGGAACACCGCGAAGGACAGCGCCGTCTTCCAGATCAGGGCCACCGGTTTGCGCTCGCCCCGCGCCCGCAGTGCCCACAGCGTGAGCAGGAGCACCCCGGCGCACAGCAGGGCCACGGCCACGGCGTAGGCCGTCGGCTGCCAGTAGACGAAGACAAAGTAGAACCAGGCCATGGCGGCGGCCAGGCCCGCGCCTAGGGCAAAGGCGAGGATGGGCTGCAAAATGCTGTGCTGTTTGTTTTCCATGGGGCGCCTCCTGTGAATTATATGATTGTTTGGGCTTTATTGGAATGTTGCTGGGCGTGAAGGCATGAGCCGCATCTGCGTCTGCCCCAGCTTGATGCGCAGCACGTGATACCCATTATATTCGCGTACCGTTAAAAAGTCAAGAAAAACGTTCCTACACACAACAAAACAAAATCCCCCCGCAAGATTGACAAGCCCCTTTTTTTTCGCTACAATGGTCATATCTTGGGCGAGGAGGTCTCTTCATGCGGAGCAAAACCAAATATGACGTCAGCGGGGAGCAGGTGCAGGCCGTCTTCACGGAGGCGGGGCTTGGCCCGGTGACGAAGTACGAGTCGCTGTCCGACGGATGGTACAACAACGTGCTCGCCGTCACGGCGGGCGGTGCGGACTACGTGCTCAAGGTGGCCCCGCTGCCGCAGGTGGCGGTGCTCACCCACGAGCGCGGGCTCATGCGGCAGGAGCTGCGTTTTTACGCTCTCTTGCGCGAACGCACAACTGTGCGCACGCCGCGCGTCGTATGGGAGGACTTGTCGAAGACAATCATCCCCTGCGATTACTTCATCATGGAGTTCCTGCCGGGGCGGCGCCTGGACAAGGCCAAGCTTTCAAAAGAGGAGAAAGCCAGGGCCGACAGTGACATCCGGGACATCCTGGCGCAGTTCCACGCCATCGCGGCCGAGGGCTTCGGCTACGAGCAGATGGGCCTGGAGGAGAACTGGCATCTCGCCCTGCGCAAGATGACGCGGGCCCTCGTAGGTGACTGCGCGCGCTTCGGCAAGCGCTGCCGTCCGGGGGAAAAGCTGCTGGGCTATATCGAAAAGCATAAAGCCCTGCTGGAGAGCGTGCCCGGCGCGCTGGTGAACTTCGACCTGCACGCATTGAACATCTTCGTCCATGAGGGGAAACTCACGATCTTCGACCTGGAGCGCTGCTTCTGGGGGGACAGGCTGGGCGACTTCGTCTATAAAGTTGTGCCGCCCAAGGGTCTGGGAAAGCAAGAGAAAATTCGTTTTTACCTGCTGATGGCCTACCTGGCGGTGATCATGCACACGGAGAAATATTCGCGCTACAGCCCCCGGAACGCCATCTGGTGGATGGACGTGGCGGGCGTGGCGGTGTTCGGCACGATAGGCTTCGCCGCCCTGCGCAGGCTCTCGAAAAATAAAGGCGGCAGGAATGCCGGCCCTGCGTGAGAGCATATCATTCAGTGACATCAACACAAGGGCGGTGACGCTCATGCCCAGCCCCGGGCAGGTGGCGACCTGGGTGCACCTGGCCGCGCTGGAGCTGGCGCGCGGCAAAAATGCGGACGAACTGGCTCTGCTGGGCGCGGCGCTGAGCCAGCTGGGGAGCGTATTGACCACCCTGTCGGCGCAGAAGAGCTTATTTGAAGAGAAACAGGCGTAGGGGACGGCCTCCGTGACGTCCCCGGTCCGAAAACACGGTCTTTCTGCTTGGGACGTCGAGGACGCCGCCCCTACAGTTTCTTCTGCGCCGCCAGTGTATTGCGTTCCCAGAAAACCCCGTCCGTGTAGCCCTGTATCCTCGGATCGGCTTCGGCCAGCTCCAGGCGTTTTTGCGCCAGGGCGCAGTAGGCCTCCTCCCGCTCTATGCATAAAAACGAGCGCCCGAGCTTCTTTGCAACCACGGCTGTCGTCCCAACGCCCGCAAATGGATCAAGGATCACGTCCCCGGGGCTGGAGCTTGCCAGGATCAGCCTGGCGCAGAGCTTCTCGGGCTTTTGCGCGGGGTGGTCTGTGTTCTCCGGCATGGACCAGTAGGGCACGGTGACGTCGTCCCAAAAATTCGACGGATAGGTGTCGCGATATTTTAGGCCTGAATCAGCATCTTCTGTCCAGTCCCTGGGGTGGTTTTCTATGCGGTAGGGCGCGAGCACCCGGCGGCGTGTCATCACGGCCTGCGCATTGAACGTATAGTGCTTCGGCGACACCGTGGCGAACCAGACGTCCTCCATGGCGTTTTTCCAGTTTTTCTGCGCGCCCCTGCCCTTTTCCCGCTGCCAGGTGATCCTGTTCTGAATAAAAAAATACCCGCCCAATATCCCCCCTATGACCATGCTCGTGCGCCAGTCGCCGCATACATAGATGCTCGCCGTGTCCTTCAGCGCGGGCCGCACGGCCTCCAGCCAGCGCCGCGTGAACGCGGCGTAGTCCTGTTCACTCATTTTTTGGAAGGCGCTGTCCCCGTAGGTCTTTCGCAGGTTGTAGGGCGGGTCGGCGATGAGCAGGTCGGCGCACTTCTCCGGCAGGGAGGGCAGCAGCGCGAAGGCGTCCCCGCAAAGGATGGCGTCCGCCGTCCCCGGCGCATACGCGCGCGGGCACAGCGAGGCATAGCGCCGGGCCTCCTCTTCGCTCAGCGAGATTGTTTTGTTGCGCGCGGAACGCTGCATGAGCTCACCTCAAATGCAGTATATCACAAGTAGCAGGCTTTGTCAAAATGCAAAATTGGCGTTTCCATATCCTGTGATTCAGAACGCACGTGCGGGTGTAAGGCGCTGAAAACCCTTCATGCGCCTTGACATACAACCCAAAACTCTCTATAGTTACACTGTAGGGGCGGCATTCTTTGCCGCCCGGATTTCAATGGCGGCATTCTTGCCGCTGTACGCGAGGGGGAAGACAGGTTGAAGCGGGCACTGGTCGTCATAATCATGCTGCTGGCCGGTATCGGCCTGTTCGCCTATCCCGCGGTTTCGGACTATATCTTTGCCCGCAACTGCTCCACCGCCACGGCGCATTACGACGACTCCATCGCCAGGCTGGGCGCCGAGGCCCTGGAGCGCGCGCTGCGGGAGGCGGTGGCCTACAACGAAAACCTGGAGGGCAACCCGGTGCACGACCCATTCCTGGTGGGCACCGGCATGGCGATGTCCGACAACTACTTCGAGGTCCTGGACCAGCACGGCGACGGCACCATGGGCTATGTCAGCATCCCGAAGATCTCCGTGAAAATCCCCATCTGCCACGGCACGGCGGAGGCCATCCTGCTCAAAGGCGTCGGACACCTGGAGGGCTCCTCCATGCCCATAGGCGGCCCGGGGAGCCACAGCGTGCTCACCGGCCACACGGGCCTGGCCAACGCGAAGATGTTCACGGACCTGCGGCTGCTAAAAGAGGGCGACTTGTTCTACCTGCACATCCTGGACCAGACCCTGGCCTACAAGATCGACCAGATCCTGACCGTGCTGCCGGAGGACATCGAGCAGCTGCGGCGGCAGGCCGGCGCGGACTACTGCACCCTGGTGACCTGCACGCCCTACGGCATCAACACCCACCGCCTGCTGGTGCGCGGCGTGCGCACGGAATACGTGCCCGAGGCGGTGCAGTCCCCGCCCGCCGCCGCGGCGCTGGAGCGCCTGCGGGACTGGGACATGCTCATCGGCCTGGGCGTGGGCTTCGGGATCCTGGTATGCATCATCATTTTCATCCTGATCTGGCGCAAAAAACAAGAAAAAGAAGAGCAAACTCTCCAACATACTCCAACGCAAAGGAGTGACAACCCATGGGAAGCCATATCGATCCAAACCCCTGGTGGCAGGAAAACGCGCCGCAGGCGCGGCAGGAAATACCGCCCGGGGCGCAGAATCCGCAGCGCAAGGTTCTGGTGGGAAGACGACGGCCGTGGCTGACCATCCTGGCGCTGGCGCTGCTGGCGGCGGGCCTCGGCGTGCTGTTCTATCCCAAGGCGATGGACATCAAATACGACAGCGGGACCGCGAGCCTGAAAAAAGAATTTCTCCAAAATCCGGGCGTCGATTACAGCGCGCTGTACGCCTTCCTCAAGGCCGAGAACGAGCGCCTGTTCCAGACCGGGCAGAACGGGCTGGCGGACGCCTTCTCCTATGAGCAGCCCTCCGTCAACCTCTCCGCCTACGGCATTCAAGATAATATTATAGGCTTCGTCTCCCTGCCCAGCATTGGCATTGAGCTGCCGATTTACCTCGGCGCCAACCCGAAGAACATGATGAAGGGCGCCGTGCACCTCACCGAGACCTCCTATCCCATCGGCGGCCCGAATACCAACAGCGTCGTCGCCGCGCACAGGGGCCAGACGGTGAAGCAGTTCCGGGAGATCCACAAGCTCCAGGTGGGCGACGAGATCATCGTCACGAATTTCCGCGAGACGCTTGTCTATCAGGTCATCTACTACAAAATTATCCAGCCCGACGAGACGGGCGAAATCCTAATCCAGCCGGGCCGGGAGCTGCTTTCTCTCTTCTCGTGCCATCCGTTGGGGGATAACACCCCGCGCAATCAGCGATATTTGGTGGTTTGCGAGCGGGTGGGGTGAGGGCTGGCATCGCTATGCCTCGTCCCAACTGAAAAAAACTGTTAACAAAAGTCGAATACTGTGCTAAACTTTAGAAAATAAATGAAAAGGTGGAATGTTTATGAAAAAGTTAGCGTGTTTCCTGTTGGCCCTGGCATTGCTCGCGGGGTTGAGTTTTGCCGTTGCGGCGGAGCCAATCCTGCCCGATGTCACGATGGAACTGGATGAACCCGTATATCTGGAATGGGCGGGAGCCGGCTATGCGGGCGCATTCCTCTTCTACCCTGCGCAAAGCGGCTGGTATGTCTTCGAGGGGAGTCATTCTCCGGGCGTTGACGCGCTTACCGTCGTCGGCGTTTCCCACGTGGAGGGCGACATAAACCAGGCGTTGGGGGAACATGGGCGCCTGCTGCTGTATAACAAAGCAGGGACCCAGTTCCTGGCCAGCGCCTATACCTCCGCAACCAGGATCGCCTATTTGGAAGCGGGCGCGCAATATGTCGTAAGCGGCCTGGCTTTGACCGAGGGCGGGGGCGCGGGCCTTCCCGCGGATACCTTCCCGCTGGTTGCGCGCAGGGCGGTGCTGACCGGCAAGGGCAATGTGTCGCCCCAGAATATCACGATCAAGCTCAACGGCGAGCCCGCAAACTTTTTGGATGTATTCCCCGCGGCGGTACCCTATGACCTGCTGCGTCTGGAGATCCTGGGCGATGCCCTGGGCCAGGGCTTCAAGGGCGTGAAAGCGGGCACGTCCACCCTGGTGTTCTATGACTGGGAAGGCAACGAGGTGGGCCGCTCAACCGTGACAGTGAACGCGCC
>Ga0123353_10004639_pt1 | contig 17747 bp, 17 predicted proteins | sample TergutLab28metaG_3_FD_92763 | JGI IMG/M metagenome (GOLD analysis project Ga0123353, IMG submission 92763) | Labiotermes labralis P3 segment gut microbial communities from Petit-Saut dam, French Guiana - Lab288 P3 | ecosystem: Host-associated > Arthropoda: Insects > Digestive system > Gut ... | reverse complement strand
CCGGCGATTGAATACACTTCGCTCACTCCGTCTATCGCCGCAAGTTCGGAGGCTATTTCGTTGACCTTGTCACGCTGTACTTTGAGGAATACGAATGCTGTTAACATTTTTGATCACCTTTTTCATGTTGATAAAACAGGACGCTGTATTTTAATTGATACTTGATATTGATAAAAATAACTAAAGCAGTTTATATTGTGGTGATTTTTTTGTGTAAGTATGCGGGAGGATATCTATCCCCCCGTTTTAATAATCATTGCCAAACAATTACATCTTCCGCGAATTGGCCACTTCAAAAGAGACAAACAGAGTTTGCCCGCTTCTCAGTATCTGCATAACAACAATATCTTTATCCGCTAAACTTTCCGAAAAACTCTGATATGATTTTTTGGATGAGATCTCGGTCCAATTTCCCTTATTGGATTTGATTCGAGTGAGAATATCTCCCTGCATAAGCGCTGCGCGTTCGTCAAGTATGCCGGGTGTTACGGCGCTGATAAGTACCCCGCCGGTATTTTTTGGGAGACCATATTTCAAACGTGCTTTTTCGTTTATATCGTTTACCGCAACTCCGCATTTATTGCCGGTGGCGCTGCGTCTTACAGGCGGCTGCTCGGCTGCTTTGCCGCTCTCATTAGATTTTTTACTTTTCTCCCGTGCGGCAAGAGTGATTTCTGCCGTCTCCTTTTTTTCGCCCCTGAAAAACTTTATTTTAACTTTGGTATTCGGCCTGTGCGCAGCTGTCAAGTTTAAGAATTCATTTGCGCTTGTTACGGAGTGTTCATCTAAAGAGACAATCACATCACCCGCTTCAAGGCCGGATTTTGAGGCAGGCCCTTTTTCGCTGAGCATAGTTACTACAGCTCCTGATTTGGCTTCGCAGTTAAGCGCCTGCGCAAGTATGGGGGTGAGATTTTGTGTTTCTACGCCCAAAAATCCGCGCGCGACTTTTCCCTCATATACAAGCTCCTCCGCAACGCGGCGCGCCATGTTTATCGGTATGGCGAACCCGATTCCTATAGATCCTCCCGAGGGCGACAAAATAAGAGAGTTAACACCTACTACAGCGCCGTTAAGATCCACAAGCGCTCCGCCGCTGTTTCCCGGATTTATCGCGGCGTCGGTTTGAATAAAGTACTGATAGGGCAGATCAAGCTCTACGGTTCTGCCAAGCGCCGATACTATGCCTGCTGTAATGGTTGACGAAAGATTAAAAGGACTTCCTATAGCCGCGACCCAGTCTCCTGGATGTAAACTGTCTGAATTGCCGAGGAACGCTACGGGAAATTCAACTGGAATTGGGCCTGTGAGTCTTAGCACCGCAAGGTCGCAAAGGGAGTCTGCGCCTATTTTTACGGCGGTGAGAAGCGTTTCATCATGGAGTCTTATCATAGCGCTGTCTGCACCGGCGACTACGTGATAGTTTGTGAGGATGTGCCCTTCCTTGGAGATTATAATGCCGGAGCCGATTCCCTGTATCTGCGGAGTGCTGCTGTTATTACCGCTGCTCTGAAAGGCGACAGGCATAACGGCTACAACGGCGGGCACGACCTGTTCGCTTATCTTTACAAACGCGCTTCGCAGATCATGCGAAGCCGCTTCTGCTACAGGCGGCGCGCTTGCGCCGAATTTAATACTGCCTCTTGACGGATGCTTCGGTTGATCCTGAGCGGATAATGTGAATGTAAATAATGTAACTGTCAGCACAGCAAAAAAAATTGAGCGCATAATACTTTCTCCCGGCATTTTGAGTGGATGAATGATGAGAGTGTATAGCGCTTAAATATCAATACGCTCTCTGTTTATTGCCTGTTTCCAAAATGCAATTTTGGTACCAATATTTGATGATCTCTTTTCTGCATCCTGAAGGGATGCACCCATTGTGTTGATACAATAAAAGGTACATTCCTTCAGGATGCAGGAAAATTATTTATAACCGCCGGTTATGCCGGGCGGCACATCCCTTCGGGATGCGGGTGTTTTTAGATATTTTGAAGGCAGGTATACAGTTTGCTCCACAAATACCAGTACGTGAAAACATGCTCACAAAAATCTCAATATCAAGGAGCGGATCTATGATAATTCAGCCGTGGGTAAATCTTATAGCAGGGCTTTGGGCGCTTCTCTCCTCTTTTAGTGCGATTCTTTTGAGTCCGTTGAATTTCATCATCACCGGTTTAGTAATGGCAGTGTTTGGATTTTGGCGCCCATTTAAGAGCTGGCAGGGATTTGTAAACGGCTGTTTGGGAGTGTGGCTTCTTTTTAGCGCCTTTATTCCGTTTTTGCGTACAGCGGGGAATATGGCGGTTGTGGGTTTAGCAGTTGTGGTGTTTTCTATATGGCGTATAGTAGATACGGTTGCGCCAAAGCGCACCCCGCTGTCATCACGTTAATGTAAAATAGTCAAAGGAGAATGTTACCGTGGAGATAATGAGCACGAGTTTTTCTAAAGATGGTCCCATACCATCAAAGTACAGTTGTAATGGGCAGAACGTAAGCCCGCCTCTTGAAATAAGCGCTATCCCCAAAGAGACCAAAAGCCTTGTCGTGATTATGCACGATCCTGATGCAACGATGGGAGATTTTGTTCATTGGGTCTGCTATGACATAATGCCTGATAAAAGTATACAGGAGGGGATCATTTGCGGCAGGCAGGGTATTAACAGTTTGGGAGAAATAGGCTACATGGGCCCATGTCCTCCAACAAGCGGTGTTCTTCACCACTATCACTTTAAAGTATACGCCCTAAACACAAAACTAAATCTGCCGGACGGCGCGTCACGGCAAATAATAGAGTCGGCAATGAAAGGCCATATTATTCAGTCGTGTGAGTTAGTGGGGACTTTTTCAAAAAACTAAGAGCTTAATGAAATTACACCTATACTGAATAACGGCATAAATCTACACTGTGCCGCTGAGCAACAGAGCCGGCCCTGCGTGCAGTTGCGTGCGGTGCAGTGTAGATTTATGCCAAAACTATTAAACAATTGAATCAGGAGGTTTAAAATGCCCGGTCAAATGACTAAGATCCTCGATTGCCAAGCTACGCAGTGCATCTACAACAAAGACAAACAGTGCCGAACTCTTGCCATAAACGTAGGCGACGATGAGCCGTGCTGCGACACATTTATGGCCTCAAGCAGTGAAAAGGGCGGTTTTCAGGATGTAACCGCGGGCGTAGGCTCCTGCAAAGTGCAGGACTGCGAATACAATAAAAGTTTTGAATGCACCGCTGTTGGAATTCATGTGACGATGGAGCAGGGTCATCCTGATTGTTCTACTTATGAGCCGAGATAGAAATTTCTTCACTGCCCCCCGGCAGCGCGCCGGGGGTTATTGAAACGGCAGGATCTTGCGTTTTGAGAGTTGATCTTTATCTTTTTTAGCGGCGTTCTTCAATATCTTTTTTTCTGCCGGCGTCAGCGATTCCATGCCTTGTTTTGCTATTTTGTCAAGTATGGGATCAACCTCCTGCTCAAAGTAGCGTTTGCGGTTGACCGCCTGTGCGGCGCGGGCTCTCTGTTTTCTTGTTTTCCATGAGTAGATGTGCTTGTTTATGATCATCTCGGCCTTTGGCGCATATCTCATAAATAACCACGCCACGGCTATCCCGCCAAGATGTGTTATGTGCGATATGGTTCCTCCCGCTTGGGATGATACCATAAATATAGAGAGTATCGCGTACCCAATCACAAGATATTTCACGCGTACCGGGATTATAAAAAACAGCAGCACTTGTCTGTCAGGAAAGTAATGCGCGTAAGCGGTCAATACGCCAAGAACCGCGCCCGAAGCGCCTATTACAAGCACATGAGGATTTGTTACAAGATTTAAAAGTGAAAAAAGTCCGGCGCCGGCTCCGCAGATAAAATAAAAAATCAGAAACTTTTTGCGCCCCCACATCTCTTCAAGTTCCTGCCCGAACCAATAGAGGGCAAGCATATTAAAGAGTATATGGAAAAACGAACCGTGCAGAAACATATAGGTGAAAAGACGCCACACTTGCAGATGTAAAAATGTAGCGGTCGGACTCAGAGCGCCCAATGCTGTTACTACGGGGCCTGCACGCGGTACGTTTTGAAATATAAAAAAAACTAAATTAACAATAAGAAGCCATTTAACGGCAGGCGAAACTCTGAACTGCCCGCCGCCATAACCTCCATAGCCGCCCATCATACCGCGACTTTCTCCAACATGCGCTGTTTAACACAATCGGGCACAAACTGCCCGATCTCTCCGCCGTGGCGGGCGATCTGCTTCACAAGAGTTGAGCTGAGATAGACATACTCGGCGCTTGGCATAAGAAAAACAGTCTCCGCGGATTCTAACATTTTCCTATTAGTAAATGCCATCTGAAACTCATAATCAATATCGGAAACCGCGCGCAAGCCGCGTATTATAGCAGTTGCGTTGTATTCGCGCATGCAGTCTACAACGAGTCCGTCATAACTTATCACCTCTACGTCGGGAACGTTTTTGAGAGCCTCACGCGCCATCTCTACACGCTCTTGAGGCGTAAACAGCGGATTTTTTGCCGGATTTGTAGCCACTACAGCGATCACCTTGCTAAAAATCTGCGAAGCTCTCACCGCTATGTCAATGTGTCCGAACGTAATGGGATCAAACGTCCCGGGATAAAGCGCAATCGACAACACTCCACTTTTCATTCTTCACACTCCACCGAGTTTATTGCGACGAAGTCAATTCATCAGAATCGTTACAACTGCAAATTTTAGATTCGTAAAATTCAACAACCGTATCAGAAAAGATACGGGCGTCAAACATATTTTTTTCACTGTCTATAGCAACCGTCTTTTTTTCATTATGCCTGCGTTTTCTTTCGTAAACCAAAACTCCGCCGTCTTTTAAAAGCTTCAAAATCTCAGGCACAAGCCGCGTGAGTTTTTCATCATCATACGGCGGATCATAAAAAATCAAATCATACGCCGCCGCTCTGTTATCAACGAATTTACTGACGTCGCCGCAGATTACATTTATGCGCGATTCAACGCCAAACCGTTTAGCGTTTTCAGTAATCCGCAGGATAGCGGCCTTATCCTTCTCAACAAAATCTACGCTCACAGCGCCCCGGCTTAACATCTCAAACCCAAAAGCTCCGCTGCCCGCGCAAAAATCGGCCGCCATAGCGCCCCTCTTTAAACGCTTTTTGAGAATCTCCGCAACAGATTCCCTTGTGCGTTCCAATGTGGGGCGAAAGCCGATATCATCCGGAATCTGAATGTATCGGCCTTTCAATTCGCCGGATATAACGCGTAGCTTCATGGGAAATTTTAAACTATTCCTTGACTGTGAATAAAATCTCTGCGCTTACGTGAACTATGTCGTTGTTTCTTGCTGTCAGTGTTATTTTTCTGAATGCGCATGGGACTTTTTCGTCGTACAGGGCTAAAATAAATTTATGAAAATCACGGTAGGTGGATTCACCTTCCGCCCTGTAAACAACGCGTCTGTAGCTTCCGACACGATCAACAGAAATTTGACTTGGCGCAGCTCTCATTTTAAAATTATTGCTGCGGGCCAAATTGGAAAATTTTCTCAGATTAACGGTAAGACTCTCTCTGAATCCAAGATGATCAAGCGCCTGAAAAGGGTCGTCGAGCTCAAGGCCGAAACGGGGCTTAGTGGTTACAACAAACTGAAAGCCGCCGCTGGGGTCGTCTTTAATATGAGAAAAAGGTCTTGGCAAAAGCTCACCCTTCACACGTCTGAACGCAGAGAACAGCTCTTGAACCATCTCCCTTGACGGGCTCACGCCGCTTGTGTAAACAGTTTGAAAATTCTCTATCTCAATGGTCCTAAGTCTCACACCGGGCGGAACGCTCCTTGTGATAAGTTCAAAAGCGTTGCGCGCGAAAAGCACCTCGTAGTTTATCTTCTCTACAGTGCTCATGTCTTCATACGCCGCGTCAAACTTCTTTACCGCGCGGCTTTCGTTTCCAAGCTCCCGCACCACATTTTCAATCATGTTAGTGCGCACAAGGGAGGATGGTCTTTGAGTCTGAGCTTGCTGAGCTCTCGGCGCAGGCGCAGGCGTTGCCGCAACAGGTTCAGGCGCGGCCTGTTGTTGTACCGCAGGCGCCGGCGGGGGAGGCGGCGGTAAAGATGCCGCCGCAGGCGCTGCTTTGGGCTCAGGAGCCGGAGGCGGCACCGGTACAGGCGCTGCCGCAGCGGCAAGCACTTTTTCTGCCTTAACAGCAGCAGTCTTCGTATCAACCGGCGCTGCTTTTTTGTCATCACCGGCGGCATCATTATTAACTACAGACTTTGCGTCTGTACTAATCTGCGGCTTGTCACCCGAATCAGCCTTGAGTTTGCTGATATCTGCGGGCCTTGTGAATTCGCTGTCATCATCGGAACTCATAAAAAGGCCGGCGAAGATGTCTGAAAACTGATCTGTTGACATCATATAATACGCACCATATCCAATAGCCCCGACTAACGCTAAAACCGTAAGCAGTTTAACCGGCACAGCGGGTTTATTCTTGGGAGCGCCGCCCTGAGATGAAATTGACGGATTTAAAAAATTTATTTTTATCATGGTTTTATCTGTTCTCATCCCCTCTTAAAGCAAGCCCTACCGCAACCGCAAGCTGCGAGGAGTAGGTTTTTAACTGCGCCTCATCTATGTTAGCGGTACATGCCATGTTGCGAAACGGGTTCAAAAGCTCACAGCGCGAAATCCCCGCTGCGGCCGCAGAGGCAAACGCGCTGTTAGAAAAGAGAGACCCAGCCAGATACACCGACGCCTCACCGTTCATAACGCTGTTGTTTTCCGCGCTCAGATGCGCTATCTGCGCGGCGAGCATTTTCACGTATTCTGTTTTGTTATCGGTATCCGCGTCAAAATCAGCGATTGCGTAATCAACAAAAGAGTTATTGTTTACGAGCACCATTTTTGTACGCGTGTTTTCACCGTGCACTAAAATTGACGGAGCAGAAAGCCTGTCGCGGTAGTTCACCGCAAAAACGTTTGTCAAACTAAAGAGATCAAGGTCCATAATTACAGGATTTAACTTAATCCCCTTAACAGCTTTTTTCAGTTTTGAGACGCTCTCTTTGCGCACTGCCGCGGCCAAGTACCTGCGGTAGTCGGCCTCCAAGCCCGGCGCGACTTCGTAAAAGTCAACCGCGTAATCTTCGATAGAGCCCATAAGATGGGCGCTTAGTTCCCAGCGCAGTATGCTGTGCTGCTCTCTCTCATCGCTCTCAATTTCAAGCACCTTTACAACAGAGAGATCTGAGGGAATAGAACACGCAACCTCAGGTCTTGCGAAGCGGTAATTTTTCCTGAGCGATTTAAGTTCGCCAGATACCGAATCCCAATACGAGTCGCTGTCGGCGCTCGAAAGAGGCTGTATCGCGATCTGCTGTACAGTGTTGTCGCTGAGATCGACCTGCACAACGCTTATATAATCTTTTTGGATATCCAAACCATTAATGCCAAGCGGCTTACTCATAAATAGCTACCACAAACAGCTTTCCATGTTAAATTTTAGGTTAACGCGCAACGCGCGTACCGGCCATTGAATTTGTGATTAAACGGGCGGTACTATATAAATATGGTTTCCGTACACCCTTAAAGGCAATTCGTTTCTATATTATTGAAGATACGATTAAATATTACGCAGCACCGCCCTCAGCCTGCACTACTGCCGTGAGGTCATCGGACGGTACGGCGTAACATTTAATCATATGATCCATAATTTACGTAAAATATAGCCCGCATGATAAAACAGCCTAAAATCATACCCCCGAATACATCAAGCGGAAAATGCGCGCCTACGTAAATTCTTGAGTACCCAACAGCTCCGGCAACGATAAATGATAACCAATACCATCCCCCAAACAGACGTGCTAATACCATCGCACCCGCGAAAGCAGACGCGGTATGTCCCGATGGGAAAGAGTACTTTTCAAGCACGGGGCCGATTATATGCGGCGTGCAGGGGATAGATTTTTCTTCAAAATAAACAGCTGGCCGAGGACGATTTACAGATAATTTAGTTGTTGTGATTGTACCGGCGCATATCGCCGACCCAATCAATATCAACAAAATTATTTTTTTCAACCGAGCTTTGTGTACTTTTTTTATTACAAATATAAGTACAATTGGCAGTGTGACAAAAACATATCCAAGTTGAGTGACGATCTCAAAAAAGTAATCAAAGAACGGGGAATGACGTGAGTTGATGATCTCAAAGAGAGAGGCGTCGAATGAGAGGAGGGATTCAATCATAGGACGGCCTCTTTTTTTAAGAACCCCGGGTTAAAACCGGGGGTTATAGATATTGCACCTCCCGGGGTGCGGAAAATGTACAATACATTGATACGAATTGACAAAAATTACCCGACTTATCAATAAACCTCGGGTTAAAACCCGGGGTTGCACAGACGCGCCAAAAACACGGCGCGAGCGTATCTTCAACACGCGGAAAAATCAGAAAACACCATCAAGCGATATCAATACGATTTAGCAAAAATTACTCTGCGTACAGAATCCTCTCCGCTGATCACACACTTCCCGCTCTCAGGTTCTCCGTCAAGAGGGATACAGCGGATTGTCACGTTCAGATCTTTTTTCACCTGCTCCTCAACGCCGCTTTTTCCGTTCCAGTGACAGAGGGCAAAGCCGCCGTGTACTTCCGGTTTGTCTTTGTTTGCCGGGGTGAAAAATTTATAGAACTCCTCTTTCGTGTCGATCTTTTTAATATTGCTGTCTCTAAATGTTTTTGCGCGCTCAAAAAGATTATTTTGAATATCCTCCAATATCTCTGATACCTTGGACAGAAACTCACCGCGCGGCATCCCAAAACGCTCCTTGCGGCTCTTATCACGCCGGCCGACAAATACGGAGTCCGACTCAATATCACGCTTGCCTATCTCAAGATATATGGGGATCCCTTTTTTGATCCACGACCATACCTTGTCACCGCCCCTGCCCTCGCGCTTGTCAACTTCAACCTCAATCGGACGTCCGTCATACATAACCGCTTTTAACTCTTTAGCAAGCTCGCCGCAAAAATCAAAGACCGGCGTATCGCTGTCATCCCCGTGCATAATCGGCAATATTACGATATGTGAAGGAGCGAGACGCGGCGGCACAATCAACCCGTCATCATCGCCGTGAGTCATAATAAGCCCGCCGATAAGACGCGTTGACACGCCCCAGCTTGTTGTCCACGCGTACTCTTCTTTTCCCGTACTGTCAAGGAATTTAATTTCCGACGCTTTTGAAAAATTTTGACCCAAGAAGTGAGAGGTGCCCGCCTGAAGCGCTTTGCGGTCCTGCATCATCGCCTCTATGCAATAGGTTTTTTCCGCGCCGGGAAATCTCTCCGACTCGGTCTTCTCACCCATAATAACAGGCATTGCCATGTAATCCTGAGCGAACGTGGAATAAACATGAAGCATCTTCTCTGTCTCTTCCATAGCCTCCTCTAATGTGCTGTGAGCCGTGTGCCCCTCCTGCCATAAAAATTCCGCAGTCCTTAAAAACAGCCGTGTGCGCATCTCCCAGCGCACCACGTTTGCCCATTGATTTATGAGAAGCGGCAAGTCTCTATAAGACTGAACCCACTGCGCAAACATCGCCCCGATAATCGTCTCCGATGTCGGGCGAACGACCAAGGGTTCCTCAAGCTCTCCGGCGGGAACAAGTTTTCCATCAGCCCCTGCTTGAAGCCGGTGATGGGTGACGACCGCGCACTCCTTTGCGAATCCCTCAACGTGCTGCGCCTCTTTTTCAAGAAAGCTCTTGGGAATAAAAAGCGGAAAGTACGCGTTTTTATGCCCGGTATCCTTGAACATTTTGTCAAGCACACGCTGAATATTCTCCCAAAGCGCATACCCCCACGGTTTTATGACCATGCATCCGCGCACAGGGGAGTGTTCCGCGAGGTCAGCGGCTTTTATTACCTGCTGATACCATTCGGGGTAGTCTTCCAGGCGTGTTGGGGTTATTGCGGTTTTTGCTTGTTTCATCTGTTATCCTTACCCCCGGGGCGTTACCCCGGGTTATATGATTGCACCCCTCCGGGGTGCGGAGGGGCCGTTAGCGATAATCGTTTACAGTTTGTTGAATTTTGATAATCCTTTAAAGTCAAGTGTGGCGAAGAGGTCGTCGATTGTTTCCGCTCGTCTGATCTCAATCACTTCACCGTTTTCCCTGCGTAACAGTTCGGCAGAGCGCAGTTTCCCGTTGTAATTAAATCCCATTGCGTGGCCGTGCGCTCCGGTGTCGTGAATTACCACTATGTCATCGGGTTCCATAACAGGAAGCTCTCTGTCGATTGCGAATTTATCGTTGTTTTCACACAGCGATCCGGTAACATCATATATCTGGTCACGCGGCATATCTTCTTTACCTACAACAGTTATATGGTGATACGCGTCGTAAAGCGCCGGCCTCATCAGATTCGCCATGCACGCGTCAAGTCCTATATACTTTTTATATGTCTCTTTTTTGTGAAGCACTTTTGAAACAAGAAATCCATAAGGGCCTGTCATAACACGTCCGCACTCCAAGCAAATTTTTAATGGATGCAGCGCCGCCGGGATAATAATCTCCTTATAGGCGTCTCTAATACCCTTAGATACCTTTTCAATATCAACAGCTTCCTGATCGGGACGATAGGGGATACCGATGCCGCCGCCCAAATTTATAAACCCAAACCTGATACCAACTCTCTCAGACACCTCAACCGCAAGCTCAAAGAGCATAACGGCGGTATCTACAAAATAGTCGCCGTTAAGCTCGTTTGACGCAATCATAGCGTGAAGCCCAAAGCGCTTTACCCCTTTCTCTTTGAGGATTTTGTAACCCTCAAACACCTGCTCACGCGCGAACCCGTACTTGGCCTCATGCGGATTGCCGATAATGGCGTTTCCTGTTCGTAAAAGCCCTGGATTATAACGCAAACTCACAAGATCCGGCAGTCCGCCATGTTTTTCTATAAATGGGATATGCGATATATCGTCGATATTAATAATCGCACCGAGCTTGCGGGCCATTATGTACTCCTCAGCCGGAGTGGCGTTAGAGGTAAACATAATCTTCCCGCCTATTATGCCGCAGCGCTTAGCAAGCTCAAGTTCCGCCATAGAACTGCAATCCGCGCCCATTCCCTCCTGATTAAAAATGCTCATAAGGTATGGATTAGGCGCCGCCTTAACGGCAAAATACTCGTAAAAATTGGGCGCCCAAGAAAATGCCTTTATCATCCGGCGCGCGTTTTCTCTTATCCCCTTTTCATCATATATATGAAAGGGCGTAGGAAAACGTTCAACTAATTCTCTGATCTCTTCGTTTGTAAACGGTAATGTTTTATCCGCCATCATAAACCCCGTATATTGTTAATCCGATTAACATCCGTCAAAAATCCCCCGGGAATCCCCCGGGAATTCCCCGGAAAATCCCGAAAATCCCCGGGTTAAAACCCGGGGTACAATCTTGCATCCCTAAAGGGGTGCGGAATGTGTTTTGTGTAAATAAGTAAGGGCGGCTGAAAAGCCGCCCGTTTTCTCCGCACCCCTTTAGGGGTGCAAGCAGGTAACCCGGGGTTTTAACCCCGGGGGGATCCTAATCGTCATCTCCGTCATCATCACCGCCGCCGTCCATCTCTTGACGCAGTCTTTCAATCTCCGCTTCAAGCTCTCTGGACTGCTCCTGCAGGCGCTGCTGCTGACCTCTGCCGGGGCCTGTAATTCCCGCAACCTTCTCCACTGTGGCAACAGCGTACTCAAGGTCGTCTCTTACCTGCTCGATGTTTCGTGCGAAGAAACCGTTTCTCTGAAACTCAGCCTGATATCTGTGGTGATCATGAAACTCTCTAATGCTGTTTAAGCTCTGAATTCTAAGACTGTCAAGAAGTCCGGCTATGTGAGCGGTCTGACCCATCTGAGAGAACTCCTCCACACGGTCGGACAATTGAGAATATTCAAGACGCTTGTTGTCGTTGCTCAAATTACGCGCACTCAAAGAGTCTTCGCTTGGAGACTCAAGAGTCTTACTGAGTTCGTAAGCGGTTCTTAAAAGGTCAAGCGCTCTCGGATAATCTTTCTGCAAAAGATGTCCGTAAGCCTGAATAAGCATCCCCTCAGCGCGCAGAACAGGCTTGTTGGTTATTCTCGCAAGCTGCTGGCCAACGGCGATACAGTCGTTCCACTGGCGCGCCTTTAACGCGGTCCATCCAAGACCCAAAAGCGCGTCTTCCGAATAGTAGCTGTTTGCCGGAACTCCTCTCAAAGCGACAACCGCCTTGGAAAGTGCGTCTTCCTCATAGAAAATAAGACCCAAAAAGAGATAACTCCGGGAGACGACCTCTTCCTGTTCCGGTGTTTTTGGAACAATGCTTATCGCGTTTTCAAGCGCTGTGATAAGCTCTTTCATATCACTGCCGAGCGTTGCGTGAGCAACAGCGATCGCGTGCTGAGCAAAGGCGTACTCTGGGTGATTTTCAGGGATAACCGCAAACGCGTGAATAGCTCTTCTGAGCTCTCCGTTCTGCAAAAAGATCTGCCCCATAATATAGGAGCCGTGAAATCTCAAAGAATCGGGAGCGCTTGGCTTGTTGAGCTCAACAAACTGTGCCGTAGCGTCCGCAAAATCTCTGTTGCGGTAGTGAATACGCATTAACCCAAGGTCTGCGTACGCCACAACTTCGCTGGTTGGGAACTCTTCTTTAATCTTCTCGTAGTTTTTGATAGCTTGAGGGCGCATCTCAAGACGCTCCTGACAATCCGCGCGCAATAGCGATACCCAGTCGTTTCTGAAAAAGTCTGGAAATTCGGCCATAACGCGGCTGAGGAGGAAAAATGCTTCCCAATATTTTTCTTCGGAATAAAGTCTGCGGGCGCGGTTATAAAGTTCGCTTGGGTTAAGCGACGCCATGCGGCCTATCTTTCGCGCGTGCATCTCCTCTCTGTGCTTACCGAAGTCGGCCTTTACATAAAAGGTATGGCTTGTCGCGTCGCTGTCATCCTCTGTCATTATATTATACTGATAATTAGCGCTGAGATCACGGCCAGCGTTAAGAGAAGGAACCTTAGCACCCAAAGCAAATCCCCAGTGGCCGACAATACTTTCATCGAACCCTAGAAGAAGATGCGCGGTGAACATTCTCATCGCCCAAACGCCCATACGCCAGTTGAGATCCCACTCAAGATTTTTGTGAAATTTACTGCTTCCAAAGTTGTCTTTGTCAAATGCGGCCACAAAGTCTTTTATGTCGAGGTCGAAATAATTCTCAAGACGTCTCTCCCAAAATTTTGAATAGTATGAGAGCCGCAGGTTTCTTGAGTATGTGCTTGCGCTGCCAAAATCCGGAGCAAGCGAATGACCCATAGTCGGAGCGATAAGGTTTTGCGTAGCGGCGCCGATTATATGCTCGCCAAGAATCGGGTGCTGCATAAGGCGGTAATTCGCGCCAACGTCTATACCGGTACCCTTAAGAGATTCGCCGAAGTTTGTCTGATAAGCGATGTTGAGGTTCGCTCCCAAAACAAGATTGCGCCAAATATGGTAGGCGTAGCTAAATGAGAAAATGAAGTTTGAGTTCCCTAACGCGCTTGAAAAGTCTTCAACAAGTTTTCCCGTTCCGTCGTCGGTGTAATCGTACACTCTTCCGCCGCTCTCTATGAGCATGGTGAAGCCGGCTGTGTGGTAAAAATTGAGCGGATGGGTTGCTCCAAGTTCAAAGAGCGCAAACTCACCCCCAAGAATAGGCGCAAACGCAAGACGCGCAGAAGTGTAGTTCTCCTCTGCAATATTTGCCGGATTACTAAGCGGCGAAAATGGAGCGTGAAGAGCGCGCCAGCGGTTTGTAACAAAAAACTCACCGGGAAGACCTGCGGCAAATGTGCCGCTGAATACACCCAAAACACAAACCAAACTCAACAGCCGTTTACAAGAAAACTTAGTGTTTACCATAGCTTATCAACCTCTTTAGTAGTTATCACAGCCAAAACAAACCTGTTATAGGTATACGCACCTATTATACAATTATAATAATAATATAATTATAACGCAACAAAAAACTTACAAGTAAAATATTTAATTTTCAAAATAGGGTAAAGAGCGGAATGAAATGTTTATTCAATTCCAAGCAAAATATTTACCGCATGTTGAATTTCAGACTTTGCCCGGTAAGCCATAACAACCTTTTTTTCCCTGTCACTGAGGTCTTCGGGCGCAAAACGAATATTAAGCATGTCGTCGGCGGATACGTCAAGCACCTCGCAGATCTTCGCCAAAGTATCTACGTCGGGGCGCGTGTACCCTTTCTCCCAATTTGATACAGCGGTATTTTTCGCGCCGATATGAGCAGCAAAGTCTTTCTGAGAAAGCCCTCTCTGTTCTCTAAACATTCTGATACGGCCGCCAATCTCATACATCGCAATCCCCCCATAAGCTGTATCGGTACGATATAAATCTTTACAATACTAAGACCCTTTTACTCTTTTTTAGGAACGTACCGGTCGGCAGCAGAGTTTTAAGCTAATAAAAGAATATAGTTTTTGCGTTTGTTTGGTGACTTAAAATAACATTTTGCGCAATTCCAACTCTTACGTCCCTAAAGGGGCGCGGATACGATCAGTGAAAAGTCATAACACATTTTGAAGACCGGTTCGCCAGGCACATACCGGCATTCCATAATTTATGAATAACCCTATAGACAAGCTCAGTGTTTTTTATTATATTATGAATTGATATTCATATATTATGGAATTTGGATGAGGAAAAATTAATGCGCATTCATCAGAAAGTAAAAAACTATATCAAGGAAAATGGCCTGCGTCAAAGCGCCGTTGCTAAAAAAGCGGGTAAATCATATTCTTTTTAGAAGCGGTGAGAGAGTCATCCCTCATGCGGTAGTTGACCATAATATCATCATACCCAAGAGCCGTTAACCCCTGCCTCATTATGTTCAGCCAAAAAACATAGTCATCCCGCAGATTCCGCAACTCCTCGCAGAACCACACCTTCTCTTTCAACTTATGTGTGTCTAAAATCGACGTTGATGGGAAGATCGGACAGTGATAGAGCATTTTTTTATAATCTTTTTTGCCAACGCTTTTATACGGTGGAAGCAACTCTTTTTTGCAAGTACTATCTTTGCGGCGATACCCGCAAAAATAAATCGCGACCGTTTCGTCTCTGTTTTCTTCTATGTGTTTCCTCATTCTTTCAAGATAATCGGCATCCCAAATATCATCGGAATCCAAAAAGGCGTAATACTGCCCAACAGCATTCTCCATCGCAAGATTGCGCGCACCCGACGATCCACGGTTTTTCGGCGACCTGATGAGCTTGACACGGGGATCTGCTTCCGCATATTTGGCGACAACAGCAGCTCCTTCGCCATTATCGGGTGAGCAGTCGTCTACAATGATCATCTCCCAGTTTTGCTCGGTCTGCCGCAAAACAGAATCAATAGTTTCACCGACTAACGCCGCGCATATTTTTCATGCCGATAACAAAGAGGTATGGGATTTTGTGAACCGCTTTGCCGAATTTAACAGGTTCACCAATTCTCCAATAGCAAATTTCAACGGCAATTTATATAACCTCCCTTTCAACATGAACACATTCAACAAAATATGGCCGGACGTAATTACCCCAGCTCAAGCGAAAAAACGCATTGCCGAACAAGCAAAAGAGATAAAAGATCAACCGAAAAATCTTGAAGAGCAGGCGATCTCTTTAATAGGACGCGACATTTACGAATTGTTGATTAAAGGTTACACCGAAAAACAATGGGGGCGAAAATGTGTTGATCTACCCGCTTCAATCATAAAGCGAATTCCTGTTCGTTATATTTACGATAACAATTATTTCAATGATAAATATCAGGGGATTCCGATTGGCGGTTACACCCGGATGATAGAGAAAATGTTTGAAGGAGCAGAAATCCGCCTGAATTGTGACTATTTTTCAAACAAAAAAGAACTTGACGATTGCGCCGGTAAAATTATTTTCACAGGTATGATTGACGAATTTTTTGAGTATAAATTTGGTAACTTATCATATAGAACTTTGCGGTTTGAGAACGAAGCGCTTGACATTTCGGATTATCAGGGTAACGCCGTTGTAAATTATACAGATTCTGAAACTCCATACACACGGATTCTCGAACACAAGCATTTTGAGTTTGGTGATCAACCAGCAACAATAATAACACGGGAATTTCCGGCAGAGTGGAAATTAGGCGATGAACCGTATTACCCGATAAATGATGAAAAGAACACCACGCTATTTAACAAATATAACGAACTCGCAAAATCACAATCAAAAGTTATTTTCGGCGGAAGGCTGGGTCAGTACCGGTATTTTGATATGGATGATACTGTTGAGGCGGCGTTGGAGTTGGCATCAACCCTAACATAGCTTCCCAACATTTATTTGCTCGCCCCAAAGTGATTTTTAGTCAAAAATTATCCACCAATTTTCGAAATGAGGTATACAATTCCCCCAACAATGACACCTGTTACTATTGTCACCACTACTCCCTTAAAGAACTGAAAGTGTTTTTGTATTTTTGACAGTGGCAAAATCTGCTCTCTTAACTCAATTTGATCCTTTTTTACATCAAAATTTTCATCTTTTCGCGTACTTATTTCAGTGGCCAATTCTTTTCCAATTTGTTCAACAAGATCAGTTATACGTGTTATTTTTCCCTTAAAATCTTCTTTCCATTTGTCATCACGGTCTATATTCTTTTTTACTTCCTGCATCTCTGCGTTTAAACGACCTATGGCATCATTTATATTACTAATTGTAGCATTGATGGCGCTTATAGAGTTTGGTTTAGTGTCAGCAACTATTTTAATAAGCTCCTCAGAGAAACAATTGATAGATTCCGGCTTTTTATCGGATTTCTTGTCAACCTTATAAAATACTCCGGCCACCATTTTTTTCCCAGGAATAAGCGGATAATTACGAGAAGACAGGTTATATAAACCAAAAATTAACTTACCTTTGTAGTTAGGATCTATTATAAGTCCTCCTAATAGAACTATGCCATCTAAACTTAATTTACGCTTAGCACTTAACTGACAATAAACATCATCAGGTAAATTCAAAGTTTCTTCTGTCATTACAAAAGCGATCTCTCCAGGCTTTATCACAGCATGATCTATGTCACGTGGATGTCCAGATTCCACTGTCAGCACCATTTTGCTAAGAGTAAAATCATATTTTATGCCTTCGCAAGATTCTTTTTTACCACCCAGAATAATAGTTTTGTTTTCTACAAATGTTAAGAGATCATTTTCTGTAAGTATTTCCATGTTCCCTCTAAAATAGTCAGATTTTTCAACATTTCAAAAGTTAGCTTAATACGACATCTTTGTTAGTTTTAAAGATAGTTTCCTGTTAAGTATCATGTCAATAGCGCATTGCTTTTCCTGTGCCCCACTCCAAGTTGATCTGTGACGGTGATATATAGCAATATATTTTAGCTGTATTAAACGGCGGACGGCTGGGGCAGTATCGGTATTTTGATATGGATGATACTGTTGAGGCGGCGTTAGGATTGGTGCGCGCGTTACATCAATTAAAATAACCACCTAACTTCTGAAAAATTGTAGACACTTCTTATTATTTTGTCGATCCTTAAAAACAGATTTTTATTATCCAACATTTACTATACATTATGTCCGATGTAAATGTGTGTGATACGTTTCTGAACATATTTTCAAAAAAGACAAAAAACATCCGCATCCATTTG
>Ga0123353_10004638_pt1 | contig 17747 bp, 10 predicted proteins | sample TergutLab28metaG_3_FD_92763 | JGI IMG/M metagenome (GOLD analysis project Ga0123353, IMG submission 92763) | Labiotermes labralis P3 segment gut microbial communities from Petit-Saut dam, French Guiana - Lab288 P3 | ecosystem: Host-associated > Arthropoda: Insects > Digestive system > Gut ... | reverse complement strand
GAGAATTAACAATCTCCCCCGCTGGCGGGGGCAAGGGGGTGGAACAATTGACAATTAACAATGTGGAAGTGTTTGATATTTACGGAAAATGTCACTTGTCACACGTCACTCGTCCCTCGTCACTCGTCACCCTCAATATCTCTCACTTATCGGCAGGGCTTTACTTCATAAAAATATCCACCGAACAAGGAGAAGTGGTGAAGAAGGTGGTGAAACAATGATGAGATACGAGGTTTTCTCTGTGTAACTTTGTGGTTCTCTGTGGTTCTCTGTGTAATATTTTTCTATGAAACTGTTTTTAACCACAAAGCGCACGAAGTAATCACAAAGGAACACAAAGAAAACATGTTATTCCGGCTTTCTTAAGTTTATTAATAGATTTTATAAAATCTGGCAACGGCAGGAAGCGGAGAAAAACAATCGCACGAAAGCCTCATTGCTTCCCATATTATTGAAAATATTGGAAAGGCTTTTAATGAGATTAAAAAAAAACTATTTTTGCGGCATTAATATTTTTTAAAACATAAATTAATAAATCAATATCAAAAAAAAATGAAAAAAACTCTATTTATTTTAGTTTCAATGATTTTGTCCTTTTCAATAAGTGCACAAAGTATTACGATGCAAGGCGCAAGCAAAGGCATCACAAAGGGAAATGACCAATTTTCCGGATTTCAAGCTACATTTTCTTTCGATCAAATTGAAAGTGTAACCATTACAGGTACCGAACGAGGTACATTTTCTGCTATTTACATTGAGAGTGCGATTTCAGGAGGTGACTTCGGAACGCCGCAACTCCCCGTTTTTAGAAAAATGATACAAATTCCTGTTGATGCTACTCCAAAAGTGTTAGTAAAAAATTTTACTACTACAGAGTATAACTTAGACGAGTATGGTATTCATAAAATCTATCCGCGCCAACCGAGTGTAAGAAAAGACCAGGATATTAACGATGTGCCTTTTGTTTATGATGAAAAAGCATACAATTTAGACGATTACACCCAATCTAATATTGCAGAAGTAAGTATTTTGGGCACTATGCGCAGTGTGGTAATTGGAGTGGTTGACATAAATCCTGTACAGTATAATCCTGTTACTCACACAATTTTAGTCTATAACAATATTGAAATAGAAGTTGTTTTTGAAAATGCAAATCGTAAAAAAACAGAAGACCTTTTTGTGGGCACATACAGCTCCTATTTTAAAGATGTTTACAAAGTTTTATTTAACAATGGAGTATCAAAAGATCTCTATGATGACTATCCTGATCTATATTCTACTCCGGTTCACATGTTGGTGATTGCCAATCGTATGTTTGAGGCTACACTCCAGCCATGGCTTGAATGGAAAACCAAGAAAGGTTTTTATTTAGATGTGAATTATACTGATGATATTGGTACTACGGCAGCCGCTATTAAAACCTTCTGCCATAATAAATATAACCAGGGCGCTACTAATGGTACCGCACCTACTTTTATTGTTATTGTGGGCGATACGCCGCAAGTGCCGGCAAGCCAAACAGGAGCCTCATCTGCAAAAGCTACCGACTTGTATTATGCTAAAGTAAGTACAGATGGAACTTATTTTCCCGACATGTACTACAGTCGTATGTCGGCGCAAACTACCCAACAACTTGAAAACATAATAGAAAAAACTTTGTACTACGAACAGTATCAATTTGCCGATCCTTCTTATTTGGATAATGTGTTGTTAATTGCAGGGGAAGACCCAAGTTGGAATACGACAGTGGCGCAGCCAACCATAAATTATGCATCTACTCATTACTATAATGCGGCACATGGTTATGCCACAATTAATAAATATTTAAACTCATATTCGGGTATGTATGCTAAGTTGAACGACATAGGGTTTGCCAATTATACCGCACACTGTAGTGAAGTGAACTGGCAAACAACAGACCCTGCTGCCGGTGGATATTTATCAATCTCAATGGTAAATAATTTAACAAACATCAATAAATATTATGTTGCCATGGGCAATTGCTGTTTGGCAGCCGATTTCGGTTATGGAGAATGTATTGGAGAAGCCATGATACGTGCGCAAAAGAAAGGTGCAGTAGGATACATCGGTTCTTCGCCCAGCAGCTATTGGAATGATGACCTCCATTTTGCTGTGGGCGCTTATCAAGGGACATGGAGCCCGGCAAACCCAACTATGGCAAATACAAAAGATGGATGTTACGATATGATGTTTCGCGATGCAGATTTTAATACGTTGTGTTCTCATGTTTTTGGTGGAAATCTATCTACAACTTATGCTATGACTAACTCAGGATATACTACAAACATGACCCCTCGCTACTATTGGGAAGCTTACAACGTGTTGGGAGATGGCTCTATAATGCCTTATAACGGACAAGCTGCCGACAATGATATTTCGCACCTGCCGGTTATTCATATCGGACTGCCTACCTACGAAGTGATGGCGCTTCCGGGCTCATATGTGGCTATTTCAAAAGATGGCATCTTGCTGGGTACTGCTGTTGCCAATGAATCCGGAATTGCTACGGTTACTCTTGACCCACCTATCACTTCCGGCGGAGAAGTGGATATTGTGGTTACAAGAAACCAGCACAAACCTTACATACACCAAGTTCAGGCTGTAGCACAGTCAGGTCCTTATATTGTGCCCGATGGATATACTGTACCCCAACATGAAATATTAACCTACATCTCTACTAATACTGAAATCATTGTTACCTTGAAAAATGTGGGTATTGAAACAACTACCGCTTTAACCGCTACCATTACTTGCAACGACCCTCAATTGACCATTACTAATAACACTGCAACCTGTGCCGCAATTGCCCCTAATGGAACGGCTACCGTAAAATTCAATGTGACTGTTGCAAACGATATTCCCGATAATAAAACCTTCATTGTGGAGATCACAGCTTCTGAAAGTGGTAAAGGAAGCTGGACAAACAAATTGCCCTTAAAAGCGTTTGCCCCAAGTTTTGCCATTGAAAATGTGTTAGTAAACGGTGTGAAAGATGGAAATATTGAACCCGGAACTGTGGCAAATATTACTACAGTTGTGAAGAATAAGGGAGGCGCTGATGCCTTTAGCCTAAAAGGGGTGTTGGATATTTTAAGCGATTATATTACCATCGCATGCGATGATATTACACCTCCGGGACAAAATCTCCCTGCCGGTGAAATGGTTGAACTCTCCTTTTTTGTGATCGCTGATGCGAATATGCCCTACGGACATGAAGCAAGTATCTTTCTGGCGCTCACCGCTCAATACAACAGAGCAGAAACTATTGGTTTTAAAGTTACCAATGCAGGATCGGATAATTATTGCATGCCCGGTAATTCAAATTGTAGCGGCTTCCAAGACAGAATTACTTCTCTCGTATTGCTTAAAACAAGCGATCAATCTGTTGTTTATAACAATAGTAATCCTATATGTACATCAGGATCAGGTTATACAGATTATACAAACGAAATCTTTAATCTAATACCCGGAGAACAATACACGGTGAAAGTTAAAGTGGGATACCAAAACCACAGAGTAAGAGGATGGATAGATATAAACGGAAATAATGTTTTCGACGCTGCGGAATCCTTCTTTACCATCCCATGTGCGGTAGTTGGAACTGAGTACACTGCAAACTTTACAATTCCCCAAGAGGTTGCTCCCGGATTACAACGCTTTAGAATAAGAACCAGAGACGGAAGTAATGTGCCTGAGGCTTGCGATACCTATTCTTATGGGCAGACTCTTGACTTTTCCGTTTCTTTTCCCACACTCCCTCCTGTTCAAAATGTGGAAGCCGAAATTACAGGATCAAGCATTACAGTAACTTGGGAAGCGCCACAAGAGGGAACTCCAAATGGATATAATGTTTACCGAAATGGAAATAAACTCAATACTACCCTACTTACCGTAACTACTTTTACAGAAACAGAACTTATTGAAGGGGTGTATGCTTACAATGTTACTGCCATGTTTGAGGATAAAGAATCTTCCGCTAACATGTCGAATATTATCTGCTTTTTTGAGACTTGTGTAATGCCTGAAGATCTTACTGGTACTGACGAGCTAAAAACCGCTATTTTAACATGGAACGCTCCGAAAAGTAATAATGCATTATTAGGGTACAATATCTATCGAGATGAAAATAAGATTAATAATGATCTTATAACAAGTAAAGAATATAGAGACGAGGAGTTGGAAAATGGAAAATATATCTATAATGTATCTGCTGTTTATGAACTAATGTGTGAAGAATCTGAATTAACAGAAGGGGTTGAAGTTGAAATTAAATACGTGGACATTAATGATTTACAAGGAAGCTCGCACAAAATCTATCCTAACCCAACCACAGGATTCGTTACTATTTCCGGCGAGGGTCTTAGCAATGTTGAAATTTATGACATTCAGGGACGATTATTAGTACAATACAACCACATAAACGAGAAACTACAAATCAATGTTAATCATTTGAATAATGGTATTTACTTTGTAAAAATGTATTCGGAAACGAACATGGTGGCAGTGAAGCGAATGGTGGTGATAAAATAATGGTTAATGGTTAGTGGTTAATGGTTAAAAAATAGTTTTTATTATGAAAAACAAATTAATTACCCGTTTTACAAAGTACATCTCATTTCCAACCACATCTAACGAGTCATCTGAAAGCTATCCCAGCACAAAGGAACAACTTGTTTTTGGAGATTTTCTAGTGGAAGAACTAAAACTTTTAGGGCTAATAGAGATAGAAAAAGACCAATTTGGCTATGTTACTGCAACTTTGCCTGCAAATTGTGAAGAAAAAACACCTGTAATTGGGTTTATTGCGCATTTCGATACGGCACCCGATATGCCCGGTATTGCTGCACCAAATATTATTGAAAACTACGACGGAAAAGATATTGTGTTGGATAAAGAAACCAACACAATATTGTCGGTTGTAGATTTTCCGGAATTGAAAAACTATATAGGGCAAACGCTGCTAACTACCGATGGAAAAACTCTGTTGGGTGCAGACGATAAAGCCGGCATCGCAGAAATAATATGCGCACTCGAATATTTAATTCAACATCCTGAAATTAAACATGGTAAAATCCGTGTGGCGTTCACCCCCGATGAAGAGATAGGAAAAGGAGTGCTTCATTTCGATGTTGCCAAATTCGGATGCGACTATGCCTACACACTTGATGGCGGTATGTTGGGGGAGTTGGAGTATGAAAACTTTAATGCCGCGGGCGCTACCATTACCATTCAAGGACGCAACGTGCACCCGGGATATGCCAAAAACAAAATGATAAATTCTCAATTGATTGCCATGGAATTTAATGCATTACTCCCTGAATTTCAACGCCCGCAATACACCGACCATTACGAAGGTTTTTATCTGTTAACAAAAATGGAAGGTACGGTAGAAAACAGCAAACTAACCTACATCGTTCGGGATCATGATAAAAATCTTTTTGACCAGAAAAAGGAGTTTTTGCATAAAATCACTGCTTTTTTGAATGAAAAACATGGAAAGGATAGAGTAAAGTGTGACATTAAGGAGCAGTACAAAAATATGCGCGAGATGGTTGAGCCTGTTTTTTATGTAGTAGAGCGCGCTCAAAAGGCGATGATAGATGCCGGTGTAGCCCCAATAGTGAAACCTATTAGAGGAGGTACCGATGGGGCAAACCTATCATTCAAAGGCCTCCCCTGCCCTAACGTTTTTGCCGGCGGTCACAACTTCCATGGAAAATATGAGTTTATCCCTGTTGAATCTATGGAAAAAGCTGTACAGGTTATCGTAAACATTGCAAAGATGTAGAGATGCGGTATGCTGCGTCTCTACTTAGTATCGCACATTTCTCATTTTTACCCAAAAAACTTCCACTTTTAATATTGCTTCTCTCTCTGCTGTTTCATTGTTCTCATAAAACACCTCCATTTTAATCTCATATTCTCCGGTAGTTAAAGATTTACTCCATTCTAAACTGTCTCGTGCCGAAACATCCTCTTCACCATCAATATACCATTTTAGACTACCTGGATTTGAGCTTATTCCTTCTATTTCGGCACGAAAATTTACCACATCCTTAGTACAGATAGTTATATTCTGTAAATCTTGATAATGAACATTATTTACATAAAACGCAGCATTATTATTGCATGACTGAATTTTCATCATACCTGTTTTAGAAATAGTATCATTATTTTCAAAACGAACCCACATTCTTATTTCATAATTTCCGGGGAAAATAGTTTTGTTCCATTCTAATTGATTATATGGTAAGATTTCCTTTACTTGGTTTATGAACCATTTTATGCTGTCCATTTCTACTCCCATATTTTCTATTTCTGCCCGAAAGCTCACATTCCCTGCGCAGAAAGTTGTATCCTTTAAATCTTGAAAATGAATATCATTGGCGTAAAACGCAGCATCTAACTCGCGCATGGCAGAACCTGCAAGATAGTAATAGGATTCATTATGGCCAACTCCATAACACATCACAATAAGCCCCGCATTATTGGTAAAATAGTATGATGCAGTTGTATTGGTCAGCGGCAAGTTATAAAATGAGATACCTACGAAATCACTGTCATACCAAGTGCCACTTATAGCCGTAGGTGTTCCTCCACTAATAGAAACCTTAGTGTCATTTTTCGTGGCAGTAGGAGTAACCACTAAAGCGCGATGATCATTTAAGTTCGTACCCAAAAGAGGCATAAAAGGTGCGATTAAGAGATTGTTGCTTTTTTGTTCTATAGCAGGTATCCATGTTTGAGCGGGGTCAGATTCTCCCATGCCATGATAACTATCACTGGTAAGATAGGTACAAACACCCACCGGTTTGTCTGCTTGAATATAACAACCCTTATTAGCTAATGATAATTCCAATTCAATAAATTGACCGGCATGGATGGTATAACTCGTTTGCCAGGCCGGAGGATATAACATTGTTCCACCTTCTTGAAGAATAGTAGTATTATCTTTCGATGCCACAATACGAACAATGTCTTTAGTAAGATGAGACACCGGTACAAAAAAATTCTTGCCCCAAGTATTAACAGGAGATATCTGTTGAAATAAATTATCACCATAACCAACATAAGATGGGATACTGGTAACTGGACAAACCGCAAACAAGGCAATAGGTTTATTATTTGTCGTGATATGAGTACCTGTCAAATCTACATTGTAAATAACATAATAATATACATCTCCTTTGTTAAGTGTTTCCGCCGGAATGATATTACCATTATGGTAAACATTGGTATTGTCTTCAATTGCTACTACTGCGTATGCATCTATGCTGGTAAAATATGATAATAGATAATAATCTGTACCCAGAGCTGTAGCCGGTAAAACATTTGTAGCATCGGCTGCACCAAATCTTTGATTTAATGCATACACAGAAACAGGATGTTCTGTATGTATATAAATACTTTTATTAGATACACTCGTAACTTGATTATATACCGCTTGTATTTGATTCTCTGTAAGTTTATGGGTATATACTTCTCTCGCGGCAATGCTAAACTCAATTGAATCGCCTAATTGCGTAAAATAGATGGTTCCTGTTGTGGGCTGTTCGCCCGCCACGATACGAATTTGTAAATTGATGATGCCGTTTGGACCTCGTCCAAAAGTAAGCCAAAAATCGGTTCCTGTGGTGTTTTGTGCTTGAGATTGAAAATGAGTAAAGATAAAAAACAATAATGCAATTAATAACCTGTAAGTTTTTTTCATGATATAGAACATTCAATAATCCAAGCGTTATCTTTTGGATTCTATTATTAATATTTCACAAACTTAAATACTTTCCCATTTTCTAATCTTAAAATATAGATTCCTTTGCTGAGTGATGCAGTAGAAATATAAGGATTTACCCATCCCTTCTGTATTAATTGGCCGGTTACGGAATAAATCTGATAATTGGTGTTCATTGGAGTATCTTTTACAGTAATACAGTCGAAAAAAATAACGATTTCGTTATCATCTTCAACCGGCATTACCCATTCAGGAGCAGGATCTGCGCCTTTGAAAATTGGACATTCATAATCAGAATCAAGATCTTGAGTGCTTGAGGAATAGAAATCATAAGATGGTTGTGGAACACCAGGTGGAATTAAAAAAAATGGAAAACAAGAGATCGATTGATATCCTGGATATCTACTTTGATAAAGGTTATCACAATCTGAAGTTGTTAGAGGAGTACCAAACAGGACGCACTTAGTAGGATTTCTTTGAAAATAGCCTCCGGTATATTCTTGATAGAGTGAAGTGTTTGGATCTTGATGATACCTTATTTTATAATGTTCATAGTCGCCATTAAAAAGTCCGCTATAATTATAATAATTATTTAACATAACACTTGAAAGGGATAATCCTAACACATACCCATGCCAAGCCTCTCTATATATGGAACCTTGTTTTGTCATAAAACCTGCCACAGAAATTTGTAAAGCATCTTTAGTTAAAATTGTGCCAATATCTTGAACAAAATAATGATCATTGGTCAAAGAAAAGCGATATGCAGGTATTAGACTAAAAGGAGAAATAGGGTAAGTAATAGGATTTAGAGTTACTACGTTTTCAAATGAAGATGCCAATATTATGGAATTACTTACCAAAACATTATTGCTAACAACGCAATGAGATTCCAGGAATGTAAATTGTTCCCACATATAGCTATTAATTGTACTAAATGAAGCATCTAATATAGTAAAACCAATATGAGTACATAGGGGGTTTCTTCCTGAAGCAACTAAATCTGATATTTCCCCGGTATTATTACGCACTGCAATTATCTTATGAAACTCCCAAATATTTTCTGTAGTATAAAAATCAATAAGTTGCAAAGTTGATCTATCAACGGAAGCTATAACTCCAACGCCGGAAAGCCCAATCCGAGCTCTTGTGCCACACAAGTAATAATTATTAAATGAGGTAGATGGTGTATATGGATCGCCAACACAAATAGAATAAAAAACGTCAGCTCCCGAATATTCACAATAGGTCATTTGAGTAAAATCATAGTTAATAACTGCCACAAAGGCAATGCGACGAGAAGGCATACTTGACAGTCGAGATCCGCAAAGCACATAGGTATCGTTATACTCATCATAATGAAAATCTCTTACCTCAATATCATTCGGATAATCAATCTCATTAGGCAATAGAATGGGGAAAATATGTGATGTAGTAGAATTTTCATGAATCACAACAATGGTATTTTTTCCGGTACCGGGTGCAAACGATGTATGCATGGATGCAGCTGAAATAGGTCCATCATCTTTATAGAATGTGAGTGTATAGTTTTTTAAGTCTTCGGAATCAAAAGAAAAATAAAAACCTTTAATAACATATCCACCATGAGCAGTAGAAAAAATGCTCAAAATAAGAATCAAAAAAAATAATATCCTTTTCATAATCAAATAATTAGTGTTAATAATAAAATAATGGTACAAAAATATATTTTTTTATTAATAAATCACACTATTTTTCAAGAGTTTCCAATTATTACTTTTTTGATTTTTTTGTATTTTGTATTTTCGCGGTACATAGTATCATAGGTATAACTTAGCGTCTCATTTTGCGTCTGTCCTGCCGAGCAAATTTAGAGGATGGTAGAGCGGGCGGGTTTTAGATGTTTTTCCGCCACACAACTCATAATGGAATCCTGTTTCTCATTCCAAAGGTGCATAGCGCCACCGTTGCAATATTTAAAATTCTTGCAAGATTTGCATATTCCAGTTCTACACCAACTTCTATTTCTCATAACATCAAAACGGTTTTCCCAAACATCTAATAGATTATCTTGATAAATATTACCTTGAACAAAACAACGGTCAATATTGGGGCAGGCTGAAATTGATCCGTCAATCAGTACAGAGCCAATATTTATACCGGCATGACAAAAGAAATAACTGTCGCGCACTTTTCTTTCATGGTCGCCTACATAGCTTTCACAACTGAAATATAGATTGATGCGGGGTTCATTCCGGCGGTTTTCAGCAATAAACTCCATCAATTGTTGTATTTGCTTTTTTGTGAGCAACATTTCAGGATTGTTGGATGCTCTTCCAATAGGTGCTTACAGCACATCCGGAAAACTGCTGCTACTTTTACAATCTGACCCGCAGTGTTGGCATTTCAGGTTGCAACGCCATGTATATTGACAATTCCTTTCACACCAAACCCAGTTTCTCCGCCTAAAAAAATATTTTTATTGATACCGAAATTACAGTTCAATCCGAAAAAAGTTATTTGAAGATAAGGCAAAATTTTTGGATATTGATAATTTTTACTGTCGTATCCATCTTCCAAAGCAATTCCTGCGGAAAAAGCAGCATATAAAATGATACCTTTTTTATTCAAATATGAAAATCTGATTTCGGGAGCAATTGCAGCACAATATTTTAATTTATTTTTTGAAAAATCTCGAAAACTCCCGTCCAGTCTATATTCGCGCCATGTATAATTCAGTATATCACCAAAATAGTTTACAAAAATTCCGCCTACCCAAAACCACTTTACCGGGCGATATAAATAAGCAACAGAAAAATTAGCATAACACATATCGCCTTGAAGCCAAAAAGCAGTAACAAAAGAGGTACCCACTGATCCTCTTACTTCATGTTTATAAAAAGTCGTATCTTTTTGAGCAAATAATAAAAAAAATGAAAGAAAAAAAACTACTGTTAATAGGTAAATTTGTAGTCTTTGATATTACAATACCGGATAGTTTAACATCATAAAACCTACCGGGTCCTGTTCCATAACATGCTTGAAACACAAAAGCAACAGCCGTAAAACTTATGCACCCGAAAATTGTTCTTAGAAATTTTCGCAAAGTAAATTCAAATTTTTTCATGGATTTAGAATAATAAGGTAATTAATAATTAAGACGTGCAAAAATAGTTTTTTTTAAACAGATAGCGCACAACGTTTACAAAGCCCATTTTTTTATTAGCAAGTTCAGAAAAAAATACTTTCTTTGCAAAATTTTTTAAAAAAATCTTTTGTTATGAAAAAAAATATCATTTTATTTTGGCTATTTGCTTCAATTTTAATCATTCAAACTGCAAATGCGCAACCTTGGATAGATTTGCTTCCTAAAGACAAAACCATCGAAGAAATAACTTTAAGAGATTATCAACATGCTTTTAACACCTATTGGGAGACGAAAAATGTTGATGATGGATACATCTATATTAATGGCAAAAAACAGAAAGCAGGAGGATGGAAGCAGTTTAAACGCTGGGAATATTATATGGAGGGTGTTGTTGATCCGGAAACCGGCGCATTCCCGGAAAAAACCGGAATGCAAGTGGTTAGAGAGCACAAAAAGAGTAATCCTGAAGTTTATAATAATTCTAATAAGGCTTCTAATTGGACCTGCTTAGGTCCCTCTAATTCCGGTGGAGGGTACGCCGGAATAGGGCGTTTGAACTGCGTAGCTTTTCACCCTTCCGACCCTAATACATGGTGGGTAGGAGCTGCTTCGGGCGGGCTTTGGGTAACCACAAATAACGGCGCTTCGTGGGGCTACCTTACCGATGAAAACGGAGTGCTTGCCGTTAGCGATATTGTAATCCCTACTGATTATGCCACTTCAAATACCATCTATATTGCTACCGGAGATAGAGCAGCAGGCGATAATAACAGTATTGGAGTACTCAAATCAACCAACAACGGTGCCACATGGAATGAAACAGGATTAACCTTTGCTATTAACCAAGCAAGACGCGTAAATCGCTTGCTATTAGACCCAAATGATAATAATACTATCGTTGCTGCTACCTCGTTAGGAGTTTTTATTACTACTGATGGCGGAGAAACATGGGAAGGACCTAAAATTAATCAAAATTTTATTGATATGGAGTATAAACCAGGTGATTTTAATACACTTTACGGCTCCAGAGGAATGGGAATATGGAGATCTACCGATAGAGGAGAAAATTGGACGCAGGTGGCAACATTCAACCTCCAACGTGCTGAACTTGCAGTTACTCCCGCTGATCCGGAAGTTGTTTATGCCGTAGTATCTAACAATCTTTCAGGATTGCACGGAATTTACAAATCTACTAACAGTGGTGAGTCTTTTGTGCAAACTTTTTCAGGCACAACTTTGAATTTATTAAATTGGGATGGAAATGGAGACCCTACCAGCACAGGCGGACAAGGCTGGTACGACTTGTGTATCGCCGCCTCTCCTACCAATCCGAATCTTGTATTAGTTGGTGGTGTTAATACTTGGCGCTCATCTGATGGTGGCTACAACTGGGAATGTGTAAACCACTGGTGGGGGCAAAATGGCATTCAAGCCGTTCACGCAGACAAGCACGCGTTGGCGTATAGAAACGATGGCGTTTTATTTGAAGGAAACGATGGCGGAATTTATATTTCCCATAATGACGGAAATGACGGATCTTGGATAGACAAAACAAATGGAATGCAAATTAGCCAGATGTACAAGCTGGGATGCGCTGCTACGGTAGCCAATGAGATTATTACAGGATTGCAAGATAATGGTTCTAAGTTGTTTAGTGGAAATAATTGGCATGATGTGTATGGAGGAGACGGCATGGAATGTATTATTGATTATACGAATGCTAGTATTCAATATGCCACGCTTTACTATGGCAGAATTTTTAGAACTACAAACCACTGGAACTCAAATACTGAAATCTCCCCAAAAAGCGATGGAGCCTGGGTTACACCCTATATTATTGACCCAAAAAGCCCTGAAATACTTTATGCCGGATACGCAGATCTTTGGAAAACAGAGAACAGAGGAAATTCATGGAAACAAATATCAAATGTTTCTACTAATAACAAACTTAGAAATATTGCCATTTGCGAAGCTGACCCTAATGTGATTTATATGACAGATATTAGCAGAATTTGGAAAACAATAGACGGCGGAAATAACTGGGAACAATTACCAATTCCCACAGCAAGCGTTAATTATCTGTGTGTAAAAAATGATGACCCAAACACTGTATGGTTTGCTCGTGGAAACTACAATGCCATGTCTGCTTTTAAATCAACAAACGGGGGAGCTACTTGGACCAATATTTCTGATGGATTGCCAAGTATTCCCATGTATTCAATTGTTTACAATAAATATGAAGGACGAACAGAACAACTTTATATGGGCACCGAAGTGGGTATCTATTTTAAAGATGGAGATAATAATTGGACCGCATTTAATACAGGATTCCCCAATGTGAAAATTGGTGAGATTGAGCTCTATTACAATGCCCAAGATCCCGCTGCATGTCGCCTAAGGGCTGCTACTTATGGTCGTGGACTTTGGGAATCGCCTATCGCTATTCCAACAACACCTATAAAAGGTATCATTATCGGAAATGAACAGGTTTGCGAATACGATATAGTGCAACTTCGATTAACCGATTTTGCCGGCGCAGTTCAGTGGCAACAATCATCAAATGGCACCACTTGGAGCGATATTCAAAAAGCTAATACCGCTCTCTATTTAGGCGAACCTCTGACAAGTAGCAAATACTTTAGAGCAAAGGTAACACTCGGAGAAACAGTATATTCTGATGAGTTTTTTGTTCAAGTAAACCCTGTCCCTCCAACCCCAAATATTACCAAAGAAGAAAACATGCTAATTTCAAGCGCTGATGAAGGCAATCAATGGTATAACGAAGAGGGATTGATCCCGGGTGCCATTGAAAAATCTTTTATCCCTGTTGAAAATGGAACCTATTATACCGTAGTAACCTTAAATGGTATTTGTCCATCATTACCATCTAATTCTATTATTATTAACGACCTCTCTATCGGCGGAAATGCTGTTAGAGACGGAAAATTTAAGATATTTCCAAATCCGATTGAGAAAAAATTAACAATTAAAAATGATGAATTTAAAATTAAAAGAGTAATAATAATTGATGTGCTGGGGAAAGAAGTTATTAATATTCAAAAAAATAAAGTCAACGAAGTTACTATTAATGTGGCAAATATTTCTTCGGGAGTGTATCAAGTGAAAATTGAAACCGACAATGGAACATTTGCTACTAAAGTTGTTAAGCAATGAAAAAAAAAATAAACCTTAAAGAATATTTTCTGAATATGAGACAAAAAATAGATGATTTGAATATTAGAATTTTTCACTTCAACTTTGTTCAGGTGAATACATTAGTGTGTTATGATGATACAAAAGAGGGTGTAATTGTTGACCCTGGTATGAGTTCAGAGATGGAGCAAAAAATGTTGCTCGATTTTATTAAGAAAGAAGAGATTACTGTAAAATATATTATCAACACACATCCTCACATTGATCATATTGTTGGAAATGAGTTTTGTGTAATGAATTTCAATGCACCTCTTGTAGCACATAAGGCAGGATTGCCTATCTATAAAAATGCACCCGAATTTGGTATTACCTTTGGATTCCCTGAATATAATTATCCGCAACCCGATATTTTTATTGAAGAGGGATCGTTCTTGACTTTCGGAAACCAAAATTGGAAAACCATTTATACACCCGGACATGCAGATGGAAGTGTCTGCCTGTTTGATGAGAAAAACAAGTTTGTAATTGTAGGGGATCTGATTTTTGCCGGAAGTATCGGGAGAACCGATTTGCCGACAGGAAATTTCCATCTTCTTATACAAAGTATTACCGAGAAAATTGTTCCACTCGGCGATGATGTAACGATAATTCCCGGACATGCTGAAACAACCACCATTGGTAATGAAAAAACAAATAACCCATATTTATAATTTATGTTAGAAAATTTAGAAGAAGGTTTTGAGCGCCGCGATATTTATGATAAAGAAACTATTGAACTCTTAGCCGAGAGTTATAGAAATATTATTATTGCTTCAAAAGAAGACCCAGGGCGCGAAGGATTGATAGACACGCCTATACGTGCGGCAAAAGCATTTCAATATCTCATTCATGGCTACGGATTAAAACCAAATGAAATTCTAAAAAGCGCCTTATATTCTGAAAAATCCAAACAAATTGTAGTGGTAAAAGATATTGAAATCTATTCACTTTGCGAGCACCATTTGTTGCCTTTTTTCGGAAAGGCACATGTGGGGTACATCCCTAACGGAAAAATTTGTGGATTAAGTAAAATCCCCCGTGTGGTAGATGCTTTTGCCCGAAGACTGCAACTGCAAGAACGACTCACCGCTCAAATTAAGGATTGTATTCAAGAGGTACTAAATCCTATGGGTGTGGCAGTTGTAATTGAAGCACAGCATTTGTGTATGTCTATGAGAGGAATCCAGAAGCAAAACTCTGTAACTACTACATCAGAATTTAGTGGCGCTTTCCTCAGAAATTTCAACACCCGCCAAGAATTTATGCACTTGATTGGGACAAACTTGCATTAATAACTATTAATACGAATTTCATTATGCACATTCCTCTTTTATTTAACGATTTGGCTTTAATTTTAATAGTAGCCATAATAACTACCCTGGTTTTTAAATGGCTTAAACAACCTGTGGTATTAGGATATATTGTTGCCGGAATTATTACAGGTCCTCATATTATGGATTTTATTACAGTGGCAAGTACTGAAAATATTAAACTTTGGGGTGAGTTTGGAGTGGTTTTTCTATTGTTTGCCTTAGGATTGGAATTTAATCTGAAAAAACTACAGAAAGTAGGTGGTACAGGAGCTATTACTGTTCTTTCGGAAGTGGTTATTATGTTTAGTGTAGGTTTTTTGGCTGGACATTTTATGGGTTGGAAAACTATAGATTGCATCTTTCTAGGCAGCATGATTACTATCTCTTCTACTACAATCGTTATCAAGGCGTTTGACGAATTAGGGTTTAGAAAACATAAATTTTCAAATGTTGTTTTTGGTGTATTAATTGTTGAAGACATTGTAGCTGTGCTTCAGTTGGTAGTATTGTCAACGATTGTTATTGGTGCCGGATTTAGCGGCGAACAACTGATGTCCACTTTTTCAACATTATTTATGTTTATCGTTTTCTTTTTTGTAATAGGTATTTACATTATACCGGGCTTTTTAAAGATGACCCGAAAAATAATAAGTGAAGAGAATCTGCTTCTTATTGCTACCGGTCTCTGTTTTGGAATGGTTGTATTGACGGATAAATTTGGCTACTCTTCGGCATTAGGAGCCTTTTTAATGGGCGTAATTCTTGCAGAAACATTTGAGTCTGAAAAAATACATCACTTAATATCACCTTTAAAACATTTGTTTGTAGCCGTTTTCTTTGTTTCCGTAGGCATGTTGGTTGATTTTTCGGTTATTGCTTCCAATATCTTTCCAATTTTAATCATTACAATGTTGGTACTTTTTGTGAAAACATTCAGTGCTACCTTAGGCGTTTTTATTTCTGGACAATCTCTAAAAACGGCTATCCAGTCGGGTTTGAGTTTAGGACAAATTGGAGAATTTTCGTTTATCATTGCCACTTTAGGTTTAAACGCCGGAGTAATTGATGTAATGTTGTATCCCATTATAGTATCTGTTTCTGTAATTACCACTTTTATAACCCCTTACTCTACAAAAATAGCAGAGCCATTATATGAATCTATTTATAAAATTTTGCCGCTGCGTTGGAAAAATGCAATTGAACGACCGCCTAAAGAGCAAAAAACACAGTCGCCATATAAAATCTGCATTACAAAATCAATTGTAAAGTACATTTTTTCAACCTTAATTTATGTTTCACTTCTATCTTTTATAATCTTTTTGTCTATCTATGTATTAGAACCATTTTTACAGCGTTTGCTCCCTTTATATTGGTCGAAAATTATTTCATTTTCGGTTGCATTATTAGCAATGTTGCCTGTTTTATGGGTTATAATTGCTGAAAAATTGTCGTTTCGCGATAGTTTTCGTCGTATTTGGCGAAAAAATACTATTGATAAATTTATTCTGGTTTTATTGATCTTATTTAGAATATTGATTATCACATCTTTTATAGCATTTTTGGTTATCTATTATTTTCATTTTAAAATTGGCGTTGTCGCCATGTTGGTAGTAATTTTAACTTTGTTAATTATATTATCTCAAAAAAGAATTAATAACTACTTTAAAATAGAAGAAAGATTTTTTCAAAATATTAACCAAAAACCATCCATGCCGGAACTTAGTATTCCTGATGATTTGAGTGTGAATTTACGCACAGAAACGTTAACGGTGAGCGATTGTTCGGAAGTGATTGGAAAAACATTGGCAGAGTTGGATTGTTGCGAACAGTATGGTGTGAATGTTATTAGTATTATACACGGGTTTAGCCGTTTTGATTTGCCGTCAGGGAAAGACCATTTGTATCCTAATGATCAATTAGTTGTGGTTGGAAAAGAGGAACAACTGAAAATATTTAAAGATGTTATTGAAAAAGAAGATGAGTTTCCGTTAAAACAAACACAAATGAATTTATATCATGTTTTATTAACTTCAAACTCCTCTTTAGTAGGTAAAAGTAAAAATGAGATTGGATTTAGAAACAATTACAATTGTATGCTCATTTGTATTTCAAGGAATAACGAACATCTAATGAATCCGGCCTCTTCTGCTGTTTTACAGGAGGGAGATTTACTTTGGCTTATCGGCGAAAAAGAATCTGTTTTGAAATTGGAGCATTAATAGACATTAAATATATATCAGACATACAGCTCTAACAATTTCAATATTTCAGGGTATGTTTCCAATAATGGGGAGAGTTCCATGAAATTTTTGTGCCAATCAGGATTCATAAGGAGCGCGTCTTTGAGGCAATCACTTCCCTT
>Ga0123353_10004637_pt1 | contig 17747 bp, 13 predicted proteins | sample TergutLab28metaG_3_FD_92763 | JGI IMG/M metagenome (GOLD analysis project Ga0123353, IMG submission 92763) | Labiotermes labralis P3 segment gut microbial communities from Petit-Saut dam, French Guiana - Lab288 P3 | ecosystem: Host-associated > Arthropoda: Insects > Digestive system > Gut ... | reverse complement strand
GCAGAAACAAATAATAAATGTCCTATGCCTCTAAATTTTCCAAATAAAGATAGTTTCTTTTTTGAAACTCTAGTATTGAGCTGCATACAGCTACTCTCTGTCTCAGTTATGCAACCATTTGTAGATTGCTTTTTTCTGCAATACAGACATGAGAACCATGCACACTTGTGGTGTGGGAACAACAATATCACCATTCCATCAGCAGTCCTGAACCACATAATGACAAATATTTTAAATGTGCACCACTCAGAAGATGCAATTAACAGAAGGAAGAAAGGTACAAAATATTTAGGTTTGATATTGGTCACTGAAGAATCACAGCGTTAACATATTACATTTGTATATTATCGCAATTCAAACATACATATTAAGTTTATAAGTGATATTACAATTTTCAACGGCTACAAACACTAATATGCACCTTATCCATTGTGATTGTTTCTAATATTTGTTGAGCATTACAGACATTGCCCACCTGATGGGACCAATGAGCTTTAGCCATGATGCAATCAGTTGCCTTGTAATTGATCAACAGAACATGCATGAATGTGAGCCACATTGTGCATGGTCAGTTTTGTTCTTGTTTTCATAAGGCAAGTTCATACTAGCAATTACATACAGTAAAATTCCTGTAACCTAGCACCAATGGGATTCAAGAGGTGCCAGATTGTCTGATATTAATTATTTTGACCTAAGTTCTTACAGGTAATTTCGTTTTCCTACTCCAATATCAGGGCTGCAAACTAATTACAGGAGTATTGAATCTTCTGGCTCAAGAGTGTCAAGATATGTTTTTATGTTTCCTGAAGTCCTTCTGTTTCTATGAGGGATGGTGAAGGAACAGAAGATTGTGGATCAGGAACCTTCACAGCTGAAAAAGCTGATGGAGTATTGGGCAAATGATCAGAAGATTCCACAATAATTTGCAGTTTTTGGAAGCCATAATAATAACCTGATGGGCTCAATCCCAAGATAAAGTCATGCAATCAGTGTTCATATTGAATGTTAAGGAATGTAGTTTACATATTTTATAACTTCTGGGGTTATTGCAGGAGTATCAGCTTTTGTATGAAATGAATTCTACTGTAAATTGCTACGATGAACAATGGTAGTCAGCAGTCATTGTATATGCACAAGGTATTTCCATATGTTAGCTGTTTGCTGGAATGGAACCCTGTTCTAAGTCAGAAAGTGTCTTTATGTTTGATATACACTCAGAACACCAGGAATGCATGGCACTCTGTGGTACAGATATAGCATTTCTGGGCTGACAGTGACACTGCAATCAGTGGATAAAATGTCATACAGTTATGATACTTCAATTCCTAACAAAGACACTTATGGGCACAACAGAAGAAAAAACTTAATCAGCACTTCTTTAAGGTACTGACATTAAATGAGACGAATTCTGATCCAATCCAGATAATGCGCTATGTCTGTGAAGATGATATAATTCTTGGCATTACAAAGTGTGTTGTCATTATCATCTGGCTTGCTGGTCGACACAATGCCACGAAGTTTCCAAATTACAATGTTGCCCCTCTGCTTCTCTGAGAACATCAACCCACCACCACTGTCCCCATTACATACACTGTTGCCTGTAAGAAATTTTAAACATTAGTTGTACTTCTGTGCTTCGTGTTTGTAGATTATGGTCTGTAGCTAATGTCTGAAACAACAGCAAGTAAAATGGTGATGTTGGAAATGCCAAGCAGGATGCTAATTTTATACACCTCTTCCATGCACAAGAATTTTCATTCTTTGTTTTTTAAGTGTACTATTGAAGGATCTGACCCACTGATATCTGTCTACCACAAAATACACTTGAACTCGTCTGGCCTCTAACTCGGGTCTCCATTCTGAAAGGTGGGTGATTAACAGCCTGAGTCATGGCTTGAAAGTCTGGCAGTCAAACTGTTGAATCCATTAAAGAGACAGTGTTGTAATATATTAATTTCATACACAGTCTTGCACAACAAAATTAGAGTAGAACTCCACTTATAACATTAATTGGGACTGTGAGCCTTTCAGATACACAGAAAATCTGAATAATAGGCTACATTTGCAGTTGGAAGTGTGACTTTTAATATTTACAGCATGTGCCTGTGTCTAAACTTTTCGACCATGCCTGATTTGAAGTTCTAGAAGCCATAACACTATACTGTACTGTACTTGATCTGAAAACAAGGAAAGTTAGTTCCATAGAATTCTCAACAAATTTAGCTGAAGTACCAAACTGAATTGGATAACTGGCGAACCAGATGACCAGCATCCTGGTAAGTGAAGTTTTACTGCACAAACCTTTAGGCTACCAGTGTCAGCACATTAGCCAGTCCATCATCAGGCCTACATAATATCAAGAGCCTTGCAAAATCCATACAAAAATCTTACACGTTAATGCAGGATAGAGGCAATTTCCCATTACAAATACGCCATAAAATATGCGTTAAAAAGGTTCTGTTATTGTGGGAGGATAAGTTGTTTTGGCCCATATCACTGTTTATTCAGTTTGTGTTATAAATGAATTTAAATACAAATTTTCCTTTAAAAACTGAAGGGTCATACAAAAACATGTTACATCACACAGTATTTGGAATACCTAAACATATTGTTATCTGAAACTTGCCTGGTATATGTACATACATTTAACAGAATATAGATAGAGTTCATTGATGTCTCCGTGAAATACATTATTCTTATTATTTAGATTTGTGTCGACAGGAAATGCACGTCAGGATCAATATGCGAAATAAACAGACAAAGAGTGCATTTAAAATTATGTGCCCTCCAAACTGCAGTTAAACTGCTGTAATAAGCATTAAGGATTACTTGGTGTTTGATTGGAGTTGATTGAAAACATGGCTATATGGGAACACATTATCATTTACCTGGTAAATTGTGGTGCAGACTACCTGTGTAATAATTCAACAATATCTTTCGTTAATTTTACAGACGCCACATATGTATTGTTGGGGTGGGTCAGTGAGCTGTTTGTTCGGTGGCTGGATGGGCAGAAATGACCATTCCAACTGTGTATTTGGTACAAAAAATTTGTACAATGCTCAAAATTATTTAGTAATAACTGAATTTATGATTAAAAGAACATCAATCTCAGCTTGTGACTGAACTTTAATGAATCCTGATGACAGTGTATGGTCAGAGTTATAACTGAAATTTTTGGACATTGCCCATCATTGTAGGTTAAAATCTCACAAAGTGTGGAAGCTGAATTTTTCTCCATTTTCAGGTGGAATGGAAGTCATAGGATACAGTGTAGCATGATGAGCAGAGGCATAACTTGGTTAATAACAATGGGGGAAACCGTGGGTATTAGGAACTTTAAATTACAAAAGAGTCAAGATAGAAGGAGGGGAGAACATTGGTTTGAACCTGTCCTTAATATATATAAACCCCTGTACCCATGCTCAACCAATTTTTTTTTTTATTTTCCCCCTCTTCATGTCAGTAGCCAAAAGAAAATACTGTTCTTTGGTTGAAAAATTTTTGGAGAGGCATGTACCCCTCCCCCAAATTACGCCATGAATACGGGGACATCAAAGCAGGTACTCCCCTTTTCCTCTATCATCTGATGATGTGGACAGTTCCAGACTTTGATACACTGTGAGTTTAGTAACTTAAGATAATGCCTTATGTGCGGAATTTCAGTTATTACAATAAGATATGGGCTTTTCTCCAGTCAAATTTCACTGAACACTAGCCTCTTATGTAACTAATTTCAATTTCGTGTTGGAGTATTCTTGACTCTGCATAAATGAGCTCTTAACTATGTCAGTGTGAAACATAAAGAAGTTCCTCACCAACCGTGTTGAATACATTCTTGAAAATCGGCACGTGAAGAATTGAAAGCCAGCACGGTGCAATGAGACTGGCTCTGAAGGTTTAAGTACTGAAGACTTGATTACCAAAGATGGATACTATGAACAGGATGGATGCAACTTAATATTTATCTCCCATAAGAAAATGCTGTAGAGCTTCCCATTTCTGTGTCAGTTTAAAATAAAAGGTGCATTAATCTGTCTGTCTATATAACAAGGAAATTTATGATCTCTACTCCTGACCAAAAATCATTGGTTTGAACAAATAAAGACGAAAGGGATGGGCTGGTCATGTGGTACGTATGGGGGCCAGGAGAAGTGCATACAGTGGTTTGGGTGCGAGATCTGAGGGAAGGAGACCGCTTGGAATATATAGACAAAGATGGAAAGATAATATTAAAATGAATCTTCAGTATGTGAAGTGGGGAGTCATGTACTGGATTGCTGTGGCTCAGGATAGGGACAGGTGGCAGGCTGTTGTGAATATGATAATGAACATTTGATTTCCATAAAATGTGGGTACTTCTTGACTAGCTGAGGACCATTTTGCTTCTCAGGAAGGAATTTGCTTCAGGCAGTTTAATTATAACCCTGACAGAAAAAATGGATGGAAACAGAACAAATCTGGTTATTTGAAATCCATGATTGTTAAAGGAATCTTTGGCCAGTGATGCCTATATATGTTAATTATATTTGGGCAGTATTTTTGTGATATAGATTACAGCCGAAAACATCAAGTAGCCATAAGAGTGACTATTGCCTAACCATGAACATACCATTTCTGTTTCCTGCACAGAAAGATGTTTTGTGAGTGAATATTGGGTAGAATTTTTCATCACTCTCTAAGCAAATATCCTTGGGTACAACTGGCATCCTCACCATCCTCAGCTTGTCTGATATTTTGCCAAACTCATACCGGCCCCAGCCAACCACCTGTTGTTCAGAAAACAAATAGTTACTACATGGTTTATTACTGAGTATCATTAAGTGCTTTTCAGCAGATTAATGAAATGCTTGTGTGTAGTGAAATGAAAACAACTAAATTGCACCAATGAAAAAAAAATCATAAACGTGGGACTCCATATTCCTATATAGTAGTTAAAAAAAATATGTAATAAGCAAGAAAAATAAGAAGAGGAAGAAGAAGAAGAAGGAGAAGGAGAAGCAGCAGTGGGAACAGAGGTAGCAGGAGCATTGGCAGCAGCCTTTAGCAGCCGAAACATGCAGAAGCCAGCAGCCACCCGCCAGCAACCAAAAGCAGAGGACAACCAGCAACCAGAAACCAGCAACAGCCTGGAGCGAACAACAGTAGCCTTTAGCAGCAGATAGCAACAACAGCAGTGGCAGCAGCAGCAGCAGCAACAGCAACAGCAGCAGCAGCAACAGCAGCAGCAGCAGCCAGCATCAGAAGCAGGAACAGCACAGAAGGAGCAGCAGCAGCCAGCAGCCAGCAAAAGCCTGTAAGAGCAGTCGGCAGTAACACCACTTCAACAGCCTGCAGCAGCAAGCAGCAGTCAGCAGAAGGAGGCAGGAACAGCACCCAGCACCAGGATACAGTAGCAGCTGTCAGCAGCAGCAACATTAAAATATTAATAATACAGGCCATAAATGTGTAATGTTACATTTAGGCATGTGTGCTTGTCAATTGTTGCAGTTGGAAAGCAATAAATATTACATATTTCGAAATCATTTGTCTGTAGCCTTTGTCATCCAGCATGCAAAGCACATTCTCCACAGTATATTGTTACGTGTGGCCTGTTAGTCACTACCATATTTTTTTTGGATTTTCTTATAAAGGCACGAAAAATTTACTGAGAAGGAGATGTGAGTTTTGATTTGCTCTGCAAATATGTCTACAAAATTTATGATTCTAAGAGATATTGTCATAAATGCATACAGTTCTTCATGTAATGCAGATGTTATTCTTGTCCAAATTCAAAGGAACATGAATTTTCTCTACAGATTTTTATAAAAAAGCTAACATATAAAATTTCATTAAAATCTGTCCAACTGGGGCCGAATTTTTCCTTGTGGATGGCCATGTTGAAGGTGTAGTAGCTTTTTGCAATTTGGGGAAGACTTCTAAAAACTCATTTAAATCGAATAAAGCGTAGGATGGTAATCAATGCATACATTATTCCATTACTAACATATTCGGGTGGTATTGCATCATGATCTCAGACAGACATTGAGACTCTATGTTGAATTTTAAGAACTAAAATTGTGACCAATTCCTGCACATGCCATTAAAATTCTAGTTCTGAAAGGCTTCTACTACTGAAACATAAGGTTGGTTTAGGAATTATGGAGATGACGACATCCACAGTAGTCAAATTAAACCATTAAGAACAAACGTTCACAATAAGATAAATACCTCCCATGCATCAAATTACACGGGACATGTGTTAACCCACTTAACCTCTTACCTAACAAAACAAAATGAAACATCACAACACTAAAAAAAAAACAGCAATATGAAATAGCAAAACCTTACTTGGAATACACGTCTATGATCTTGAAACACCAGACACATGGTAAAGGCTGGCAAAAACTTCCCAGACACTACTGGCTCTTAGCCACCCAGAATCAGGTCATTAGTACCAATACTATCCAGGATTAGGTCATTAGTACTACTAATCTCCAGGATCAGGTCATTAGTAGCAAAATTATCCAGGATCAAGTCATTAATACAAATACTATCCAGGATCAGATCATTAGTACAAATACTCTCCAAGATAAGGTCATTAGTACAAATAATATATAGGATCATGTCATTAGTAACGACACTAAACAGGATCAGGTTAATAGTACAAACAATATTCAAGATCAGATCAATAATACCTTGGGTTTATGTAGGATCGTTGCAATGACAATCACAGTAAAACACATATAACATTATTTATTTTGTCTTAGGTTGGTACAGTACGGTTGAGTTGTTACTAATAGTCTTGAGTATGATATGTTAGTCTAGCCTCATTCCGGAACTGTGTACTGTGTGACGGCTCGGTTGTAAGTGCGCAGTGCGGTTGCGCGAGTGTGGAACCCAAGCAGGTGGCAGCACTGTCTGGTCGGCCGTGGCAGTGGTCGGAGAGATCGTTCGCAGGATGCGTGGTGGTCACCAGTCTGGTCGGTTGACAGACACTAGAGAACAACACGGCAGACCACTGTCCGCTCGCTAGGTGTTGTGATGTTCGGTGTCAAAAGACGTTAATCCCTTCTGGATTGTCACCGAAATCCTACACCTTTTGGTTGTCGCCAACTAATTACTCCTTTTAGTATCGGAGCTGGCTGTCCGTTCTTGATGTATTGGGGCTGACTGGCCTTTCTCGATGTAGCGAGCTGCCTAATCTTTCTTGATGTTGCAGCTGGCTAGTCCCTTTGATTTTGGAGCTGACTGGTCCTTATTGATGTACCTTCTTGATGTAGGCGTTGAATGATGTAAGGCTAAGCCAAGCCAAGCGACGCCAAAGTGTTAACGGGGTGCGGCGTCGCCCTCTGCGTTAGCCATTTCTGCGTTTGACCGCATTGGTGTGCTCAGTAACAGACACTTATATTCTAACAGGGGATTATGCTTACGCTAACAATTGGAAGTCAGGTTGAGGGCCTCGACTGATTATGACAAAGACTATGGCCTAGGTTGCTCTGGACTAAGTGTGGGAGAGATAAACTTTGGTTGATTAGCCGTCTGGGTTCCGAACCCAGACTGACTCCGTCGTATACTGGAGGAATGCGACGTTTGTCCGGAGCTTAGGCGAAGCCGACGCGCCTGGGAGAAAGAGTGCGGGCTGTGCACCGACTTTTCATCGAATACCCTTGCATTTGCCTTACAACTGAAAAAATCACGTAAATCTCAGTCAGGGTAACCAAATGGCGCTCGGCTGTTCAGCGCCGAACGCGATTCGTTTTGTCGACTTGGCCATCGCGGGCGATGGCCTCGACTGGCCTGCAGTCCCCTGCCGCCCTTGGCTTTCGCGTCAGGCGATGGGGTCAACCCTCGTTCAGCTTAAGTATCTGCCGAGTTGCCGTACTAGGGGGTTCCCCACATCGGGTAAACTTGAGTCAAAGCTCTCGGTCAGGGCTCTGAAGTGGTCGGCAAACAGCGAAACGCCCAGATCCTCGTGTATCTGCCTTTTTCTTACGTACCAAGAAACAACAGTAGCGAAGCGAAGACACTTGGATTGTAACACCTGTAATCTCCGGATATGGGAGCGGGCAGCTTACCTAAACGCGGGGCACTCATATTCCACCAGGGGCCGGATGAGCCGCTTATATAGCTGGACTCCGTTCCCGACGGATAGATCACTCTTCCTGTTCAGGAGGGGACCCAGCATACTCAACTTTTGAGCAGTCCTCTTCCTGAACTGGTCGATTTGGGGCGACCAAGTGAGTCGTGTATCTTAGTTCACCCCCCAGATAACAAATAGTGTCGACCCATTCGAATGGTTCCCCAAATAGTGTTACTGGTCGGGGCTGAATAAAGTGCCGTCCGGCACGCGCGAAGATTATCGCGGTAGTCTTAGAGACACTAATGGCGAATCTCCATTCACTCAACCACCGTTGAAGGTCGTTGAGTTATGACTGCAGGTAGCTGACAAGCAGCGTCGGCTTGCGGGACATTGCTATGATGGACGTGTCGTCCGCTTAGACGGCCAACTCGACTTGGTGGGAGGGTGGGGCATGTCGTTGCCATACAGAGTGAAGAAGACAGGAGAAATCAACCCGCGTGCATCGACGAGATAACGTGGCCGTCTCGAAGTACGTTTCGAACGTCCGATTCCTGAGGTAGGATTAGATTTGTGTACTATGTAAGACGGGACGTTGAGCAGCGTTAGCTTTTAGAAAAGGCTATGAATCCAGACGGTACCGAAGGTTTTGGCCACGTCGAGGAAATCTGCGCCGGTGAGCATCTTTTCGCCGAAATTCCTGGTTATTCTTTCAACGAGCCGGCGCAGCTGCAACTACGTGCTATGTCTGTGCCTGAAGGCAAACTGCTTGTTTTTCGCCAGGCTGTGGAAGAGCTGCGATTCGAACTGGCGTCGTTGGTCGGTCGTGATTGTCTTTGGACACGCAAAGCGTGCTATCCAGCCAGAGATCAGGGCACGTGACACTGTCTCTGCTGTGATGTCAGGGATGGGGAAGGCTTCCGGCCAAAGCTTGAAACGGTCTACGGCCTTGAGGCGGTATTGATATCCTGCCGATGAAAGGCTATCTTTCTTAATCTATGTTAATATGGACGTGTAGAAAGCGGACAGGAGTGAGGGTCAAATTGCCAACTAGGGTAAAGATTGTGGCGGGACTCTTTGGAGCGCGGCAGGTTTGGCAAGCTCGGGCCCAAGTGCGTCCTTCTGAATGGCTGGCCTCACGAATCGTTGGGAGACGAGCTTAGCCGTGCCTTAATCCCTTGGTGACTGAGGGAATGCAGGGAGGAAGTTGACGATCTGACGGCGGAGAGGAGATGGGACGTATGGTCGTGTTTTTCCAGAAGAGATTTACCACTACAGCTCGACTGAGGCGCCGGGGATGAGGATTCTTTCGAGCTGCAGTGCGCTGGTACTCACTAGCAGTGTTCGTAATTCATCGTCAACCTCCTGGCCTGCGGCAAATGCCTCCTGTGTCATCGGCGTGGTGGTGACCTCAACTCCGGAAAGTGCGTCCGCGACGACGTTGTCTTGGCCGGAAATATGACGGATGTCCGTGGTGAATTGAGAGACGTAATTCAGATGGTTAAACTTGCTTGGTGAGCACCTGTCCCTCTCCTGGAGGAAGGCGAAAGTGAGCTGTTTGTAGGGATGGTGAAATTCCGGGCCTCTAGCATTGACGGAAGCATCTTACGGCCTCATAGATTGCCAGGAACTCCCTGTCATAAGCACTGTACATTTGATGTGACGGGCTCAGCTTCCAGGAGAAGATGGTGACGGCCTGCCAGAAGTCTTGCACCCGCTGTTGGAGGACGGTACTCATGGCCGTGGTTGAAGCGTCCTTGACCAAGGCGTGTGGAGCGGTTGGATGTGAATCAGCCAGGAGAGCAGCTCGAGAAAGGCTCGCTGTTCACTCGTTGAAGGCTGCGACGAGTGGGTTGTTCCGAGTAACAGGATGGGAGCCCTTGACTTTAGGGCCGGAAAGGACGACATGAAGAGGGGCTTGGATGGTGGCTGCGTGTGGAAGGAAACGCCGATAGAAATTTAATATTCCCAAGAAACGTCGGAGTTGCTGGGGGTATTGAGAGGGGGACAGGCTTGGAAATCATCGACACGTTCTGGGAGGGGCTGGGTACCCATGGATGAAATTTTATAACCCAGGAATGAAATCTCAGGGACACGGAGAACACACTTGGAAGCGTTCAACAGGATGCTGTAATTTTGTAGTTGAGTGAAGAGGATGTGAAAGTGTTGGTGGTGTCCTTCGGGAGAACGGCTGAAGAAATGATGTCGGCTATGTACGCAAAACAGAAATCCAAGTCTTTGAGGATCTCTTCCATGTAACGTTGGAAGGTTTGGGCGGCGTTACGTAGGCCGAAGGACATAAAGTGAAATTCGAAAAAGTCTAAAGTTTTCGTAATTGCTGTCTTTTGGATGTCTTCAGGGTGGACACGGATTTGATGGTAAGCTCTTAACAGGTAAATCTTGGAAAAGGTGGTCCAGCCGGAAAGGCGTTGGGAGTAGTCCTGTATGTGTGGGTCTGGATACCTATCAGGAATGGTGCGAGCGTTAAAGGCTAGGTAGTCTCCATGGGGCATGCAACCGCTGAACGTCTTCGGCACGAGATAGAGGGCGGGCGACAATGGGCCCTCGGCGCTTCTGTTATTGCCGTCCCGCAGCATGGCTTCGAATTCGGCCTTGGGGACGGTCAAGCTGTCTGGTGCCAGGCGGCGTGGGCGGTAGGCTACAGGTGGGCCGGGTGTTGTGCGGATGTGATGTGTTGTGTTGTGCTGGACCTCGAGGTGGCTCCCTGCTGGCTTGGTCAGCCCCGGGAATTCCTCCCGGTGGCTGTCTGTGGGCGTGCCTCCTGCGATGGCCTTCACACTGGGGACTCATGGTGGTGATGAGGTCTGGCGTGGACAGTGATGAGACACCGTCAAGCAAGCGGTTGTTCCTGCAATTGACGAGGAGTCCACAGTGGGAGAGCAGGACCACCCCGATGATGGGTAGGTCCACGTTCACTATCACGAAACGCCATGTGAAATCGTGGCATAATCCCAGGTTCAGGCTCCTTGAGGGCCGTCCATAGGGTCGGATTGTGGTCCCATTTGCAGCGTATGGGGTGTAGTCTGTGCGCTCCCTGCACCCCGGGAGGATCCTACGTGGAAGACGCACAGGTCGGACACAGTTTGCAATAGGTATCGCCGTTTCGAGTTGCGATCCATAAAGAAGAGGCGACCGGATTTGGTGGTGCAGACGTTAGCCGCCACTAACTTCCGCCGGTGAAGTTTTCCTACTGGCGGGAGTTTCTCTGCTGTCGGATAGCCCTCTGCTGGTGGGAGCACAGTGGGGAGCAATTTCGAGCTGCATCCCCGAACTGCCATTGGTACCAGCAGATTTCGTGGTGCTGCAGAGAGTTGTTGGAGTGTTGTTGCGGCCATCTGTGCGAGCGGTGGCGCACTCCCGAAGGCGGGCGGCTGTGTGCTTGGGATGCCCGCAGTTAAGCAACCTGGCGCGAGAGCTCCTCGATTCACTCTAGTAGCCCGGCTGTGTTGTCGGACTTCGCAGGTAGGCAGGGGAGTGACATCACAAATCCTGTCCGCGAGGTGGGATGCTGAATCAAGGCTGACCTCAGTCTGTCCGGCAAGAATGGCTTGCACGTGCGGTGGGAGCCGGCTGGCCCAGATGGTGCGAAGAAAATTGTCCGGAACGTCTGGACCTAGGCTCTTGAGGTGCCGGAGAAACTGTGATGGCTTCCGGTCGCCCATTTCCTCATGTGAGAGGAGCTGTCTCACGCGCTGTTCGCGTGAGGTGGACAACCGGTGCACCAACTCTGCCTTAAGCCGATCGTAGGGCTCTTGTTTCGGTGGTGAAGTGACGATTTCTTCCACCTCGGCCGCTTGCTTCTGGGTGAATTGTGACACCACATAAATGAACTTGGTTCGCTGGCGTGTGATGGCTGCCAACTGGAACTGCGTCTCAGCTTCAGCGAACCAGACGGCCGGTCGGTCGGGCCAGAAGAGTGACAAACGCACAACGACTCTGTACACCGCTGACCTGACAGTCTTGTCAGATGTGTCCGTCATGTTGTAAAGGTAAGGGCGGTCGTATCGCTCGTCGGGGTCACCAGTATATGTAGGATTGTTGGAATGACAATCACATTAAAACACATATAACGTTATTTATTTTGTCTTACGCTCGTACAGTACGGTTGAGTTGGTACTTATAGTCTTGAGTATGATACGTTAGTCTAGCCTCGCTCCGGAGCTCTGTACTGTGTAACGGCTCGGTTGTAATTGCGCAGCGCGGTTGCGCGGTGTGGAATCCAAGCAGGTGGCAGCACTGTCCGGTCGGCCGTGCCAGTGGGCAGCGAGATGCGTGGTGGTCAGCAGACCGGTCGGTGGAGAGATGTTGGCACGCAGCACGGCAGACCCCTGTCCGCTCGCTAGTTGTCGTGATGTTGGGTGTCAAACCACGTTACTCCATTCTGGATTGTCACCGACAATCCTACTCCTTTTGGTTGTCGCCGATAAATTACTCATTGTAGTATCGGAGCTGGCTGTCCGTTCTTGATGTGTTGGGACTGACTGGCCCTTCTTGACGTACCGGGCTGCCTAGTCCTTCTTGATGTTGGAAACGTGGCCTTTTTTAACAGACTACTCGCTGTTCGACCTTCCCTGGCATTGGTTAGTTGGCGAATTTGGTGGGCGAGGCAAGTAAAATTAATAATCTTGATGACTTGCCGTAATGGGAAGCTGCGTTTGGTTTGGGGCTGTGAGCGGAGACTGGGGTTACAGAGAGAGAAGTATAGGAAAGGGAGAGAGAGAGCGTTGTTATGCAGACTGGTGGAAAATTGGATGGAACAAGGAGACCTACAATGTGGGTGTCCCCCACCGTAACAATACTATTCAGGATAAAGGAATTAGTAACAAAGCCATTCAGGATCAGGTCTTTAGTACCAATAAAATCTAGGATCAGGTCATTAGTACCAATATTCACCAGGATCAGGACATTAGTACCAATACTATCCAGGGTCTGATCATTAGCACGAATACTATAGAGGATCAGTTCATTAGTACACATACTATCCAGCATCAGGTCGTTACTACAAATACAATCCAGGATCAGTTCATTAGTACCAACACTATCCAGGATCAGGTCATTAGTACCTATAATATCTAGGATCAGGACATTAGTAAAAATCAAATCCAGGATCAGGGCATTAGTGCCAATAATATCCAGGATCAGGTCATTATTGAAATTACTATTCAGTTTCAGTTCATTAGTACCAATATTATCCACGATCAGGACGTTAGTACCATTACCATCCAGGACCATATCATTAGTACCAATACTATCCAGGATCAGGCCATTAGTTCCAATACTATCTAGGATCTGGTCAAAAGAACAGGTACAATCCAGGATCATGACATTAATAACAATACTATCCAGGACCAGGGCATAAGTGCTAATATTATCCAGGATCAATTCATTAGTACAAATAATATTTTGGACAAGATCATTAGAACCAATACAATCCAGGATCAGGGTATTAATGCCAATATTATCCAGGGTCAGGGCATGAGTAACAATACTATCCAGGATAAAATCACTAGTACCAATAAAATCCAGGATCAGGACATTAGTACCAATACTATCCAGGATCAGGCATTAGATTTAATAATATCCAGGATCAGGACAGTAGTACCAATACTAACCAGGATCAGGATATTAGTGCGAATACACTCTAGGGTCAGGTCATTAAAACCAATACAATGCAGGATCAGGATAACAAATAGAAATATTATCCAGGATCAGGGCATTAGGACCAATTATATCCAGGATCAGGGCATTAGTACCAATAATATCCAGGATCAGGACATTAGTATCAATACTAACTAGGATTATATCATTAGAACCAATACAATCGGGGATCAGGATATTATTACCAATATTATCCAGGATCACGGCATTACTACCAATATTATCCAGGATCAGGGCATTACTACCAATTCTATCTTAATGAAGGCATTATTACCAGTATTATCCAGGATCAGGACATTAGTACTGATACTATTCAAGTCCAGGGCATTAGTACCTATAATATTCAGGAACAGGACATTAGTAACAACACTATTTAGGATCAGGTCATTAGAACCAATAAAATCCAGGATCAGTACATTAATACCAGTATTATCCAGGATCAGGGTGTTAGTACCAATTCTATCCAGATCAGGGCATTAGTACCACTACTATCCAGGATCAGGCAATTAAAACTTTTTATATTTCAAATAATGTATGTTACTTGGAAATTTGATCTTACCACACCATTCTTATCGATTATATTCTGGAGACTTGTATCACCTGCATTCCAGAGACACACAGGTCTTACTTCTGCAGTGATTTTTACACTGCTACTTAGGAGAAGCATGGCTATATCATTTTTAAGGATGCTGGAATCGAATTCTTCATGAACAAATATATGAAGTACCTGAAATAAAGATAAAATATTTATGTTTTAATTATCATACTGATGATGAATGTGACACTTTCTTAGTTGTGTACTTCTGTCTGTATTTCATTCATTCATTCATTCATTCCATTGACATGTGCAGAATGTGATGATTCCTTGCCATTCTCAGCAGCTTCTTCTATTCCTCTCTGTTATATACCCTCTCCTTCGACCCTTTTCCATCAACTAGTGTTCCATCCTCCCTACTTCATCTTGCCAAGTATTTCTTGGTCTACCTCTCATCTTGTTGCATCCAAATTATATATATATATAAAACTTTTTTGAGAACTCTATTTTCTTCCATTCTCTTTACATGCCCAAACAATAATAATTTATTTAACCTTATTGTATGTGATATAATGGGATTTTTAACAACTGCATATAATTCTTTGTTGGTTAATATTCTCTAATTTTCTTTTTCATTTTCATATAGTATGCCTAAAATTCTTCTGTACAATTTTCTTTCAAAAATTGTTGTTTGCTTTCTATGTCTCTTTGTTAGAATCTTGTTTTCTTATGCATAGATTCAAGTTATGTCAATTATTGTGTTCTTTAGTCTTAATTTAATTGTTTAGATATGTTTTAATTTCTAACACTTTTCAGGCAGCATCAAGTATGTGTATTTACCATTTTTTATTTCCTTGTAAATCTATTTGGTGATTGTTATCTTCATTCAGAATAACACTTAGATATTTAAAAATTTCAAATCTATCAAATATATATATTTTTGTTGTTAATTGTCCTATTTTATTTTGTTTTGAGCTTTTTTTTTCATTACACCATCATGCATTTTGTTTTTCCTTCGCTTATGTGTAGTCCTAACATTCTGGCAATGTTTTCTATCTCTACAAAAAGTTGTCTTATTTGTATTTCATATTTTACAATTAATACAATGTCATCTGCATGTTCATTCAATTATTCTATACCAATCTTTATGTCACCAAGAACCATTTTTATAGTTTCTATCAATTTTTGTAATGTTAAATAGAATAATATTGGTGATAAGTGATATAAACTATATGTATGTTTTTTACATACCCCTGTATGTGTATGTAGGGTTGCTAGTGGTCAAGAGAGGGAATATTATTGGCGTTTCAATTATTGCATTACTGTACTGGAACATGGTATTAAGCATGCCTATTAAAGTGACCTTTAAATTGTGTTATTTAGAGCAATAAATTAATTTGTGACATAATAACTAGGAATTAATTAACAGTAAATTTTGCATCTGTAAGAACCAACATACATCTATTTGCTGGGTGTTTTGTTCCCCGCGATTTTTCAGATTATATCCTCCCAGATACACACTGAAATCTTTGGCAGGCATCCTTTCTCCATTCCTGGTTGTAACACAATGTGCAGCTGTAAAGAAAGTCACATATTTGTTTGACCAGTCAGTAAAATAAATCCAGGCCCCTGAAGTTACATATTCAACACGGTCACCTTTATGTCCGTAGTGGCAATCAACTTGTGGCACTTTTGCCAAGCACAGCGTAGTCACTATAGTGACTGAGCTACAGGCTGCACAAAAAAGGAATTGTGGTTTGATTCCTGCCAGTGGTAAGAGATTTTACGCTTGTCCAAAGCTTACAGCTGGCTCTGGGTCTTATCCAATCATCCTATTCAGTGGGTAATGAGGGTGTTTTTACTGGGGGCAAGAGTGGTGAGAGACAAAAGTTGATCATACACCTCCGTTTACTGCCAAGTTTAAGGAGATTGAGTGAAGCTATATTTCCACTCCCCTGTATGCCTTCATGGTGTGCACAGTGACAAATTTATTTTTACAATTTAATGAAAACAATTTTGTTTTTGATTTAAATAATGGGTCATGCTCTTAATTATAACAATAAATATAACAATAATAATATAATAATTTTCAAATAAATACTTATATAGTAACCTAATTTAAAAAAGACACTTTATATTGAAAGTTATACATTATGTTCTATAGAATCTTCAGTTTTAATTTTTTTGCCAAACAAAAGAATTGTGAATGCCGGTAATAGAGTCCATTCATTGGTTGACCTATTTTTTAAATGTTGTTATGTGAAATTACAAACTGAAGTTTGAAAAATATACATACATATAACAACTAACTGTCTATTTCACAAAAAAATATATTTTATTTTCTTTTTACCTGCTACATGTTTTAGCTGCAAATAGCCATTGTCAGCAGAATTTTAAATTGGATGCAAGTTCAGTACATTTTTTTATACATCTTAAATTTAACTCAGTGTTTTACTGAAGTATGTTATATCACTGTGGGATGTACAGATAGCTGGACAGATAGACAGACATTGGCCAAGTTTTCCCCTCTTACATGTGTCCACACACGTCAACATAAAAATAACCTCACACACACACACACACACACATACACACATACATCACTACTCTCTACACAAAGTTTCTCCATTTGTAAACTACCATTAATTTTTAGCAACTGCGACTATTAACCAATACATATACATACTTGTGATAATGGTTCTGGTACCCACAAAGGAACCACCACATCTATAGACAGTGTCATAACCTTGGTGGTGATACAGAGCAACATGCCAGGGGCTCTGGCGAGGTGCAGTGTTCTGTCCACCGAAGATGAGTGGATTTGATATTACCGGAAGAAGGCCACATCCAGTGTTCGTGCCTGTAACTCTCACATTCAGTAAGCATATGTCGCATTTAGTTTCAGAAGAAAACAGCAAGAAGGGAACTTGCAAATATAAGAACTTACTGTCTATACAATGATTATTTGTGCCTTTGTAAAGGTAGAAAAATTAAATCAGAAAATTATATATATATATATAAATAAGATACACAAAAATTTTTACTTTTATTTTTTATTAAATAACTTTATGGTCATTGTAACACTGGAATTATGTATTCCTTACAAATTGTTCACGTGCACGCGCACACACACACACACACACACACACACACACACACACACACACACACACACAGATCTACACAACTAATAGTCCAAGTTGTCTGAACAAAAACTGATTGATTTTATAGAACGTTGTTCCTTTCATACATGAAAGTTACTCTTCAAATCTAGAAATTCTGTGCTGTCAAGGAAACTGAAGACTGATCATGGAACACTTCTCATTGTAACCCTATCACAAGACCAGTCAGTTAATTTCTTTAGTATCCCTTATTAGACCATTAAGTTCTCACTTGCATACATGTATTGAATGTACTCAATCTACATATTGTGTTACAATTATAATACTGAATGTCTAGTCAAAACCAGTCTTT
>Ga0123353_10004635_pt1 | contig 17752 bp, 13 predicted proteins | sample TergutLab28metaG_3_FD_92763 | JGI IMG/M metagenome (GOLD analysis project Ga0123353, IMG submission 92763) | Labiotermes labralis P3 segment gut microbial communities from Petit-Saut dam, French Guiana - Lab288 P3 | ecosystem: Host-associated > Arthropoda: Insects > Digestive system > Gut ... | reverse complement strand
TGTAGCATGGGAAGCACACAGAAACAATGTAAGCGCAGGTCAAAAGCTGTTTTTGAACCTGTTTTGGTGCAGGAACTGACATTGTGTCCAACAGGGATGTCGTTACCAAGAAACTCAATGTACGAGATTATCATGTGGTAGACAGTCAGTTCTCCCAGTCCCAAAACTTCATTTCCCTCGGGTTCAAATCTGAGTCATGTGGCGCCCTCTGCAGGATTCGAACCTGCGACCTTCTGCTCCGGAGGCAGACACTCTATCCACTGAGCTAAGAGGGCGGATAACGGCGAGAATGCACTCTACCACAGGCTGGCATCGCTAGCACGCCCCGCCGCTAACAGTCCCGCCGCCACCTGCATGTAGCTGCATCGCTAGCGCGTCGGCTCGACCCTTTGTCCGATTGCTAATAGGTGTCGTATCTCAGGAGAAGGCAGCTGAACTCATCCACTCCCTCGATATCGGCTTTCTTCACATCGATCATAATGTAATAGTTATGCACATCATCGTGTGCCACTCCGCCAGAAGGCATCAGCCCTGTTAACCCAATACAGACCTCATCATTGCGTCTCGTCAACGAGTCAACCTGCATTGCAAGCGAGCTGCTGGCAAACGAAATGTCGATACCGGGCGGGAATATGATTATGATCGCACTGCCCTCGAAGAATGCCTCGTCATATGTGTGGGTGACCTTTTGACTAGTGCTCAAGAAGGCATCCAGCTCATCCGTTGATGCCACCACCAGGGCATCTTGCATAGAGCCCTGATAGCCTGAGCCCTGCTCCCACATCCTGCTGGCAGTGAAAGGGATCGGTGTCCCGTCTGGGATGGAATCGCTGAGCAGAAGGTCGTCTAGGCGGCTCATAACGCTATCGGACAACACGTTGCGCCCTCCGTAGACCTGGATGTCAGGTCTCACGTGCGCATACGCACGTGACAGGCACGCCGTCCAGCCGGACGATAGCGCGCTTGCGGCAGTGAGAACGAGTATGCCGCCGTGCTTGCCGGTCGCGACCCCGCCAGCAAGCGCGTCGGGGAAGTCTTGCCCTGTGGCAACGCCGATGAAATCCTTGGTGGCAAGGGAGTTCTCGAGCGCGTACTCGGCGATCTTCTGTGCCGTCTCGTAACGGTTGGCCCCAGAGATACGCCTGACCTCCGAGCCCGTGCCAAGGGTCTTCACCGCGTCCTCGATATCTGAGGAGATAGCAGCGGTAGAGCCGAGGATGGTGACATCTGTGATGCCGAGGCCCTCGATGGCGCCTAGAGCGTCCTCAGCAAGCATGGCCGGAGGGGTAAGGACCACCGGGATCTTGTTCTTGTAGGCTATGGGGGATGCCGAAAGACCGTCTGCGAAGTCGTCGCCTCTGGCCAAGAAGGCACTCTTCGTGAACGCGGTGCCCTCAAGAGTCGCGATCTTTTGCGCGACAGCGGCGCTCGTCGCGTAGCGATCGGTGCCTGCGACGCGCTCGACAGCGAAGCCTGCGCTGATAAGCGCGCTTTCCACGCCCGCCGAGACCGCAGCGGCAGATCCCATGATATAGGCTTGCCTGGCACCTAAGCGCCCGATCTCGTCCACGATGCCGTCGCTTAACACATCCGGACGCGTGAGGAGAAGGGGCGCGTCAAGGGCACCGGCAAGGGCGGATGCCGAGAGTGCATCTGCATAACCCCTGCCGGTGGCGATTATGACAGCATCTGCGGACTCAAAGTCCGCCTTGCTGGCCTCGATGGCGGTCGCATAGCGGTCGGCACCTGCGACGCGGGTGATGGGGCCTGAGTAGTAGTCCCCTGGAACAACGATGCCGGGAACCGCAATACCGTTGTAGTCCGGCTCTGCTGCCAAGACCATGTCCAGCTCTTCTAAAGCGATGATCGCGGCCAGGACGTTCGCCTTGCCCGGGTGCCTCAGCTTTATCCGCAGGATCGAATGGAAGCGCCCCCAGTTGACCAAGTCGTTGCCCTCAGGGTTGTCAACGCGGGACAGGTCCTCGATCTCTGCAATATCCGACTGCTTGAAACTGCCGATATTAAGCTCGCTTACCGGTTTGATCTCCCTTACTTTGAAGTCGGCTGCGGCCCACTCCTTGTTGACCTCGCTATAGGCATGTTTCAAGACCACGACCACGCTATCGTCCTTGAAGTCATCGTCAATGGTCGGCACATGACGGTTGCTGGGGAGATAGTCAATGGGAACCTCATCCCACGTGTCCCATGCAGGCGTGATGCCCTCATGCAGGCCAGATGCAGGTGCTGCAAACGCGGTAGAGGCCGACATCAACAGGATCGCTGCCAGCAGGACCGCGCAGACTCTCTTGGACTTCGATTCGCACATACGACCAGATCCTCTTCAAAAAAACAACCTGCTTCTGATGTGTGCATCCTATCGAATCATACAGAGTTAGACTAGAAACGCATGAAAACCGATACGTTCACTACGACCCGCCCGCTACGGCTCGATGCATTGTATGAGGCTGCACTACACCGCAACCTTCCGCGCTGTGCCAGACTTTAAGGTATGCTTCTTTTGAACCGAGTCAGGAGATGCCTGTGACCCGTGCTGAGACACTGCTTATCGTAAATCCGTATGCGCGGCATGGGGAGACCGCTCGGCTAATTCCTGCCATAGAGCGCCTTTTGAGCAACCTTGACCACGATACCTTGGTCACAACCGGCCCACAGCATGCCATGGAGGTCGCTCGGCGCGACGGTGCCGGACGCAGACTGGTCGTTTGTGCCGGCGGCGACGGGACAGCGCACGAGGTGCTCAACGGGCTTATGCACCTTGACGAAAGCAAGCGACCGGTCATGGGACTGTTGCCAACGGGCTCCGGCAATGACCTTAGGCGGACGCTCGGCATCCCGAATGACCTGGCAGCTGCTGCGCTAACGCTCACCACGGGCGCATTGCGCACCGCTGATGTCGGCGTGTGCAACGGGACTTATTTTGGCGGCAGTTTTGCAGCCGGGCTGGACGCACGCGTCACCGCCAAAGCCATCCAGTACAAAGAGACGACCAACCGCGCCGGGCTGTGGCTCTATCTCTCGGCCTTGCTGCATATCCTTGCAAACGACCGCTCCCCTATCCACGTAAATGTGAGCTTCGACGGCGAGGAAGCGCAGGCACTTGACGCGCTCATCATCGCAATGACCATCGGCCAGACCTATGGCGGGGGATTCAAGATCACCCCTGATGCGATCTTTGACGACGGGCTTTTCGATGTCTGTATGATCGACCCGCTCTCCCTGTCCCAAGCCCTGGCCAGACTGCCCTTTGTGATCCTTGGCAAGCACACGAAGATGAAGGTAGTCCGTATGTCCCGTCGTTTCTCGGCGGTTATTGAGAGCGAGACGCCGATACCGGCGCAGATGGACGGCGAGGTGTTCGCAGAGACTCGGTACGAGATCACCCTTTTGCCCAACGCGATCACGTTCAAGGTCCCGGTGAGGCGCTGATGCCGTCTTTGAGCCTGCTCTTGCTACCTGCTGCGACCCTGTTGGCCTCGCTTCTCTTGGGCTCGGTGCCTTCCGCCTACCTTATTGTGCGTGCGGCAAACGGTGAGGATGTCACCGATCACGGCTCCGGCAACGTCGGTGCCATGAACGTGCGTCGGTCGACCGGCTCATGGAAGTGGTTCGTGCTCGCCATGGTCGCCGATGTGCTCAAGGGTGTCATCCCCGTGGCAATCGCCAAAGTGCTGGCGGGGCTTGGTGCCAAGCTCTTTCTCCCCACCACCCTCGCACTTGGGGCGCTCAAAGGCGAGGCGGCGCTGCTCGCATACTTGGCCGTATGGGCAGCGGCTGCAGGGGCCCTCGTCGGACACAACTACTCCATCTGGATGGCACTCATCAAAAAGGAGTTCCGGCGCACCGGAAAAGGGCTTGCGACCGGCGGAGGTGCCCTGCTTGTCTACGACTGGCGGCTCTGTGTGGCCGTTGTGGTCGTGGGACTTGCCACAATCGCGATCACGCGGTACATGATGGCCGGACAGGTGGCAGCTGCGCTCACCTTGCCAGTAGCATCTTTTGTGCTTAGGTCGCACGACTGGCCGTTCACGCTTCTCATGGGCATGGTCGTTTACGCGGCACACCACCAGCGGTTCATAGGGCTGCTCCGTGGGAAGGAGCCTGAGCTTTATGTCAACGACCAGATGGGACCAAGAGGCTGACTTCCCTGACTTCCAAAGGATCCCACAGGCAGAACGGATAGGTCCGGTCTAGAAGGACCTCGGTAGCCCGATGTCCTTCCTCTAGCACCCTGAGCTCATTTTCAAGCTCCAGGCGGTACGGCTCTACGATCGCCGCCAGTGCGATGTTGACTGCGCGGATGCGGGTTCCGAGTTCTTTCTTGTCCGCCCCTGGCCGAGCGATTGCAGCGACCAGCTCGGTTTTCTCGGCGCAAAGCGCAAGGGCCTGTGCGTTTTTGCGCTGGTGCTCATCGGCAAGCGATGCGCCTTTGGGCGCACCCCCCTCGGCAAGCGCGCCCTCACCCAGCGCCTGGTCGGGATTGTGCTTGAGCCGGTTGAGCTTCGCCCTCGCCGCCGCAACCTCGTCGCCTGAGACCGTGCGCATCCCCGAAGGAAGATGCAGCGTGAGCGATGCGCAAACAAACCCGGGCGGCTCTACGCCGTAGTACCTGCGGCACACGTCGTCCGTGACCCGATCATAGCGGGCCCCTCCGGTCCCATGGATGAAAAGGTCGCTTGCAAACAGCCGCATGAACAGCATGAGCGCAAGGGCCTTGGGCGCGACAGCCCCCTTGAGCGCATGCACGGCCCCTGTCGCCAAAAGCGGGTCGGCAGGAAGTGTTGCGACGGTCCGCGCGCCGCACACCAGCCGAACCTCGGCAGAGGCGGGGTCTGGCTCGGCGGACAAGGTCTCGCGGCTGCCGTTGCCGATCAACCAGAACGGCAGCTCGGCACGATTGCCGCTAAGAGCGAGATCGGGGAAGGGCTGGGCCGGCGTGCGCACCTTCTCTGTCCGACGATACCCGCCGAGCGCGGAGTTGTAAGCCTGGGCAAAACGCGTGGCCGAGAGCACGATGTCCGCCACATACGCGGCAAATGACCGCGTTTTCACAAGGTGCGAAACGGGGAGCGCAGCATAATCGGTCTTTGCAGAGGACTCAAAGCGCCGCCGAGCAATGGTCACCGCCTCGCCGAGGTTCTCGGCGACCTCGCTCGCGGGGGCAAGCGCCGCGCAAAACCTCGCAAAACACCTCCCGGGAGCTGCCACGGGCAGCGTCTCAAGCATCTCTTTGCCCGACTGAGCAAATGCCTGGACCTCTGCGGCGGTAGGTGCCGGAGCGGCAGCATAGCAGCATCCTGCAGAGGCTCGGGCAAGGTCCTGCCTGCACCGGCTGACGCTCAAGGCGCGGTCCTGCGCACGCCGACCAGCGTCTGATGCATGGTCCTGCCCGCGCCGACTGGCATCTGACGCACGGTCCTGCCCGCATGGATCGCCTTCTGAGCGCAGACAGGGGGCGGTGAGCCCCACCGCCTCGAACCCGTCGGTGTCCACAACCACGTCAATAGCCGAGGCAGACTGCTCGTCGCTGAAACGCTGAAGCAAAAAATCCTTTATCCATACCCCGGGGTGGTAAAGCTCCGGCTGGTGCCCCGTGGCGATGATAGGCCCGTCTGGATCGCCGAGCGGTCGGATCGGGATCCCCAATCGCTCGGAGCAGCCCGCTGACACGGCAAGGGCCTCGGCGCGCGCCTGCCGCTGGTATTCTTGTGCGCACACCCCGGCAACCGTAAAGCCGCGACGGGCAGCACTTTGGCGGTTCCTCTCCACGAGCGCCGCCCACTGCTCAAAGGGTGGATCGATGAGCAGGTCCCCGTGCCCGGGTGGAGGTGTTGTCTTTCCCATCTGCCGTTTGCCTTCCGTCTGCTCTACGCGCCCTATCCGCATGCCACCCTGCCGTACCTTGCTCATGGATCCAGGTACCTTGCCGCAACATCACCCTGCCCGCTGCCTACAAAACATCCTCGAATGATCTCAGGGCAACGGTCTCAGGTGCGAAAAACGGCTCGCCAGCATCAACTCCGGCCATCTGCCCCCAATACCGTGCCGTATCACGGACGCGATCAATAAAACCGGCATTGGCGGGGTTTGCAACGAACTGCGACTCATAAGCCGACACCGAGTCGATCTTTGCGGACAGCCCTTCGGCACACTCGACGACAAACGACGGCACAACGACCGCACGCATATGGATCGCCATGTAGTGAAAGACCCTCGGCGGATAGAACGGCTCCCCGCGCATCGACGTCTTAGTGAACTTGCTGTAAAACCGTGCGCCAAGGGCTATGCGGGCAGCAGCGATGTGATCCGGGTGGGTGTCTTCGGGGTACGGGACGAACAGCAGCCGCGGACGGGTCTGCCGCAGGGCCTCGGCTAGCTCTGTGCGCGCCTCGGCGGTATCGAAAAGCTCTCGGTTGGCCTGCGACAGGGTGTAGCGGTCCGTCACACCGAGCAGCTTTGCGGCTGCCGCAGACTCTTGCGCACGGAGTTCCGGTGTACCAAACGGCGTCGGCTCACCGTTAGTGAGGTCAACGATGCACACGCTCTTCCCCGCGGAGGTGAGCTTGGCAATGGTCGCCCCCATGCCGATCTCGACATCGTCTGGATGGGCACCGACGCACACGGCATCAAACACCGGTTCAGCTGCCATCCCTGACCTGTCAAACACCGGTTCAGCTGCCATGCCCAGACCTCTCAAGCGCGTTGTCCCAGACATTCAGATAGTAATCGAGCCGCTGCTGCGGATCGTCTAGCACCGGGCCAAAACTACGGCTCTGGTCACGGTAGATGCGCTCTACCGCGAGCTCGGTCACCGTCAACCCGGCATTCCAGGCGTTTGCCCACAGCTCCAACGGCATTCCGTAGCCTGGCTCGATAAGCGTGAATTTTGACAGTGCAGACATTGCATACGCCTTGAAACCGCAGAAGGCATCCGTAAGACCCCATCCGGTCACCGAGTTGATCATCTGCGTGATCTGCGCATTTATCGCCCGCCGGTCAGCAGGGGCGATGCCCGATACACCGCTTTCTGCCAGATACCTGCTCCCAGACACTATGTCATAGCCCTGCTCAAGCGCTAAAAGAAACTGTGGGATGTGTGCCGACTCATGCTGGCCATCGCAGTCCATTGTCACCAAACGAGAGACCCCAAGGCGCTCGGCAACGTCGAAACCGATGCGCAACGCGCACCCGTAGCCCTGGTTCTTGCCCAGCCGAACCACCACGATATCATCATGCTTGGCGAGTTCGACCTGGGTGCCGTCATTGCTTCCATCGTCGACAACTATCACCACGCCATCGAAGTTCTCACGGACCGCCTGAAGCACTGCTGCGACCGTGGGTGCCTCGTTATACACGGGCATCAAGACTGCATCGCTCACCCGAGCACACCTCCGTATTTTCGAACCGAACAGTACCACACAACGGCAAAGCGGGCCTTGCGCTAGCAGGGCCCGCTTCATCGAGTCAGTCAGTCTATGCCGAGGCTTGCCGCCGCCGCCTCAGCCTACAGCTACAGCCTGCGCCCAAGCATCTCGGCAAGCTCTTTGGGGTTCTTTGCCTTCCCAATTGCCTCGTCAAAGGTCACTTTTCCTGCGTTGATAAGCGCCTTGAGCGCCTGGTCAAGCGTCTGCATCCCGACCTGGGCACTGCCTTGGATGATTGTCTCCATCTGATGTGTCTTCCCCTCACGGATGAGGTTGGAGATAGCCGGAATGCCGAGCATGACCTCCATGGCCATAACCCTGCCGCGCCCGTCACTTGAGCGCAGAAGGATCTGCGAGAGCACGCCTTCAAGCGTAGAGGAGAGCTGCATCCGGACCTGCTGCTGCTGGTGCGGCGGGAACACGTCAATCACGCGGTCCACCGTTTCCGGGCCGCCAGTCGTATGCAGGGTCGCAAGCACCAAGTGACCGGTCTCAGCTGCGGTGATCGCCGCCGAGATGGTCTCAAGGTCACGCATCTCGCCGACAAGGACCACATCCGGGTCTTGGCGCAGGACGCGCTTGAGTGCCGCCGAGAACGAGTGTGTATCCTCCCCGATCTCACGCTGGTTCACATAGGCCATCTTGTTGCGGTGCATGAACTCAATGGGATCTTCAAGAGTGATTATGTGAACCGGTTTCGTCGCATTGATATGGTCGATCATCGCAGCCAACGTCGTCGATTTCCCGGAGCCCGTCGGACCCGTGATGAGGACAAGACCCCGCGGTCGCTCGGCAAGGCTCCGGCACACCGGGGGAAGCTGCATCGCCCCGATCGTCGGGATCTCGATCGGGATCACCCGGAAGACCGCCCCGACAGAGTTGCGCTGCTGAAAGACGTTGGCACGAAAACGCGAGAGACCGGGGATGGAGTAGGCGAAGTCAAGCTCGAGGTCGGTCTCAAAGCGGCGTCGCTGCTCCTCTGAGAGGAGCGAGAAGATCATCTCCATTGTGTCACGCGGCATGAGCGGCCTTGCGCTATCCACCCGTACGATCTCGCCATCCACCCGGAATCCCGGAGGGCTTCCCGGCGTAATGTGAAGATCCGAGCCACCACGGTCCAGCAGCATGCGGAGCAGATCGTCAATGGACGGAGCACCTTTTTGGTCGTGGGCCTTTTGCTTGGACAAGTCCCCGACACCTGGTGGGCCAGCCTGCGGACTGCCCGCATCCTCGGGCGTAGAAGCACTTGGCCCCGTGTAACCTGAAAGCGGCTGCTGCATCTGAGGGGCCACCTGCGGTGCAGGAGCCACCTGTGTGGCTACGGACGCAGACTGTGGCACAGTCACATGTTGCGACGTAGCCTGCGGCACAGCTGCATACTGCGATCCAGCTTGCGGTGCAGCCACATGCTGTGGCGCATGCTGCGGTACAGGTTGCGACGGTGAAACCGCGGGCGGTGGAGCAGAAACCGCGGTGGAACCGATCCCGATAGGAGTCATTGCCTTCCCTTCTGCGAGCTCAATGATTCGGTTAGCGATCACATCAAACGCCCCGACCGACGACAAAAGCGCAGCCGCCCCGACTTGACGGGCCTTGAGCAAGGCTGCCTCACTGGGCTCAGGGGTCACGATGATGACCGGGACGTTCCTTGCTTGGGGACTTCGTTTCAGCTGCTGGGTGAGCGCGTACCCGCTTGTCTCGGCGAGCCCCGCGTCGACCACCATCGCACTCGGCGTCTCAGTCGACAGGATTCCAAGCGCGTCTGGCCTTGAGGCAGCCGCTTTCACATGCACGCCTGCTCCCGTGCGCAACAGCATATTCTGGACCTGCTGCGCAAAGGCCGCGTTTTCGTGCACTATAAGTACCATCTTTCCCCTCAATGAATCGTCCCCCTCAGTGAATGACGAGAGATCCTCTCGTTTGGCATCTCCCGTTTGGTCTTTCTTGTTTGGTGTGTTTTGCTTGGTGCGTCTCGTTTGGTCTGTTTTGCTTAACGTTCTCGTTTTGTGCGTCTGTTTGGTTTGTTTGTTTGGTGTCCTTCGCTTAACTTATCATTAAAATTACGTAGTCATTTTTTACTATCTTTATCAGTATCGGCCACCGCAGCTGCACTATTAAGAGATATTCAGACCAGGCCACATTCGGGTAGGATGATGCCTGCAACCACGCTGTGGGATTGCTGCTGTTCGCCCTTCGGGGATTGCTGCTGTTTGCTCTTCGGGGATTGCTGCTGTTGCCCTTTGCTATAAACATCCGGTCACTTGCTTTTGGAGGCGACTCCGTTGGGATCCTCCCCGACGGACGCGTCGTTTTTGTGCCTGGAGGCTGCCCGGGGGACAGCGTCTTGATAGATGTCACGAAAGACTGTAAGCGGTTCGTGCGGGCAGCGATCGTCGATATCATCGACCCGTCCCCCGACAGGGTCATGCCTGCCTGCCCTCATTTTGCAGCGTGTGGAGGCTGTCAGTGGCAGCATGTCTCGCGCCAGGCGCAGCTATCGGCGAAACGAAGTATCGTGGCCGATGCCTTGCAAAGGATCGGAAAGGTCTCCAACGCCTCTGAGGTCGTCGGCGAGACTGTAACCGCTGGCAACGGCAATGGCTTTGGCTATCGGAACAAGATCGAGCTGGTTGCCGACACGGGCTCCGGCGCGACAGCGTTTGGGTTTTGCTCGGCAGGCTCTGAAGAGGTGGTGCCGATCCAATCATGTCTCCTGCTTCCCAAGCGTCTGCAGAAGGCACCGAAGGCGATATCCGGTGCCCTCAGGTACCTTTCCGGCTCAGGCGACCTTGGAGTGTGCCGAGCCTCGCTCAGGGTCGCACACCACACAAAGGATGTTGAGCTCGCGCTTTGGACGCCCCCGGGCCCGTTCCCGCGGGCTGCCGCAAGCCGTGTCCTCGGCCAAGCCCTGCCGCTCTCCAGCCTGACCAGAGTGCTCTTTCGCGGCGACCTCGCCCTCCGTGATATCGCAAAGACCGAGGTCCTTGCAGGCAAGGGCCTGTGGCGCGAGCGCCTGGGAGGCTACTCTTTCGCGGTGTCATCGCCTTCCTTCTTCCAGACAAACACCCTGGCGGCAGAGCGCCTTACCCAGCTGGTACTTGAGGCGCTCAGCCCCGATGGGACCGACACGGTCCTTGACCTTTATGCGGGGGCAGGCACGTTCACGCTTCCTTTAGCCGAGGCTGGCCTGAGCGTCACGGCGGTCGAGTCATCCGGCCCTGCGGTCAAAGACCTCGTGAGGAACCTGGAGTCCAACAGGCTGTCCGCCGAGGTGGTCTGCGGAGACGTAGGCCGGGAAGCCGTTCGGTTCGGGCACTTCAACCTTGCCATGGTAGACCCCCCCAGAAGCGGCCTTGCCGAGGAGGCCGTCGGCGCTCTTAGCTCCGTACGTCCTCGCACAGTCGCATACGTGTCCTGCGACCCGGCGACGCTTGCCCGAGATGTCAAAAGGCTCGCAAAAGAAGGGTTCACGCTGACAGGGGTCATCCCCGTCGACCTGTTCCCCCAGACATTCCACATCGAGTGTGTCGCACGCTTTGAGGGGAAAAGAGAAGCGCCTGGCAAGGGAGCGAGCGCCTGACCGTTGAAAAGGCACCTGACCGTTGGGCGGCGCACTCGGCTTGACGTGCGTGACTCGGCATGCGTGGCTTGGCTCGGCGTGCTACATCTGACTCTGCTGTATCATGCCCGAAAGCGTCTGAAGGTCTACGTCTATCCGACGCCCCTGCGTGGAGATGACCTCCTGGCGGGCCAGCGAAGAGATCACACGGCTCGCCGTCTCGCGTGACGTACCGGCAAGGGTGGCGATATCGTAATGCGTCATCCCCTCGATCACCGGGTTGCCGGTTGACTCGGCCTCGGTGGACGCCGCGTTGAACACGATCCGCATGACGCGCTGTGTGGCGTTTAAAAACACCATGTCCTCAAGGCGTGAGACCGTCTGCCTCAGGCGCAAAGAGAGCGCCGAGATGATCGACAGCGCGAGGTTCGGCTCCATCTGGATCGCCTCGCCCAGCTTCTCGGCAGAAAGGCTTAACACCTCGACATCGGTGAGGGCGACGGCATCGGCAGTCCTTAACGGCGATCTCACAAGCGCAGGCTCATTGAAGTGAGCAGGGGCCTCTACGTGGTAGAGCGCGACCTCCCGGCTGTCACCGGCGGTCAAACACATCTTCACCCTGCCCGAGACAAGCAGGTACATGCAAGCATGAGAGTCGTCTGGGCCTGAAATGCGCTCCCCTTTCTTGTAGCGCTCGGCCTTTACGATCTTTGCCAATGCTGTGAGGCCCTCCGGTTGCAGACCCGAAAGTGCCGGAAGGGCACCCAGTTTTGCAGCGGTGCCTTCTATACTGGTTTTTGTGTCCATGATCACAGTATCGGCTAACCGCTGTAGATAACTTTAGCGCGCGGATCCAACCGGCCTGGGATCCGCCCCATCCGGAGATGTTAGGATGGTCCAGTGATGCCGATCACATGACCCACGCGGCTTTACGCCCGACATCGAAAGGCCCGTAATGTACCGAGCAGTCCTCTTTGACCTTGACGGCACGCTGCTTGACCTCGATCTGAATGCTTTCCTCAGGGAGTACTTCGGCCTCTTGGGCCCGGTCGTTGCCAAGCTTGTCGGCAGCACGCCTGAACAGGCCGTCGGGGCAGTCATGAAGGCAACGGATGCCATGGTCACCGCGCATCCTGGAAAAACGAATGCGCAAGCCTTCCACTCCGCATTCCGCGAACTGACGGGCACTGATCTGTCGACAGGCCGAGCGGCAGAGACCCTCGTCAGGTTCTACGACGGCGCGTTTCCCTCCCTTCTCGGCGATAAGCGCCCTCGTGAAGGCGGGCTGGATGCCCTCAGAGCGGCTGAGGCCATGGGGGCAAAACGCGTGATCGCCACCAACCCGATCTTCCCGCGCACCGCAATAGACGAGCGGGCCCGTTGGGCCGAGGTCAATACTGCCGAGGTCGACTTCATCACGTCCTATGAGAACTCATACGCGTGTAAACCGCAGATCCGGTACTTCTCCGATATCGCCAAAGCGATCGGGATGCGCTGCGAGGACTGCCTTATGGTCGGCGACGACCCTGATCTCGACATGGGGGCAAAGGCCGCGGGGATGGCAACCTTTTATGTCGGCGCAGGCGAAGCTAAAGGCGCTGACTATAGCGGCGACATGATCGATGTGGCCCAATTCCTCCAGGACATCGCTGATCCATACTTGCGCTGACAGCCTTTTACAAAAGCAACTCACCGTGCATAAGGGCGGCCGATATACAGATCGCAAGGCGACTTTGCGCCCTATGAGATCACAGGCTCTTTTTTCTGGTACTTTACGTGTGCCTTTACGTGTGTAAAATGATTGAGGAGCCGCTTAGGTAATTACCGGAGATGCCTGCGGCTTATGTGTGTTACTGTTTGGTTGATTTTGCTATTTGGCTTCTTGCAGTTTGGCGGTTTGCGCCTGCATGCAGTGGGTATTGGGGGTCTGGTACGTCTACGCGCAATGGATATCGGGAGTCTGGTGCACCTGAGGCAGATAGCTGGCACCATTTTTGCTGCCCGCCGCACAACAAAATGATATTCTGCCCGCTGTATACCCGAGGGCACTCTTCCCTGGTGCACGTTTGTCGGCACCACACCTTATTTGCTGCTTTGCTTACCAGGAATCGGTCAGACACGTTCAGGTTGATATAGGGAAGGAGGGAGACTACTACGACCCGGGGTAGCCCGCAACGGCTCCTCAAAAATCAATGAGCGTGTGAATAATTTCTAGCGAACATGGTCTGTCACAAATCACACAAGGAGGTGTATGCATGGCACAAAAAGATCTCGGTTTTTATGATCAGCTTGAGGCTCGCGGGGTCACCCGCCGTGACTTCTTGAAGTTCTGTGGAACCATGACCGCGATTCTTGGACTCTCGGAAGGCATGGCTCCCGCAATCGCATCTGCGGTTGAAGGGGCAGCGGGTTCAAGCCTCTTCCCCGCGGTCTGGATGGATGGCGGCCTGTGCACAGGGTGTACAGAGTCGGTGGCTCAGGTAACGAAGCCTGATATCGCCACTATTCTTCTGGACATCCTCTCCCTGAACTACATGGAGACCATCTCGATGTCCCAGGGCGAGCACGCAGAAGAGGCTTTGCACGAGACCGCAACACACAATGAGGGCAAGTTCGTCCTCGTCTACGAAGGCTCGGTAATGACCGGCCTTGACGGCAACCTGCTGCGTGTCGCAGAAAAAACGAGCTTGGAAAGCCTGAAGGAGATCGGCTCAAAGGCTGCCGCAATCATCGCGGTCGGCTCCTGCGCCGTAGATGGCGGCTGGGTGCGTTCGGTTCCAAGCGTCAAGGCAGACGGTTACCCGCAAGAGCCTGAGGCATGGGCGACCGGTGTCTCGCAGTATCTGGCAAGCCAGAACATCAATACCCCCGTCATCAACCTGCCTTGCTGTCCGGTCAACCCGGAGTGGGTTGTCGCCATGATCATCGACGCGGTCATGCTCGGCGGCATCGATGCAGACGGCAAGGTCACCGCGGCTTTCGCAAGCAAGCTGGACGAGGAAGGCCGTCCAAAGTCCATTTATGGCCAGACCATTCACGACAACTGCCCACGCCGTGGGCACTTTGAGAATGGCGAGTTCGTCTATAAGTTCGGAAGCCCCGAGGAAGCGGCAGGCTATTGCCTCTACCCGGTCGGCTGCAAAGGCCCGCAAACGAAGACCAACTGCCCGGTCGTCCGCTGGAACGACAAGGCAAGCTGGTGTGTCGAGTCCGGTGCCCCCTGCATCGGCTGTGGCAACTTCAACTGGGTCGATGAGAACGCGCCGTTCCTTGGGCGTTTCCGCAATATCGGCTTGGGAATGAAAAAGCCTGTCAACCCGGCTGCAGCAGCAACTGTTGTCGGTGGGGTTGCAGTTGCCGCACTCGCTGCCCACGGCTTTGGCATGAAGGCCGCTGGCCGTATCGGAGCGGGTGCGCCAATGGAGAAGATGAAGGATTGGGACCGCAAGCATGGTGCTAGCAAGAAGGGAGGCGACAAATAATGGTGAAATCTGTGATTGACCCCGTCACACGCATTGAAGGTCACTTGCGCGTTGAGTGTGAGGTTGAGAACGGCGTTATCACCGACGCATGGGTCTCCGGCACGCTGTTCCGCGGCATGGAGACCATTATGCAGGGTCGCGATCCCTCAGATGCCTATTTCATCTCACAGCGCATCTGCGGCGTCTGCCCGATCTCACACGGCCACGCCTCTTCGATGTCTGCAGAGTCGGCATTGGGGGTCGACTTCCCTGGCGGCGCACGCCTGGTGAGGAACCTCATCGAGGCAGCAGAGTTCTTGCACAGCCACATCCTATGGTTCTATACGCTTGCAGCGCTCGACTATGTCAACCCTGCCAAGGCGCTTGAGGCCGACATTGCCGCAACGTATGACCTCGCTCAAGCCGCTGGCACCTCGACAGCGAACTTTGCCGCTGTCCAGAGCCGCATCAAGACGCTCGTTGAGGGCGGAGACCTCTCGATCTTCACCAATGGGTACCTTGACCACCCCGGCTATCCTGAGGACATGCCGGCAGAGCTTCACCTGATCGCTGTCGCACACTACCTTGAGGCCCTTGAGGTCCAGGCCGAGGCAGCACAGATCATCGCGCTCATGGGCGGCAAGTTCCCGCACTTCATGACCTCGATCCCCGGCGGGACCGCATGGGTCCCCACTGTGGAGAAGCTTGACGACGTGCTGTTCCGGTTCAAGCGGGTACACGACTGGATCTACAGCACGATGATCCCGGACACGCTCGCTATCGCGCCCTTCTACAAAGACGCGCTTACCTATGGCGGCGGCCACGGCAACTTCTTGGCATGGGGCGTGTTTGACAGCGCATCCCGCGAGCTTCCTGACCGTTACCTGCCAAGCGGCGCAGTCTTTACGTCGAAGGGGCTCTCGGTCGAGGAAGCCGATGAGGGCAAGATCCTTGAGTACGTCGACCACACATGGCTCAATGGGGACGGCAAGGCGCTCCATCCATCCGAGGGCAAGACCGTTCCACCTCAAGCGTTTACGGGCTATGACCCAAAGACGGAGTACTCGTGGGCAAAGGCCCCGCGTTACGATGGCGCTGCGATGGAGGTCGGCCCACTCGCCCGTATGGTGGTTGCATACCTCAAGGGCGTTGCTCCTGTTAAGACGCTCATCGACACCGCGCTTGAGGCCCTTGGCGCAGCTGGCAAGCCTGAGGTGCTCGTATCGCTTCTCGGCCGTATCGCTGCCCGTAACCTCGAAGCAGCCGTCATCGCCGACTGGTCGCTTGAGTGGGTAACCGAGCTCATCGAGACCATCAAGAGCGGCGAGAAGCTCGAGTTCCACAAGCCCCTCAAGGAGAAGAACGGCAAGGGCGCAGGCCTTTGGGAAGCCCCACGCGGGGCCCTCGGCCACTGGATGAACGTCTCCGGCGGCAAGATCGCCAATTACCAGGTCTGCACACCGTCCACATGGGATCTTAGCCCGCGCGATGCCGACGGCATCCGTGGCCCGATGGAAGAGGCGCTGATCGGCGTCCCGGTCATCGATCCTGAGCGTCCCATTGAGGCTGGGCGGATCGCACGCAGCTTCGATCCTTGAGTCGGGTGCGGCGTTCACGTGATTGAACGCAAAACCGGTAAGCAGGGTATGGTCTACACCCGTAAGTGGGGGGTGAGGTAGATGTCGCACAAACTTTACCGTGAGGCGCATCCCATGCCCTTCGTGCTCTACCACTGGATCAACGCACTTGCCATGCTTTTCCTTACGCTTTCGGGGCTCTACATCCATTACCCGGTCTTCCCCGGGTTTATGGGAACTGCACGCGGTGTGCACTTCTTCTGGATGTTCACCCTTATCATCAACCTGATAGTCCGTATCGTCCTTGCCTTCTTCGTGAAGTCGGCAGTCATGCCGAGCACAAGAGAGCAGGATATCGACTACAAGAACTGGCTGCCTCAGGAGGCAAACCGTCACCAGTTCATCGCTTGGATCAAGTACTATACGTTCTTCAAGAAGGAGCATCCTATCTCGGCGAAGTACGCAGGGCCCCAGAAGATGAGCTATCTCATCACGGTCCCGCTTACGTTCTTTGCCGCGTATACAGGGTTCGCCCTTTGGGGACCTACAAGCGACTGGGCGTTTTTTGCCGCAGGCACCAGGTTCTTCGCTGATCTCTTTGGCGCTGGCATCGGTGGCGGAAACCTGATGGGTATCCGCATTGTGCATTACTGGACCATGTGGGCGATCCTGCTGTTCACCGCAGTGCACGCCTATCTGGCAAATATCTACAATTTCGATCCTTCCAGGATGATCTTCTTGTGGAAGGAGAACGATAAGGGCCACTAGGACTGATGTGGCACTTGTGTAAGCAAACGGGCTTCGGTGCAGCATACACCGAAGCCCGTTTAACAGCTGGGCCCAAGCATGATCGAAGCCAAAACGCGATCAGGACCCAAGCACGATAAAACGCAATTGAAACCCAGACACGATTGAGACTGGAGCTAGTAAGCCTGTGTTTTCTGAAAAAGTGATCCGCCGAGCACTCGGCATCCTTAACAGCCGGTACCTCGCAACAAGGCCGATCGAGCATGGCGCCCTTCCCGAGCCAGACCCGCAGAAGCGTTACGTGCTATACGCGCATGTCCCCTTCTGTGAGAGGCTTTGCACCTATTGCTCGTTCAACCGGTTCCTGCTCAAAAAAGACCTTGCTCGACCCTACTTTAAAGACCTGCGGCTCGAAATGCGCCGAGTTGCCGAGCTGGGATACGATTTCCACTCGTTTTACATCGGCGGCGGCACCCCGACCGTGTTGCTTGACGAGCTTGTGGAGACGCTCGACCTGGCGCGTGGGCTCTTTCCCTCTATCGCCGAAGTATCATCGGAGACCAACCCGAACCACCTCACCAGCGAGATGATCACCGCGCTTTCAGGCAGGGTGCAACGGATGTCGGTGGGCATCCAGAGCTTTGATGACAAACTGCTTAAACAGATGGACCGTTACGAGAAGTACGGCAGCTCAGACGAGTTGTTTGAGTTGGTGTCCACGGTCGCCGGAGCGTTTCCGTCGTTCAATGTGGACATGATATTCAACTTCCCCAGCCAGACCGAGGAAAGCCTTGCGAACGATGTCGAACGGGTAAAGGCCACGGGTGCCAACCAGACGACCTTCTACCCCTTGATGGCCTCTCCTTTAAGGCGCCAAGAACTCGCCGCCGAGATCGGCAGCATCGATTTTGAGCGTGAGGCACGGTACTACCAGAAGATCTGCGACGGCCTCTCGCCTGAGTTCCA